>Ga0115000_10000701_pt1 | contig 30906 bp, 31 predicted proteins | sample ArcticOcean_MG_C_6_FD_89690 | JGI IMG/M metagenome (GOLD analysis project Ga0115000, IMG submission 89690) | Marine microbial communities from western Arctic Ocean - ArcticOcean_MG_CB8_128 | ecosystem: Environmental > Aquatic > Marine > Oceanic | place: Arctic Ocean: Canada Basin | collected...
TTCGAGTCCAAGAGGAGGAGCTTAAGTTCAATTAGTGTCTACCAAAACAATATCAAGGCTTCACACATAGTGAGGCTTTTTTTATAGTGTAAAGAAGTTTAGTTTTATCTTTTTTTATTCAAGAGTATATTAAATCCATAAACCTGATGTAAGATGGCAGCCATAAATGTTAATACAATTGATTTTTGAGCTATCACTTGTAGCATAAGGTCTGCTTCACTATATATTTTTCCAGGGCCAATCTGAGGACCAAAAAATATAATTCTCAAATAAACAAATAGTACTATACAAAAAGCTACATACCCAAGAAAATAGGTGTTGCTAAGATAATTAGAATGGTAAACCGTAAGGCTATGAAGAATACATAGGAAGAATAGGGTTAGAAAGGCATAATTTGCAAAAAACACATGCGCTCCAAAATCAAGATCGTGAGGCACAAATCCAACTCCAGCATAAAAGAATCCTGCTAGTAATCCAACAGGCATGGTAATTTTGGAATAAAAAATTGACTTATTAGAGTCCCCGATAAGACCAAAGACTTTTTTAAAATTAAAGTAAAAGAGCATTAATGTTGCCCCAATCAAAATCAAACTTCCATTAAATAAAAGCATTGACGGGGTGTTATCTTTTTGAATAATAGCTAGATTTGTTTCGTCTGTATTTGTTTTTAAACTTCCTAATTCACTTAGAAAATTATGGGTAAATGAGTAGTAATCTGATTGATATTCAATAATTTCTTTGTGAGATCCTGGGTAAATTAATGCAGCAATGATAGAGCAAAAAAAGAATATTGTAATTGATATAATGGGAAGTTTGACTAAATAAAACCTTGCTTTTTTCATAAGTCTGAAAAATTAGAAATAAATTCACTAACATACTTTCTCATATCACCAGGATTAGAAAAAGAAGCATAATCTCCTTCTTTAATCATTTTTAGATATGGTTCTAATTGTTGAGGTTTATAATATCCGACCACAGGCATAATTGGCCCTCCATTTTCATTGAAAAATACCATTGTAGGATATGCTGAAATTCCTAAAAACTTTGTAAACTCATGAGAACTATTTTTTCCTTTTCTTTTAGGGTCATACTTTGGGTTATTAAAAACACGATCATAAAAATAAATCTCTTCAATCCCTTCTCCATTAAATTTAACAGCATAGAAATTTTCATTTACATAAGCTATCAAATCTTTATTTGAAAAAGTATGTTTATCTAACAGTTTACATGGGCCACACCAATTAGCATAAACATCCATGAAAATTTTTTTGGGTACTGTTTTTTGTGCCTCTAAAGCTTCTGTGAAAGACATCCATTTTATTTCCTGTGCCTGGAGGCCTAAACTGAATAGTATGGTTAATAAATAAATCTTTTTCATTATGTATAATTAATAATCATAATCTGGAATTATAGACCCATGAGGATCTATTGAGGTATCTCCTAAAATTTCACGCATTCTGTTGAAAAATTTTGAATTTTCAATATGTTCAATTTCTTCAGCTATTTCATGTACTTCATCCAATTTAAAATTCATTTTTTCAACTAAGTAAAGCTCAATTAATCTATGTTTAGAAATGATTTCTGTAGCTTTAATTTTTCCTAAAGAGGTTAAAAGAATTGGTTTATAAGGTTTGGTGTCAATTAGGCCCATTACAACTAATTTTTTAATCATATTTGACACAGTAGACTTACTCACTTTGAAATAACGAGAAAGAGATGTAACGTTAACCGGCAATTCTTTTTCTTGTTTTTTATATATAATTTTTAGATAATTTTCTTTTTCTACTGTTTTTTTCATTGTAATGTTTTGTAGTATAAAACTAATAATTAGTTTTGTAGTGAAAAACTTTTTAAGTGAAATTAAATATAATACTTTTTGTTCTTTTCTCTATTCAAACAGGATTTACTCAGGAACATACTGTAAATGGAACAGTCTATTCTGAGGGGGAACCTCTTGATGGAGCCTCACTGAGAATTAAAGGCACAAATTTGGGAACTATAACAAATGAGAAAGGGTATTTTTCAATTAAATTTTCTAAAAAAAAAAACAATCAATTAATAATTTCATATACAGGTCATAAGTCTAAACAAATAGAAATTGATCCAAAGGAGAGTGATATAGGAAAAATTATATTAGAATTATATGAATCACTTGACGAAATAGTTATTTCTGGAACTTTAAAACCAGTCTCAAAGCTTAACAGTCCAGTGGCTGTTGAAGTTTATAGTCAAAGTTTTTTCAAAGCAAATCCTTCCCCATCTATATTTGAGTCATTAGAAAGCATAAATGGTATTCGACCACAACTTAACTGTAATGTATGTAACACTGGTGATATTCATATCAATGGGCAAGAAGGGAGCTACACAATGGTTCTTATTGATGGACTTCCAATTGTTAGTGGTTTATCGACAGTATATGGTTTATCTGGCATTCCTCAATCTCTAATAGAGCGTGTTGAAATAGTCAAAGGGCCAGCATCTACTCTTTATGGATCAGAAGCTATAGGAGGGGTAATTAATTTAATAACAAAGTTACCTGAAAATTCCTCTAAGCTTTCCGTTGATTCTTTTTTGTCTGACTGGGGTGAACTTAATACAGATATTGGGTATAAGTATAGTTTATCAAAAAGAATAACAGGTCTTTTAGGAATTAATTATTTTAATTTTTCTAATCCAATAGACAATAATAATGATGGATTTACAGATTTGACTATTCAAGACCGTATCTCAATTTTTAACAAGTTTACTTACGGAGATAAATTATCATTTGCCACAAGATTTGTCTACGAGGATAGATGGGGAGGACAGTTAAATTGGGAGCCAAAATATAGAGGTGGAGACACTGTTTATGGAGAAAATATTTATACTACTAGGTTTGAAGCTTTTGGGAATTATACATTCAATAAAAATCTTTCTTTTCAATTTAGCTATAATAATCATACTCATAACTCAGCTTATGGAACAACAATTTTTAATGCAAATCAAACTATAGGTTTTGGTCAACTAATTTGGAATAAATCAATAAAAAAGAATGATCTATTATTTGGGTTAGCATATAGATATACATATTATGATGATGATACAACTGCAACTTTTAATGAGATTCTAAATTCAAATCAAGAAGATATTTATCATATGCCAGGATTATTTATTCAGGATGAAATAAAAATAAATGAGAGTAATACATTGCTTTTAGGGATTAGATTTGATCATAATTCTTTACACGGAAACATATTTACACCTCGTATTAACTATAAATTAAGCAACTATGATCAAACCTCAATCCTAAGGCTGAGTTTTGGAACTGGATATCGTGTTGCACAAGTTTTTACAGAAGATCATGCAGCACTAACTGGGGCAAGAGATGTTGTTTTCTTGAATGATCTAGAACCTGAAAAGTCTTGGAATACAAATCTTAATTATGTTAAAAAAGTATACCTAAAAGAGGGAGCCATTATTGATTTTGATATAAGCATATTTAAGACTCAATTTTCAAATAAAATTATACCTGATTATGATACTAATCCAAATAAAATTATTTATGATAATCTAAAAGGAAGATCAATTTCGCAAGGAGTTTCTCTTAATATTAATTCACTTTTAGAAAATGGGATTAGATTTAATTTAGGAGCTACTTATATAGATTCATACATAAAAGAAGATGGGGTGAAAACAGTACCATATCTTACAGAAAAGTTTCAAGGTGTATGGAAATTTGAAAAAAAATGGAATGATAAGAATTTAATTTTTGATTTAACAGGTACTACAATTGGACCTTTAAGATTACCTACTCTTAGCAGGCTTGATCCTAGACCAGACTATTCATCTACGTTTAGTATTGTCAATATTCAGCTGACTAAAATATTAAAAAACACATTTGAAATTTATGGAGGTGTCAAAAATATATTTGATTTTACTCCACCTAAAAACAGTATAGCCAGATCTTTTGATCCATTCGACAAACAAGTAGTTTTTGATAATAGTGGGAATGCAATACAAAATGAAAACAATCCATATGCTCTTACTTTTGATCCTTCTTATGTATTTGCTTCAAATCAAGGTTTTAGATTTTTCTTCGGCTTAAGATATAGAGTTCCTTAATAAAAAGAACTCTGAAAAAAAAGGTTTCTAAAAATTAATGTTTACAGCATTTATCATCATTACATCTACAATATTTTAGATTATATACATGTAATCCAGAAAGAGATATTGCTGCAGCATATGTATAAATTTCTGGAAGAGATGAAATTTCAAAGAATTCATTTATAATTAAACTGGAAAGAATTAACCAGGTTGAAACTAATAAAACCTTTACAGATAATTTAGTAGAATTTTTAACTGTATGATATATAGCTAAAAAGGAAATCAATAAAAAAACATAATTCAATGATTGCCATAAAAAAGGTATCTCTTGAGTAAGTGTTACAGAAGTAGCTTGTGACAAAAATAAAAAAGGAGTAAAAAGGCAATGCAGCATACAAAGACTACTTGCAGTCACACCTATATGATCAGAATTAATATCAATTATTTTCATAAACCGGCCACAAATATATGTCTTTTATGAGTTTTTTGGATATTAACAAGGAGAAATCGTTAGAGAAGATTATTGTTTTAATCCTGCTCAACTTCCTCAATAATAAAATTTTAAGAATAATTAATAACCCTAATTCTTTAATGGGGTTTTTTAGTTTCCTCTTCCAACTTTTCTAACACCTGTCATCCTTGCTTTACCAACACCCTTTGATTGAAGCTTACTGCTAAATTTTTTCTTAGAATTTTTATTTGAGCTCTTAGCCTGACGTTTACCGTTAGTTTCTTTATTATCGTTTTTATTTCCAAAGAATTTACTACTCATATTGTTTTAGTTTGAAATAGACATCATTAAATTTAAAAAGAATATTCAAATCACTCAAAAATGAAGTAAAATATTTATAAAATTATTAACAACCTTGCTGAGTGATCTAGTATTTAATTTTTTTACTTTCGACGAATGTACAAATATATAGCATTAATATTTCTTACATTAATCTCATGCAGTAAAAGCGATGAAAGTGATATTTCAACAAATGATAATTTAGAAACTAATCAAGTTGGTTTTGTAAACTCTGGAAATATTTATTTTGAGAACAATACATGCAAATGTCCAGATGCTGCAAATGGAGATAAAGACATAATTGGTGGCACCACATACACCGCAGTCAATAATTCTTCTATTAAGAATGAAATTACAAATGGAAATATATACCTGTGCACAACATTAGTAACTAATATGTCTGGTGTATCATTATCAGGAGTATTTCAAAATTTTTTCAACAATAACTCATTTAACTCTAATATTAGTTTTTGGGATGTATCAAATGTTACTAATATGGATGGAATGTTCTACAATGCAGACTTATTCAATCAAGATATTTCTAGTTGGGATACTTCAAAAGTAGATAATATGGGTAGTATGTTTAAAAATGCATCATCTTTCAATCAAGATATTTCTAGTTGGGATACTTCAAAAGTTACTAAAATGCTTGACTTATTCAGAGCTGCTACTTCATTTAATCAAAATATTTCTAACTGGGATACTTCAAGTGCTACAAGCATGTCAAAAATGTTTGAAAATGCTACATCATTTAATCAAAATATTTCTAGTTGGTGCGTTTCTAACATTACTGTAGAGCCTGAAAATTTTTCTCTTAATTCACCTCTTTTAGATTCCTACAAACCATTATGGGGCTCGTGTCCTGAATAATATAATTCACTACTTTTAGTAAATGAAAATCGCGAAAATACTATTAATACTTTTATTGATTTTTAGCTTTTCTTGTTCAACTGAAGATAAAGTTGAAGACTCTTGTGTGGATGAATCTATGATTGAGGAATTTAGTGTTTGCATTGAAATCTATCAACCTGTTTGCGGATGTGATGGGGTAACGTATCCTAACTCTTGTTATGCAGAAAATTTTAATGGTATAACATCATACATAAATGGAAGTTGCAATTAAACAGACAAGTTAAATCTAGTTACTAAGTTCCTATTATCTTAAGAAACATATATTTCCAAATAAGGTATAATAAGTGTCCTAGGATTAGTCCCCAAGCCATGACTTTTTTAACATTTTTATCTCCTTTAAAAAATTTCAGTTTATCAATAAGGATATAAGAGATGAAAATGCTTAGTAAAATCCATAATCCAAAAGCAGTATAATCAATTAATGTGAAATTCATAAGTAGTCTAAATTAATATAAAATTCAAATTAATAACTTAATCAGAAATTAAATTATTTTTTGCAACAATCTTTTAAACTTTATTAGGGTACAACATAAAAATAGGAGCACATAAATACACTATACTAAAATATTGATTTTATATAATAATATAGTAATATAGAATTAAATATAATCCTGTAGGAATTAAGAAAAAATTAAACTAATCGGGAGTCCATTCATAAAAATTAGATAATTTATTCATTTTAAAACCTTGGCTAGGATATAAATTATTTCCAATTTCGTTTGTTATCTCAGTCTCAAGCATCATTCCACAGGCAGAAGTATCTTCTACAAGATTTTTAGCTTTTTTAATTAGATGTTTTGAATAACCTTTACCCCTTTCATTAGCATCAACAAATAGATCATTCAACAGCCAATATTTACTTACTCTTGTTGATGAAAAAATTGGATATAGCTGAACAAAACCAGTTAAGCATTTATCTACTTCAGACACATATATTTTTGAATCACACAATTTAATTCTTGATTCAAGAAATTTTTTTGCAACCTTAATATTAGAATCTTTGCCATAAAACATTCTATACGAATTAAACAGACTAGATAGATTATCAATATCAGATATTTTCACCTCTCTTATTATCATTAATAGTATATTTATTTATTCTTAAAAATATAAAATCTTTATGAATAGGTTCAAATTTTACATTATTGCAAGCTATGTCTTTGGATTAATATTTTTTATAATCAACAACTTTAATTTTGAATTCTTTATACTTATTGACCCATTCATAATAGTTCTTATACTTAATATTCCATCCTTAATAATTGGTTCAATTTTTTACGTACTTAAAAAAAAACTATTCTGGATCTTTTATGGAGTAACATTTTTCTTAATGTCCTCTATATTTATTCTTTGGACGGCTATTGAAATTTATACTGGAAGCGATTGGGGTAAAATTCTTTAAAAATTAATCTAATTCCTTAATCATAATATTTCTAAACTCGATTGGATGACCTTCAGATTGAAGTGATAGATACCCCTCCTTTAATGGTTCACCAACATTATCTATAAAATTATCAGATAAATATGTTCCACCATACTTAATGTTTGTATATGAAATAACGGTATCCTTATCAATAATATGATGTACAATTGAATCAGAGTAAACTACAAGATCAACACTAACCCAATCATCATTATGATAGGTTTTTGAATTAGAATTTACACAGTGCATGGAGGCTTTGAATCTAGGTTCAATATTATAATTAGAAGCATTTATATCAACCTCTGTGCCCGGGGAACACATATTTAATGTTGGTCTATCACCCTGTCCTGACCCCCCTAGAAACTGGGCTTCAATGCTTACAGGAAAACCCTGATCAATAAACATTTGTTTAGGATGTTCAGAGTGTAACATTACACCGCTATTCTTAAATGACCATGATTCGTTTCTTATGTGTTCACCATAAAATTTATAATCCAGCTTTAGATGATAATTTTTAAATTTTTTCTTAGTATAAAAAATATGTCCAAATTCTCTATCAAATGAATCATACTCATCATATGATACCTTAATAGTTCCATCACCAACTCCAAATGTATTTTTATAATTATTATTAAATTCATATCCAGCTATTTTCATTTCCCATCCGTCTAGACTTTTGCCATCAAACAGAGTTACCCAATCATTACTTTCACTTTTACAGCTATTTAATAAAAGACAAAATATAGATAAGAAGATTAATGATCTTTTCATTATTTAAATTTAATTATTATGAATTACAATGCATCAAATTGATAACTATATTTTACTGAAATACTTCGATTATCAATATAATCAAACCAGTCTGAGTCTTTAATAAAATTGATTACTATAAATAATCCAGAGTTAGCAGTTTGAAGCATTCCAAAGCGAGTATTAACAGATGTAATATTTGTTACATTATTGTATTGTATTAAGCTTTGAAAGTACATTTTAGGTGAAAAAGAGTAGCTCAACCTTAGCCCAGTTATTAATGCATTAATATCTCCATTTTCAAGATTAAGTTTTGTGTAATCAAGGTTAAGTGTTGAATTAAATTTATTACCAATTCTATATTTAATATTATTAGAGAATAAAACCCTATCACCTCCATAATAACCTCCAATAACTGTTCTAGAAGTAAAGCTTAAAGCTGTGTTCGGATTAGATTTTATATAGAGTTGTAATTCATTGTGATAATATTCTCCTGATGGAATTTCAACATCTGAAATTTTGAAAGCATCAAATACTCCTTCTGATGTAATATTTACACCAGTATGTATCTCAAACCCTGAAGGCCACACCCAATGATTATCAATATGAGTCCAACTGCTTACAAGTCTATCTTGAAAGTCAAAATAACTTCTATGTGCAATATGAGGTCTCACCTCTAAAAGGGGACCAAAGTCTTTTAATCTTATCTGTTTAAAAACTATAAATTCTGGTTTTTTAAATGCAGATCTCATTAGAAATCCTACTTCAGGATTAAAGCCTTCTCCAACTTCTGTATAACCTGCATTAATTCTCCATCCATCCCAATTATAATTTGCAATTAATTTAAAAGAATGATCAGAAGAATCGATTCCTGGACTATCACTTTTTGAAAAAAATCCAGTTATATCAGCTTTTTTACCAAGACCTAATTTACCATCGATAGCATATACATTATTATAGTGATTATTAGAATCTCCCATTTCATTTTTACCAACGTATATGACGCCCAATGATGATCTTGAATTACTAAAATCATGATTAACCCTAGCAACAGAAAAATTATTTTCATAAATATTCTGATCTGATATTTCATCAGTAACCATATTAAGTATCCCAACATTGGTTTGACCAATTTTTCCAGAAATTCTTCCGCCTCCTTTTATAGGCACAACCTGCCCTTCATCTCCTATACCAATTCTTCTACTAAAAAAGAGATCAACTTCTCCCGGACTTCCAACTGAAAACTGTCCTGCATTTTCAAGAAAAAAAGCTCTTTTTTCAGGAAAAAAAAGATTAAAACGATCAAGATTAACTTGTTGCTCATCAACTTCTACTTGAGCAAAATCAGTATTATATGTTAAGTCAAGAGTTAAGCCAGGAGTTAAACTGTATTTTATATCAAAACCAGCATCCAGATCAACAGATACATCTGTCTGATTATCTAACTTTTGATAGGATGCATTTCCAATTGTATAAGGAATAATTTTAAGATTCTTAGGGCTTTTTAAATCAAGTCCTTTCAGCTTACCTGAAATTGAAACTCTTTTAATGTCAAACCCTAATGGTAAAGAAGCCCAAAAAGAAGTTTCACTATTTTTTGAAATATTTCTTTGAAAATTTAATCCCCAAGATTTATTTTCTCCTGGTAAAAACCTTAATGAACTTAAAGGTATAGAGAATTCTGCACTCCATCCAAAATCTCCTTTAATGGTTTCAACCTCCCATGATGCATCCCAGTTTACATTCGTGCCACCAAGGGTCCCTCCTTTTTGTCTAGAGTTTGGATTAAAATTACCAATACCTTCATTGTCAATTTGGGCATCATACTGCATTCCATCTGAATTAGTCCCAAAAAGAAAACCATTTTGAAAATCATTGTAGGTGTCAAGAATGAACAAGAAACTATCTTCATCATTTAAATCTGCGTCTCTTTTTGAATCAGAAACAACAATCTTTGAGGGATCACTATCAAACCCTACAACAGATACATATAGATTTCTATCTGTATAAGCTAATCTTATTTCTGTTTTTTCACTTGAAGGCTCTCCAAAGTTTGGAGTTACTTGTGTCATTGAAGTAATAGGAAATATGGTATTCCATACTTTATCATTAATTACATTACCATCAATTATTGGATCATTTTCTATATAATTAATTTTAACCTCAGGTCTATCTTTAATAAAATCTTCTTGACTATAAATAGATGATTGAAAAGAAAAGAAAAAAATTATAAGTAATGAGGTTTTATAATATACATGTAGGTATCTCATTATTCTAAGGTATCATTTTAAAACCTTTTTTCATAAATTGTTATGATGAAAAAACTTCTAATAATATATTCATTGATTTTATTTGCTTTTCCAAGTAATATTCATTCACAAGATGATAATCGTAAGGCTCTAGAAAAAGTATTTAAAGATTGGCGTGAATTTGAAAAACCACCACTACTTAATGGTGCTCCGGATTATACAATCAATACATTTAATAATAGAATGCCTGAATTTAGAAAATTAAGAGAAAGATTAAATGAAATAGATAAATCTGAATTAGATACTAAAAGTAAAGTTGATTGGACACTAATTTGGGCTGAGATGAACGGTTTTGAATTTAATTTTAGAATTCTTAAACCGTGGGAAAGAGATCCTGCGTATTATAAATCAGTGTGGATGAATAGAAGTGATGTACCAGCTCATGAGGGTCCAACTCATCATATGGTGATTGAAACCTGGCAATATAGCTTTCCACTTTCAGAGATTAAATCTTTAGAATTAATAAGTCAACTTAGCATTATTCCTGCGTTAAATCAGCAAGCAAAAAATAATTTAATTGGTAATGCAAAAGATTTATGGATTGCGGGAATAAGAGATATAAATCAACAAATAGAAGATTTAGAATCAATTTTAAATTACCCATCTGTTAGTGATAATAATAAATTAGTTTACACTATAAATGAAGCTATTAATTCCACAAAAAATTTCTCAAATTGGTTAAATAGTGAATCTATTAAAAAAGATGGACCTTCAGGAATAGGCAAAGAAAACTACACTTGGTATCAGAATAATGTACACCTAGTTCCATTGTCGTGGAGTGATGAAGTAATGCTGTTAAAAAGAGAACTTTCAAGAGCTTGGGCTTCCCTTAAATTAGAAGAGCATAAAAATAGAAATCTACCTAGGCTTAATTCTGCATCTTCGTCAGAGGAATATAATTTACTTGCAACAGAGGCTTCGCAAGACTTAATTGATTTTCTTGCAGCAGAAGATATAATTGATGTCAAAGACTTTTATAAGGAAGCACTTGATGTGCATCTTGGAAGTTATATTCCTGAAGAAAAAAGAAATTTTTTTTGGATCACTGCTCATTTAGATCCAAAACCTCTTTTCTCTCATTTCTTTCATTGGTTTGAATTAGCTGAGATGGATAAAAATCCTAATAAAAATATTATTAGAAAAGATCCTATATTATATAATATTTTTGACAGCAGAAATGAAGGCGTTGCAACTGCTGTAGAAGAAATGTTTATGCAGGCTGGGCTATATGAAGACAATCCTAGGTCTAAAGAAATCGTATATATATTAATTGCCCAAAGAGCAGCAAGAGGATTGGGTTCTCTTTATGCTCATGCAAATATGATGACGATGGAAGAAGCAGGTAAAATACATTCTGAGTATACACCTAGAGGTTGGATGAAAACTGAAAAAGAACTACTTATTTTTGAACAGCATTTGTATTTAAGACAACCAGGTTATGGAACTAGCTATATAACTGGTAAATATTTATTTGAGAATTCACTTGCAGAATATTCTAGATTAAATGAAAGTGATGAAACTTCTAATTTGAAAAATTTTTTTAATGAGTTAATATTAATAGGCAGCATACCTATGACATTATTTCATTGGGAACTTAATAATGACTGGTCAATTTTGGAGAATATAGTTCCTGGGCTAAATTAGATATTTAATATATATTCAGAGTCTGCAAGTTGTATTAGGATGTAAACCTTAGCAAACATGACTATAAGAAATAGAATGAATATAATTTCGGGGTAATATTGTTTTGGTATTTTCATCAACTTTAACATCACACAAATGTAATTTTTAGTTTAATATAAAATTCTAAAATTTTTGTTAATTATAATAGATAGACTAAATTGTTAACTCTATATGAATAAGTTTGCCCCATGAATAAATACGGTCAAGTTAAAGATTTACTTGTTGGTGATTTAACTACTTCGATTTTTATATTCGGATTAGTTGTAACGTTTTTAGTGATAGCATCATTATTTCTCTCAAGCAAAGAGAGAGAGGATTATGATAAAGACTATTATGATCGTCACGGCTCTTTACCTAAATAAATTATGCTAAAATTCAACACTTGTGCCAAAGAAGCAAACGCAGATAAAAACCAAACAGAAATATGAAAAATTTATTATATATTTATATTGGAAATTTATGATAAACAAAACGCAAATATTAACCTTGTTTTTAATGTTATTGGTCATTCCTACCAGTACTGTTTATGCTTGTGGAAATTCTTCAGAAAAACATAAAACAGAAAAAGAATCTTGCTCAAAAGAACATCATTTTTCCAATAAAAAATCCTGCTCAAAAGAACATCATTCCGATAAAAAATCCTGTTGTGATGATGGAGAAAAAGACAATGATGGTTTTGGTGGAGCTTGTGATAACACTTCTTGCCTTTCCCCAATTGTTGTAAATATTTATGTTTCACATAACAATTTTGAATTATCAGATTCAAATAATTTTAAACTTTTGATTAACTGGACATACTTACAAAATAAACCAAAAACAGGACATCTTTCCATTTGGCAACCGCCAAAAATAAGCTAAAAACGTTTTTGACAGAAAAAGGTCTGTCTTCTAGAAAACAAGCATATGACTTGTATTCTTTTTTTTACTATAATTTAAAAATTAATAAAATGAAATCAATATCAAAAATATTGATAACAATCATTGTATTGTTATCATTCCCATTGTGCAACGCACAAATAAAAAATCAAAAAACAGAAACTGTAAAAATCTACGGTAATTGTGAAATGTGCGAAAGCACAATTGAAAAAGCTGGAAATTTGAAAAGCCAATCCAATGTAGATTGGAATAAGGAAACCAAAATGGCAACTATTTCTTATGACAGTTTGAAAACTTCAAAAGAAGAAATATTAAAACGTATTGCCTTGGCAGGTTATGACAGCGATACTTTTTTAGCACCAAAGGATACATATTCAAATCTACCAAGTTGTTGTCAGTATGAAAGAGCAGAACAAACAATTGCGAAAATGGAAGAATCAGAAATGGAAATGACAACAAATGACCATTCTATACATTCAAACAAAATTGATGAAATGCAAGATGCTGATCCACTTTCAGAAGTTTACGATAGCTATTTTGCCGTTAAAGATGCTTTGGTTAAAACAGATGGGGCAAAAGCTTCAACAAGAGCCAAAACCCTTTTTACAGAGATAAATAATGTAAACATGGGTAAACTTTCAATGGATGTTCATATGACTTGGATGAAAGTTTTGGAAAATTTAAAAGAAGATGCTGAACATATCGCAGACATTAAAGATGTAGGTCGTCAAAGAGACCACTTTATATCTCTTTCAAAAAACATCTACGAAGTAATGAAAATTTCAAAACAAGAAACACCAACCTATTATCAATTTTGCCCAATGGCAAATGATGGAAAAGGAGCAAATTGGTTAAGTAAAGAAAATGCAATTAAAAATCCTTATTATGGTTCACAAATGTTGAATTGTGGTAATACGGTTGAAACTTTAAAAAAATAAATCAAATGTATAAACACATAAAATTGTTGGCAGTATTACTCGGAATATTCTCAACTCATATCATATTCGGACAAAATGTTGTTCGTTACGATTTAACGATAACAGATACAATCGTAAATTTTTCAGGAAAAGAAAAAAGAGCGATTGCAGTAAATGAACAAATTCCAATGCCAACATTAACTTTTACACAAGGAGATATTGCAGAAATTGTAGTTCATAATAAGTTAAAAGAAAGCACCTCTTTACATTGGCACGGACTTTTTCTACCAAATAAAGAAGATGGTGTTCCGTATTTAACACAAATGCCAATTAAGCCTAACGAAACTTTTACGTATCGTTTTCCAATTATCCAAAGTGGTACACATTGGTATCACAGCCATAGTGGTTTACAGGAGCAAATTGGTATGTATGGTTCAATGGTGTTATTGAAGAAAAAAGACGATCCTACATTTAGAAAAGGAATTGACGATTTACCAGAAGTCCCAATAATTTTGAGCGAATGGACAGATATAAAGCCCAAAAATGTGCAACGAATGTTACGTAATGCAAACGATTGGGCAGCTATTAAAAAAGGAACAGTCCAAAGTTATTCCGAAGCCATAAAAGCTGGACATTTCAAAACCAAATTAGGTAATGAAATGAAACGAATGTTGGCAATGGATGTGAGCGATGTTTATTATGACAAATTTTTAATCAATGGAAATAAAGAAAGTCAACTTTCACAATTTAAAGCTGGCGACAAAGTGCGTTTAAGAATTTCTAATGGTGGAGCTTCCTCATATTTCTGGTTAAATTATGCAGGTGGAAAAATGACAGTTGTTGCCAATGATGGAAACGATGTTGAGCCTATAGAAGTCGATAGGTTGATTATTGGAGTTTCTGAAACTTATGATGTTGTTGTTACAATTCCAAATGAAAATATTGCTTACGAATTTTTGGCAACTCCAGAAGACCGAACAAAATCGGCTTCCATTTATTTAGGAAATGGCAAAATTCAACTTAAAAGTAGAATGCCAAAACTGAAATATTTTGAGGGAATGAAAATGATGAACGATATGATGAATATGGACGGGAGTATGGACGATATGGGAATGAATATGTCGTTTCAAAAAATGGATATGAATACGATTATGTATCCTGAAATTACTGGAAATCCTGAAATGAAAATGGACGACAAAATGAACCATTCCAATCATTCAATAAACGTAAAACAAGACATTGTAACTCTAAATTATGGAATGTTGAAAGCACCACATCCAACAACCTTGCCAAAAGATGCACCTGTTAGAGAATTGCGTTTTGAATTGACTGGAAATATGAATCGTTACGTTTGGAGTATGGATAATAAAGTGCTTTCTGAAACTGATAAAATCCTGATTAAGAAAGGCGAAAACGTTAGAATTACGCTTTACAATGGCTCGATGATGCGACATCCAATGCATCTTCACGGACACGATTTTAGAGTTTTAAATGGTCAAGGAGAATTTGCACCACTAAAAAACGTTTTGGACATTATGCCAATGGAAACTGACACCATAGAATTTTTAGCAAATGCGGAAGGCGATTGGTTTTTCCATTGTCATATTTTGTATCACATGATGGCTGGTATGAACCGAGTTTTTAGTTATGAAGAGCAAGTGCCAAATCCTTATTTACCAAATAAAAAATGGGCTTACAATAAACTGCAATCGGAAAGCAATCAATTTCATTTTATGGCAGAAAATGAAATTGCAACCAATGGAAATGATGGAATGGCAATGTTGCATAATACACGTTGGAGTTTTGGGACAGAATGGCGATTAGGCTATAACGATGAACACGGTTATGAAATGGAAACTCATATTGGAAGATATATTGGGAAAAATCAATGGTTTATGCCATTTGTTGGTTTTGATTGGCGATACAGAAAGCAAAATGGCGAAGTTGAAAAAAACCTTTTTGGACAAACAAACACTAAAGACCAAAGAGCAGTTTTAAGTTTAGGAGCTAAATATACGTTACCAATGCTTGTGGAATTACAAGGAGAAGTATTTATGGACGGAAATGTGAAATTTCAGTTAATGCGAGAGGACATTCCTATTTCGCCAAGATTGAGATGGGCTTTTATGGTAAATACGGACAAGGAATATATGACTGGTTTTAAATATATTGCAACAAGAAATTTAGGAATTTCAACACATTACGACAGCGATATGGGAATTGGATTTGGGGTAACATTAAACTATTAATAAAGGAAATCCCAATCCTTAAAAGGAATTTCACGGAAGCCTTTCTTTAGTTGCAGGAATTATGAATATGGAAATACACAACATGGGCATGGGCATTAATATGAATATGTCATCAATGTATGGTTCTGATGAAATGGACAGAGAAACCAAACCATATTTTGGTTTTGAATATAAACCTTTCAAGAACAAAAAACTTAAAGTCTATTATAATAACTCCGAGATGATGCAATCTATCGGAATTATGATGCCTGTTTTTAATCTATGTAAAAAAATGCACATGAATCACTAGTTCTATTCAATTGTAATTTCTTCTAAATGCCTAACAATTATTACATCAGACTCTGGTGATATTTTCTCAACATCCCTCTTGAAAGGTATCAACTTTAATTCAATGCTTGCTTCTTGAGAAAAACTGTATGGCAGTCTAAAATTGTCCCAATGAGTTGGAATTATAGTTTTGGGATAGCCTGTAACTTTTAATAGTCTTTCATTATAGTTATAGAGTCCTAATTGAGATTGGTTTACACCTGCTAGAAGAATATCAGAGGTTATTCCCTCAAGTTCACGTTCAACAAAATTCATAGATCCCATAGTAAGTATATCTTGATCTTTAAATCTAGCCAAAAACATAAGTGAACCTCCTTCGATAAATTCAGATACTCTAAGTGGAGCACTTGGTGGTTTTGTGTATTCTCTTGAATCTAGGTAATGCTTATCATTAAGTGCAGAATGAATTGATGGAATTACTCTAACTGAAAAATTTTCAAATTGATAATCTTCTCCTCCTCTTACAGGATACAATTGATCATTACCAATACCATAAGCTCTCAATATATTAATTGTTGTTTCAGTGCCTATGACTTTAGCTCCAGTTTTTTTTGCTATATAGGGAACATCTGATAAGTGGTCAAAGTGAGAATGATGAACTAAAATGAAATCTACCTTATCAACCAAACTATCAATAAGAATTGAATCAGAAACAAAAAAATCAGATCTTAAAACAGTTTTTCTTTTATCTAGTTTATTAACTGAGGGTCCATTTCCAAGCTTGACTCTAGAAATATACGGGTCTATTAAAATAGTTGTAGTATCATCTGAAATTTTCCATCCAGCTGTTCCTAAGTACTTTAATTCAACTTGACTATGAATGTTTAAACTCATAGATATTAAGAATAATAAGATCAATTTTTTCATAGTATGATTATTTATTTATAAAGTAAAAATTATTTTCATCAGTATTTGCCTCCATAATATCAATTTTACCATCATTATTAATATCAGAATCCAGAATATCATAAGTCCTAAACTGATTATTTGATAATATATTCTCCAACCATTTTTTACCATTAGAAATATTCAAAAAAAGTTTAGTTGGGCCAGGAGAATTTCCAACTACTATATCTAGATATCCATTACCGTCAAAATCATTTACTGCTAATGAAAAACTTGAAGATTCTGATACATCAAAAACTATATTCTTTTTAAATGTAATGTCCTTATCTCCAAAATATATGAAATTTGGTTCATTAATATTCGCTGTAGCGATATCTACATATCCGTCAGAATTAAAATCACCAACCTCTACAGACCTTGTGTTATCATTACCTGTTCCAAATAGTATTTTCTTATTAAAACTTAAACCTCCATCATTAAGGTATATGTAGTTTGGCTGATTATTTCTATTAGCTAAAATTAAATCTTTGAAACCATCTTGATTCATGTCATAAACTTCTACATCTATAGTTGCATCTTCTGCATTTCCAAAAAGAATTATTTCTGAAAAATCTCCATTTCCATCATTTAAACATATCTCATTTGATTCAACTCTATTTGTTATTAATATATCAATGTCACCATCATTATCGATATCATCTAATGTAATATTTCTTGTGTTTGAATATGGCCTGCCAAATGTGTTAGATTTGACAAAATTTCCATCTCCATCATTAAGAAAAATATAATTTGGTGCTTTATCATTTCCAACAGCTATATCTAAATCTCCATCACCATCAAAATCTGAAAGTTCAGCAGCATAACTGGTTAATCTTTCTGATCCAAGATCTTTCTCAACTGTAAAGCCACCTTTTCCATTATTAAGTAGGATTTTATTTTGACCAGGCCAATGTCTTCCATTTGCTATAATTATATCTACATCTCCATCATTATCAATATCTCCAGAAGAAATTGATGCTGTTTTTTCTTTAGCTCCTCCCAAAAGGTTAATATTAAAATCTACACTCTGAGAATAATTAGGATTGCTGTAAACAAATAAGATAATTATTAAAACTATTTTTTTCATTGTTATTTGACTGGTATTAACCATGTGTTTTTAATTAAATTTATTTCACCCTTTAATTCTTCTTCTACAACTCTATCTACTACTTTAATTCCTTCAGCTGCCATATGAATAAATGAATCAATTCCTTTGTTTGGAAAGTTTTGTCTTGTTCTGTGAATATTAAACTTACTAGAAAAATTTGTATTAAATTCTCTTTCAATCATTTCTTTTCCAATCAAGAAACCAATTAATCCTCCCCATGTTGATGTTGGATTATCTGAATCCCAGCCTGACAAGGTACCTATTTTGATAGTTTTTTTAATATCCCCTTCTCCATAAAATAAGCTGACAAGACTTGAAGCAAAATTTATTCCAGCTGCAAAACAACCATTACAATATAAATTTTTAGATGTTATGTCATATCCATCTTTTTGTTCAACTTGATATCGTGAATAAATCGAATCTCTTGCTTGTTCCCATTTAATACCAGAATTATATAATCCCTCTGTGAAATCATACATTTTTGCTGGATAATTATTATCACTTAAATACTTCCTTGATTCATTTGCAATCCAAAATATATTCTCTTTTGTAGAATTAAATTCTTTAGGATTTGAAGCTAACGAATGCATTCTTACGTAGAATTCTGCAATTTCTTGAGCCTCTCCTCTAGCTACAGTTTTAATTGGAAGTTCTGCCATCCTAATTCCAAAATCAGGTCTAGTTGGAGAGAATAATCCAAATATCTCGGTTGTCAACTGAGCGTCAATCATATTATAAAATTCATTATTGGATGGCTCACCTGTTTCAGGAGGAAGCATACCCTGATTCATTAAGTCAAATGCTCTTTGATTAGATACCCATAAATAATTTTCTTCTTCAGCTTTAATATGTTTTATCCACCCTTCTCTTATTTGACTTGGAGAAAGTATACTTGTATTAAAGTAATTTAGAAGAAATTGATACATATACTCAATATCAGTATCATCGTCAGATCCCCAAACCTCCTCTTCAGATCTTAAACTATAATCAATTCTTATATTTGATTTATCAATTGATTGATCCTCCCATATACTTCTTAGATCAATACCACCCCAGTCTTCTCTAGTGTAAAAACTTCCAGTTTTAATATCACCTATGTTTCCAATCTTATCCATCTCAGTTATAAGACCAGTCCAATTCGCAATTGATTGTCCAAGCCAAAAACCATATAACTGATTAGAGTATTTTTCCCTTGAAATTTCTATAAAATCATTAGTATTGTTATTACAAGAAGATATAAATAAGAACAATGACCAAAGAATAAATAAATTTTTAAATACACTCATACAACTAGTTTAATTTTCTTAACTATGGGAATTAGTTATTTATTGACCAATAATCCCAATTTCCACTTTCTTCATATAATTGAATAATATTTTCAAGTTTTTTCTTTTTGATAATAATTTTATTATCGGTGGTAATTGAAAGGATCTTACTTTGTATTGAAACTAACATTCTCTTTAATTCAGTCTTTAAAAAATCAACAGAATTATCAAATTCATCATTTCGATAATATTGTCTAATGGTCTCTAAAATTAAATCATGTTTACCCAAGTAAAGAGATTTTTGAGATCCGCTATTTTTAAATATACATATGTAGGTTTTCCATCTTTTATCAAAAACAACGGAAATTGTTGTAAAAGTTTTATTGTAAATCGTTTTTACCTGATTAGAAATCTTTTTTCTCTCACTTATCAACTCTTCATATTCATTTTTTAGTTTAATTTTTTGCTTGGTGATTTTTTTAATTGATTTTTTTAATTGATTTTCTTTAGCCAGAATTTGATCATAATTTAAAATTAAATTTTGATCACTTTTTTTAAGAGATTTAATGTCTTTATTTGTAAAATTTTTCACTATACTAATATACACAAAAAATTAATAGGTATAGTATTTGATTGTACCCCAATATTAAAATTGTACCCCAGGGTATTAAATTCCTCGTAACGAGCTCCTAATTAATTTGATTTTTTCTTAAGACCTTCCCTGCTTTTATTTTCATAAATTCAAAATTATCAACAGCAAATTCTCCATTAATAATTACATATTTTATTCCATCAGGGTATTGGTGCGGTGATTCAAAAGTTGCATTATCAATTATTTTTTCTTCATCAAATATTGTAATGTCCGCCATCATTCCCTCCTTTATTAAACCTCTGTTTTTAAGGCCAAAAGACTTAGCTGGAAGATAAGTCATTTTATAAATTGCTTCACTCATAGATATTACCTTTTTTTCTCTAACATATCTACCTAGAACTCTTGGAAAAGTTCCATAAGCTCTTGGATGAGGGTGACCAACACCAGGCTCAGAGAGTCGTCCATCAGAAGCAATCATTGTATGAGGATATTTCATTATATTTTCTACATCTGATTCATCCATAGCATGAAATATACAGCTTGCCCCTCCATTTAGTTCCGCCTCTATAACAAGCTCTGCTCCATTTTTAACAGAAGGTTCAATTCCTCTCATTACTGCCCAATCCTTTAAAGTTTTACCTTCTAATTCAGGCTTCCAAGCTACCCTAGAGAATTGAACTCTATTTAAATCATTCCCCCCTCTATCATTTAAAATATTAAACTCAATTTCTTTCTTTATTTTTTCCTTTGTAATCTTATTTGAAACTCTTTTTTTAAATTCTTCTCTACCTCCTGCCCTTGCCCATGTTGGGATTAGGATGTTAATCCCAGTATGACTAGCATTGTAAGGATATTGATCGGCCATGATTTTAATTCCCTTCTGTCTAGCTGAATCAATAAGAGATAAAGTGATTGCACTCTTTCCCCACATTGGTTTTCCAATAACTTTATGATGAGTCAGAACAACATTTATATCAGCATTTTTTGATATTTGTATTGCTTCTTTTACAGCATCAATAATTTTTAAACCTTCATCTCTTAGATGAGATGTATATATTCCCCCCTTATTTGATATCTCTTTTGATATTGCAATTACCTCATCAACCTTAGAAAAATTTCCAGGGAGGTATTTTAACCCTGTTGAAATCCCAAAAGCACCTTCATCCATAGCCTTACTTGCAAGATTCTTCATAATTTCTAATTCATCATTTGTTGGTTCTCTATTATCAAGATTCATAACAACTCTTCTAATTTTATTATGACCTGTTAAAAAACCCACATTCATTCCTACACCAACTTTCTCAATTGTATCTAAGTACTGCTTAAACCCATATTTTAATGGTACTCCTCTTCCATCTGGCCCACCAAAACTAGTTGTAACACCTTGCCTAACATGACTCTCACTATCTGAGAGTTTTATGAAATTATCCATTGGATCTAAATGAGCATGAGTGTCTATAAATCCGGGAGAGACTATAAGCCCTGAAGCATCGATAACTCGAGTAGATTTTTCTGAATTTATCTTACCAACTTTAATTATTGTATTTCCTGTAATTGCTATGTCTACAGTTTTACTTTCTGTTCCCGACCCATCAAAAACTTGACCATTTTTAATAACTAAGTCATAAGATGATGATTCACAATTAATTAGAAAAAAACAAGAAAGTATGAGAAAGGTTTTTTTATACATTTTTAAGTATTTTCTACTAAGAAGGTAAATATTATTTTAATTTTAATCAAGTTTGAATTAAGTCCCATTTAAAAATAAACTAGTATGAAAGATAAAAGAGAGTATGATATAATCGTATGGGGAGCATCTGGATTTACAGGAAGGCTCGTTGCAGAATATTTATACTTAAACTACAATTCAAAGAATTTAAAATGGGCTATTGCAGGAAGAGATAAGCTAAAACTCATTTCAATAAGAGATACATTTCTTGATAAGAGCATTCCTATAGTTATAGCTGATAGTTTCGATGAAAAGAGTCTTGATGAAATGACCAAAACAACAAAGGTAGTTTGTAGTACCGTTGGTCCATATGCAAAATATGGATCTTTACTTGTAAAGTCTTGTGTCAATAATAAAACCCACTATTGTGATCTTGCAGGAGAAGCACAATGGATTAGAAAAATAATTGATTTACATCATGAAGAAGCAAAAAATAATCAAGTAAAAATAGTAAACAGCTGTGGCTTTGACTCAATACCATCTGACTTAGGAGTTTACTTTATTCATAAAAATATTTCCAATAAGAACCTTACTATAAAAATGAGAGTTAGAGGTTTAAAAGGAACATATAGCGGAGGAACCTATGCTAGTATGAAGAATATCATTAAGGAAGCTTCTTCTAATAGAGAAGTTCGAAAGAGCTTAACTAATCCATATGGATTAAACCCAGTTGGCGAACAAAGTGGGCTTGACAAAAGAGATTTAGCATCTGTAGTTTATGATACAAAAATTAAAAGCTGGATATCCCCTTTTTTAATGGCTGGAATAAATACTAAAATAGTCAGAAGAAGTAATGCATTGAGTAATTACCAGTATGGAAAAGACTTTAAATATGACGAGGCAGTCATGACAGGAAGAGGCCTTAAAGGAAGACTCTATGGAATAATATTTTCAATCCCTTTAATTTTTCTTGCTGCAAAACCTGGATCATTATTTAATAAAATTTTTAATTTTTTCTCACCTAAACCTGGTGAGGGGCCAAATAAAAAAGAAAGAGAGAGTGGGTATTTTAATTTAAGATTTTTTGTTTTTCAAGAGAATTCTGATACTTCCATATTCAAAGTTACAGGCGATAGAGATCCAGGGTATGGTTCTACATCTAAAATGCTTGCTGAAAGTGCCATTTGTCTTGCAAAAGATAATTTAGATAATAAGTTTGGTGTGTTAACTCCATCTTATGCTATGGGTGACCATATCCTAGATAGACTTATTTCAAAAGCTGGATTATCATTTAATAAGATTAAATAATGATAAAAAATATTAGCCTAAAGAATTTATTATTTATTGGGTTTTTGATTGAATTAATGATATGCCTATTATTCCTACAAGGTTAACTGGAGGATTTATAGCGTATTTGATGATTCTTATTTATCCTTTGATCATTAGTAAAATTAGAAAACTTATTTACCATTTAATATATTTTTACTATGTTGGAATTGTAATGGCAGTAACAATTTTAGGAAGGGTTAGAGGTAATTTTGAAGGGGCAGAACCTGAATTTTTTCATTATTTAGGCTTAGCCTCAGTAATTTTAGGATTTATATATTTTACTGCTGTTATCATAAGATCAAGAAAACCAATAATTAAATAACAATCTCTTTACAATTTAGTAACGGTTAAGCATCAAAATTATTATGAATTGGTTTATCTTTGCAAAAAATTAAAAGACCCAAACCATAATTAATGAAAAACCTGATACTTTCTTTAACAATTTTACTAAGTTCTTTAGTAGTTTCTGCAAATGAAACTGATCCAAAAATTTACGGATATTGGCTAAACAATGACAGTGAAATTTTACTAATTCAAACGAATAATACTTTTTCTAGAAGATCTCAATCTGAAGTGCTTGCTAAAGGTGAACTAATAATTGGAGACGACAATATTAGCGTATTGAGAACAGATACAGGAGAAGAATATACATTAGAATATTTCTTAGGAGAAAAGACTCTAGTAGTGAAAAAACCCAACTCTGAAGAGGCTTGGCTTTTCACAAAAATAGGTGACTAAATAAATAGCTTTTATTTAGCCTTTGGTCTCACTTTTAAAAGTGACTGAAACTTCATATATTAGAATTAAACTACTATATGAAAAAGACTCTTATAATATTCGTATCTCTCTTTATTTCATTCTCTTTACAGAGTCAAAAGAAAAGTATTGATTCATTGACCAAGGAGATGAAGGTTTCCAAAGGAATAATAAATTCTTTTACAGATAATAATAAATTATTTTTTGAGATACCATCTGACCTCCTAAATAAAGAAATATTAGTTGTAAGTAGACTTGCTCAAGTTCCATCAGGATATTCTCCATATGTAAATGCTGGATCTAAAACTTCAGAACAAGTAATAAGTTTTTTTAAAAAAAATAATAGGGTAGATATAAGACAAATATCCTTTAACAATATTGCAAATGAAGAAGATCCAATTAATCAGAGTGTTACTGAGAATAACTTTTCACCCATACTAGCAAGCTTTGATATTAAGAACGACGATGAGAATTCATTTTTAATTGATGTTTCTGACTATTTTTTGAAGGATTCTCCAGGGTTTAATATTATAAATCCTAGACTAAAGGATGATTATAAAATTGGCAGTGTGGATAAAAAAAGAAGCAGCATTGACTCAGCAAAAAGTTTCCCAGAAAATATTGAAGTACTTAGCACACTTACATTTAACACAAGTAAACCCCCTAGAGCTAATAGGACAAAGACCTTCAGCTTCCAAGTTAATCACTCATTTATTTTATTACCAAATGAAAAGATGAAAATTAGAAATTATGATCATCGGGTTGGGTGGTTTACAGTCAATAAAGTAGACTACAGTTCTGACGCATTAAAATCTGACTCCTTCAGGTTGATAAGAAGATGGAGACTTGAACCTAAGAATGAAGAAGCTTATTCAAGAGGAGAACTAGTTGAGCCTAAAAAACAAATTGTTTATTATTTGGACCCTGCAACTCCAAAAAAATGGAGACCTTATTTCATTAAGGGAATTGAAGACTGGAACTCTGTTTTTGAAAAAGCTGGTTTTAAAAATACAATTGTTGCAAAAAATCCACCAAGTAAAGAGGAAGATCCAAATTTTAGCCCTGAGGATATTAGATACTCAACTGTTAGATACGTCGCTTCAGAAACAAGAAATGCTACTGGTCCTAGTGTGTCTGACCCAAGAACAGGTGAAATATTAGAAAGTGATATTATCTGGTATCACAATCATTTAAGATCTTATAGAAATAGATATTTACTTGAAACTGGAGCTGCTAATCCATTGGCAAGAACTTTAGAAACTCCTGAAAAAGAAATTGGAGAAATGATGAGAAGAGTTATATCTCATGAAATTGGACATGCACTTGGACTGCCTCACAATATGAAAGCAAGCAGTGCATATCCTGTTGACTCTTTAAGATCAGGAGAGTTCACACAAAAAATGGGTATTGCTACAACTATAATGGATTATGCTAGATATAATTATGTTGCCCAACCAGGTGATGAAAATATAAGGTTTGTAAGACAACTTGGACCATACGATGATTATTCAATTGAATGGGGGTATAGATATTATCCTGGAAAATCAGTAGAAGAAGAGCAAGAAATTCTATCAAATATTGTTGATCAAAAAAGTCTTGACCCAAATTATATGTTTGGATCATCATATGGTGACCCAAATTCACAAACTGAAAATATTGGAGATGATCCTGTAAAAGCAAGCACCTATGGTTTAAATAATTTGAAAATTGTTTCTGATAATTTAATTAAATGGACATATGAACCTGGTAAAGACTATAGTGATCTTGAAGAATTATATGATGAATTATTAGGAGTTTACAGAAGATATATATTTCATGTAATAGGTATAATCGGAGGTATTAATCAAACTCTTATAAACACTAATCAAGACAACTCTTTTACTTATGTAAATGTCAATAAAGATGAACAGTTAAGGGCACTAGAATTTCTTGACAAAGAATTATGGGACACCCCCTCTTGGTTACTAAATAAAGATATTATTTCACAAATCAATAACTCTGATGGATTATATAAAATTGAGAGTATGCATGAACGTGCATTAAATTCTTTATTATCGAATCGAAGATTAAACAGAATGTTATCTTCAGAAAATTCTTTAAAAGGAAATGGACTGAAATATCATGAACTTATTGATGATTTGTTTGAAACAATATTCCAAAATACAAACCCAACAGGTCAAATAAAAAGAAACCTTCAAATAAGTTTCTCAAAAAAAATTAATGAATTAATCACTGAAGAAGACTTAAAAGATGTAATAAAATCTAAAGCTCTATCAATTAAGAAGAAAATAAATAAGATATCAGATCGAAAATCAAGATCAGCCAATACTGATATTATTCAGGATCATTTCAATTATTTAGCCTTCTTAACAAGTGAAGATATTTAGCCTTTATTTGATTTAAGCAAGTAAAGTGAAGATATTAATGTAATTGGAAGCCAATTTCTATTTCTATTACAATAAATTAAATGCTTTGTTGTTTTTGGATTGTATAAGCTTTTATTTTTTGAATTATTAATAATGTCAAGTTTAGAAAGACTATCATTATCATCAGTTATAATTTTATTTGAGAAATAATTTATTAAAGTAACTGGGATTTTGCTATATCCAAGCTCTTTAAGAGCAGTGTATCGATGATGACCATCTATTATTAGATTAGATTCATTACACATAATTATAGTAGATATAATTATGTCATCATTTTTATACTTCAAATTATTTTTTAAAATATCCTTTTTATCTAGAAGAACTTTTTCGTGTGGAATAAGCAGATTAACATCAACTTCTTCAATTCCTGAAACAATATCTTTATCTACATTTATTGAATACATAAACTAATTGCATATTTTTGATAGTGTAAAATACGGAATATTTATAACTACTTTTTGTACATTTAAAAGATGTCAACTAAATCTCACTGGGAAAAAATTTATAAAGAAAAAAGTCCAAAAGAAGTTTCTTGGACACAAGAAATACCTAAATCTTCAATTGATTTTTTTAATGATTTTAAAATTGATAAAAAAGCTCCAATAATTGATGTTGGTGGTGGAGAAAGTAAGTTTGTTGATTATCTAATTAATGAAGGTTATCAAAATATTTCAGTATTAGATATTTCTAAGAATGCAATTGATAGAGCTAAAGAAAGAGTAGGTGAAAAATCTAAAAATATAAACTGGATTGTTTGTGATATAAATGAATTTAACCCTAAACAAAAATATGCTTTCTGGCATGATAGAGCTGTCTTTCACTTTTTAACTTCCAAAATTGAAATTAAAAGATATGTTGAAACAGTCAAGTTAAATGCTAAAGCTTTTGTTGTAGGGACTTTTTCAACCTCAGGTCCAAAGAAATGTAGCGGCCTTGATATTACCCAGTATGATGAAAAATCATTGACTAAATTATTTAATCAGGATAATATTTTAACAAAAAGAGTTGAATATATTAATCATACAACTCCTTTTGAAACAATTCAAAATTTTATATTTTGCAGTTTCTCATCTAAATAAACCAATTAAAAACTAAAAATGGAATACAATAAACTGCCAGGAACAGATATTGAAGTAAGTAAAATATGTCTTGGAACTATGACCTGGGGTAGGCAAAATTCTGAAAATGAAGCCTTTGAGCAAATGGATTATAGCTTAGATAAAGGAGTGAATTTTTTTGATACCGCAGAGCTCTATCCAGTTCCTGCTACTCCTGATAGATATGCTGATACAGAAAAAATTATTGGTAATTGGATTTCATCAAGGAACTCAAGAGATAAAATTATTTTAGCTTCAAAAATTGCAGGTCCTGGAGATTATACTGCCCATATTAGAAAAACAGGTTACAAAGGAAAATCAATTGAAGAAGCAGTTAACGGAAGTCTTAAAAGATTAAAAACTGATTATCTAGATTTATATCAACTACACTGGCCAGATAGAGCAACAAATTATTTTGGGAAAAGAGGGTTTGAATATATCAACGATGGCTGGGAAGATAACTTTAAAGAAAATTTAGAAACTCTAAAAAAAATAATTGACTCAGGAAAAGTTAGACATGTAGGATTATCCAATGAGAATGCCTGGGGTATAATGAAATATCTAGAATATGCAAAGACGGGGCTGCCAAAAATGATTACAATTCAGAATCCTTATTCTCTCTTAAATAGGTTATTTGAAGTTGGAAGTGCTGAAATTTGCAAAAGAGAGAATGTTGGACTTTTAGCATATTCTCCACTGGGTTTTGGAGTATTATCAGGTAAATATAGAAATGGTAATATGCCTGATAATAGTAGATTAAAATTATTCGCAAATCTTGCTCGCTTTAGTAATGAAAAGTGTTTTGAAGCAACTGAACTATATTATAATATTGCTGTTAAACATAACTTAAGTCTAACTGAAATGTCCTTAGCCTTTGTGAATGACAGACCTTTTGTCACAAGTAATATTATTGGCGCAACATCTATGGATCAACTTAAGGAAAACATAAATAGTATAAATATTAAGCTTTCTAAAGAGATTCTTGGTGAAATAAATTTAGTTAGTGAAAAAATTCCAAATCCAGCACCGTAAATTAATCTGTAACTGAATTCAATGAGCTTTGATAACTCTAAAATATCAACCAAGGAGGCTGCTAAAATTCTTTATGCTAACTATGATATAGAAGGATTAGTATTAGAACTTGATGGTGAAATAGATTTTAATTTTAAAGTTAATTCAGTTGACGGAAAAAATTACTTATTAAAAATATCAAGGCCAGGTTTCAAATCTGATTATATTGACTTTCAAATAAAACTATTAGATCATCTTAATAAAAATTGTGAAATTGAAATAGCAGGTAATGAGTTAACAGTTGATGGGGAAAAATCATGTATTATAAAAGATAATCTAGGAAAAGAAAGAAGCGTCAGATTATTATCATGGGTAGAAGGAAGACTTTGGAGTTCTGCAAACCCAATTAATAAATCTTTAAGAAATGATTTAGGGTCTAAAACTGCAATGATTTCTAAATCTCTAACAAATTTCAGTCATTCCTTTTCTAAAAGAAAAATAGAATGGGATATTTCAAATTCATTATGGGTAGAAGATTATATAGAGAAATTTGAAGTAGGTGAGAAAAAAATAATTAAAGAATTTATAAAAGATTTTAAGGCAGGATTGCCCATCTTCAATAAATTAAAAAAGTCAATTATTCATAATGATATTAATGATAATAACATCATAATATCTAATGATTTATTAAATCCCAAGATTGAGTCAATTATCGATTTTGGAGATTCTGTTTTTGCTCAAACTATAAATGATTTGGCAATCACTTGTTCATATGGAATAATGAAACTAAATGATCCTCTATCAGCATGTTGTGATATAGTTAATGGATATAATTCTGTTTCTAAAATAAGTGATGATGAACTAAAAATATTATTCAACTTAGTTGCGATGAGACTTTTAATCTCTGTTACAAAATCTTTAATTAACAAAGTTAAGGAGCCTGAAAATAAATATCTTTTAATAAGTGAAAAATCTGCATGGGAAGTACTAAAAAAGTGGGTTGAAATTGACTCTGAATTTGCATACTATTCTTTTAGAAAAGCTTGCGGTATAGACGCTCATCCCAATCAAAATAAGTTTTATAAATGGGCAAAAAAAAATAAATTTTCAGCAACCGATTTATTTCCTTCTGTTAAAAAAAATAAATTTCACAAAATAGATTTAAGTGTTGGCAGTAAGTGGATTGGAAGAAGAAAAGAAATTGAAGATTTAGATTTATTTCAATTCAAGATAGAAAAACTTCAGAAACAATATCCTGGAAAAATTATAGCTGGAGGTTATCTTGAACCTAGATCTATTTATTCCTCAAACTCTTATGATAAAATTGGAAATTTTGGAAACGAAAGTAGAACTGTTCATTTAGGACTTGATTTTTGGCTTTCTCCAGGCACAAAAGTTAATTCAATGTTTGACGGAGAGGTTGTTACTTCAATTAATGATAAGGGAGATAAAGAATATGGTGGACTTCTAATTATAAAACATAAAGTTGAAAATTTTGAATTCTATACTTTATATGGACATAATACTGTTGGAAGTGTATTAAAAAATAAAATTGGAGCCAAAATTAAAAAAGGAGATATAATTGCAGAAATTGCAAATTATCCTGAAAATGGAAATTGGGCACCTCATTTACATTTTCAAATAATGCTATCCACACTTAATTATAAAATTGATTTTCCAGGAGTATGCTATTATAACCAAATTGAAGTCTGGAAAGATTTATGCCCAAACCCTAATCTTCTTTTTAAATCTGTGGATTTGAATTATACGAATGATAAATCAGATGGTGAGCTTATTGAATACAGAAAAAAACATTTAGGAAAAAGTCTAAAACTTCATTATGAAGAACCTATTAATATTGTTCGAGGTGAGGGGGTTTATTTAATATCTAAAAATGGAAGAAAATATCTAGACACAATTAATAATGTTGCTCATGTCGGACATGAAAATGAATCAGTAGTGATTGAAGGACAGAATCAAATGTCAATTTTAAATACTAATTCTAGGTATCTACATAAAAGCATAAATGAGTTAGCTGAGGAAATAATTCAGACTTTACCAGAAAAGTTAAGTGTTATACATTTTGTCAATTCAGGAAGTGAAGCTAATGAACTAGCTATTAGAATGATGAAGTCTCATACTGGAAGCAATGATATTATTGTATCAGAAAATGGTTATCATGGAAACACTAATATTTGTGTTGATATTTCATCATATAAATTTGATGGTAATGGTGGTAAGGGTGCCCCTGAAAATACTCATGTTATTCCAATGCCAACTAAATTTAATGGAAAGCATAAAGGAGATAATGCAAGTAAAGGCTATATAAGTGAAATTGAAAATTCTATTAATAACCTTAAATCTAAAAATAGAGGTCTTGGAGGCTTTATCATTGAACCTATAATAAGTTGTGGAGGACAAGTAGAATTACCGGATGGATTTTTAAAAA
>Ga0115000_10000702_pt1 | contig 30902 bp, 31 predicted proteins | sample ArcticOcean_MG_C_6_FD_89690 | JGI IMG/M metagenome (GOLD analysis project Ga0115000, IMG submission 89690) | Marine microbial communities from western Arctic Ocean - ArcticOcean_MG_CB8_128 | ecosystem: Environmental > Aquatic > Marine > Oceanic | place: Arctic Ocean: Canada Basin | collected...
ATTTTGTAAGCCGAGTTCCAGAGCCAGTTTGTTTACGCGAATCTTAGCCAAGTTTCCTCCTGTGTTCTTGCAAGCCCGCCATTCTACTTTGACTCAAGAGTTGAGCCTTTGTTGTAAACCCTGGCATGGAATTTTGATATTTGATTTGCAAAAAAATTCTTAAATAAGTTTTATACATTTCCCGCATTTCCCAGTTGTTGCTTTACTTTTTCAAGGATATCTTTTCCTGAATCTTCGTCTACACCATCAATAGCAATCAGTTCTTCTAGCAACGTAACAGAAAGCTCTGCTACGGTTTCAAAACCATTGGTTTCCAGAAGATCTCGTAATTCTTGCGATACACCAGATAAACTCTGAATTAGGATTTCCTCGTCATCGTTTTCTGGCTGATCTGTCTCGCCGCTAGAAGTGCTTTCTTCCGACTCATCAATTACTTTCCGCTCTTTTTCTGCGGTGTCTTTGGCTGCTTTGGCTTCTGCTTCTCGAGTCGCAGTTTCCAAAATTTCTGCCGCAACTCGTTCTCTGATGTTTTCTGCCAGTTCCACCAAAGCTTCTGCTTTTTTTGGGCCGATTACTGTCAGCTCCACCATTCCTTTTGCGCCTCTGCTCAAGGCTTCATCGTATGTGACGAGATTATCATTAAATAAAATTGTCATCACTTTTTCCCCCAAACCCTTGGCATTTTTTATCTCGTCAAGAAAATCAATATCGGATATTACCTTGGACGGCATGAAGGCGGAAGGGTGCTCTCCCATTCCCAAAGCTTCAGCAGCTCCTTTAATGTCTACTTTCCATTTGACGAGCTTTGCTGCCAGCCGAACATTCTGACCCTTTTTGCCGATCGCGAGTGACATTTGGTCTTCAGCCACAATGATGGTCATTTGTTTTTCATCCCGGTTAAGGATGATCCTCGAAACTTTAGCTGGGCTCAGTGCATTTTTTATATAAGTTTCGGGGTCTTCAGAGAATTCAACAATATCTATTTTCTCGCCTCGCAGTTCCTGAACGATAGACTGGACACGCATTCCCCTCATGCCAACACAAGCACCAACGGCATCAATGTCACGATCATTGGTGCGTACAGCGATTTTGGTTCGACCATTGGGTTCGCGCACCACTCCCATAATCTCCACCATGCCCTCGCTGATTTCCGGGACCTCCATTTCGAATAATCTTTTGACTAAACCAATATGGGTTCGGGATAGTATGACTAATGCGTGTTTCGGAGTTCTACGAACATCAAGGACATAAGCGCGAATGCGCTCACCGCGATTAAAACTTTCACGGAAAACTTGTTCTCGGCGCGGCAAAATTCCTTCTGCATTTCCAAGGTCAACGACTAGGTCGCCATGTTCCATGCGGTGCACTATACCATTGATGATCGCACCCTTTTTATCTTTGTACTCGTTGTGAATCAGTTCGATTTCTGCTTCGCGGACTTTTTGGACAATCACTTGCTTGGCAAGTTGCGCAGCGATGCGGCCGTAGTTTTCCATGGCCTGCTGCACCAGAACCTGGTCCCCTATTTGAACATCTCCGGAAAAGGCAGTGGCTTCTTTAAGACTTATTTCCTCGTCAGGGTTCTCAACTTTTTCAACCACTGTTTTTTCAAGATAAATTTCCACTTCACCGGTGGACTCGTTGAACTCACTTTGAAGTTCAGTGGCTGAGGGATAACGCTTTCGAGCTGCGACTTCAACCGCTGCTTTCAATGCATCGATCAGCACACCTTTGTCGATGCCTTTATCCCGACTAAGTTGTTCCAAAATATTGATAGTTTCCAGACCCATTTTTCTTCCCTAAATTTCTATGACTAAATTTGCTTTGGCAACTAGGCTCAAAGGAATCGTATATCGTTGCCCATCCAACTCAAGGTGGATCGATTGATCTATAAAACCTGTTAAGATGCCAGTAAATTTTTTCCTGCCATCCATAGGGGCATGACATTGAACGTATATTTTCTTTCCTGAATACTTGAGAAAGTCTTTTTCCTTTTTCAGCACCCGGTTTAATCCGGGTGAAGAAACTTCCAATGTGTAAACAGGCTCAATTACTTCTTCAATTTCTATCAAGTCCCCGGCAAGACGGCTGACTTTCTGGCATTCTGCAAGCGTTATTCCACCTTCGCTATCGATATAAATCCGCAGGACCCAATTCTGACCTTCTTTTTTGAATTCGACATCAACCAGTTCGAGCCCATTCGCCAGAATACCAGGCTCAATCAACTCCGTTACCGATTGAGCGACCGGGGCTTTTCCCATTTAAACCTCAATGTGTAAGAGAGAATTTCCAGAAACTGTTATCTGGAACCAGTAAAACCCACAAGGAAGAGGAAGAAAAAAACTGACCATTTTCCACGGGAAAAGCAAAAAAAATGCGAGCTCAAAGCCCGCATTGCAGAGCCCGTATTCAGTTAAGCGGATTGTACAAGAGTTGCATGTCTGATTTCAAGGGAAATCTGGGACAAGGGAGGCCAGCCAGCAATTATAAGTCCTTTAAAATATTGGGGATATCATTGACGATCTGCGGGTAGGGGTGCAGTTGGGATTCCTGCGTTTTGCGGATTTTGATTTCCACTTTGCCTTCTTCGAAATTTTTAGGACCCACGATTATTTGCAGAGGAATCCCAATTAAATCAGCATCTTTCAGTTTGCCTCCCAACCGATCCAGGCGGTCGTCGAGAATCACTTCGACTCCCATATCCTTGAGTTGGTTATAAAGGGACTCACAGGTGTTTTTCAAATCGTCATTTTTGAAGTTTACCGGAATAATGATGACCTCGAAAGGAGCCAGGTTACGAGGCCAGACAATTCCCTTTTCATCATGGTTTTGTTCGACGGAGGCGGCTGCCGTTCTGCCGACACCAATTCCGTAACATCCCATAACCATTGGTTTTTCTTTGCCATTGTTGTCCAGATATACGGCTTTCATCGCTTCAGAATATTTTGTGCCAAGAATGAAAATATGGCCGACCTCTATTCCGCGTTTCACCTGATATTTTCCCTCATCACATCTGGGGCAGTGGTCGCCAGCAAGAATGCGCCGCAAATCACCAAATTTACTTATTTTAAGATCGCGTTCGACCTGAACTCCTGTGAAATGAGTGTCGACTTTGTTGGCACCTGTGACAAAATTTTGCAAAGCGGTGATCTCCTGGTCGGCATAGACCGGGATATCCAACCCAATTGGACCGATATATCCACAAGGCAAACCTAGTTGCTGATCGATTGTTTTTTCAGCCGCGGGCAGCAACCATTCGCAGCCAATCAGGTTTTTCATTTTTATGGGATTGATTTCATGGTCACCACGAACCAGTCCGGCGACCAGCCCATTCTCGTTTTCCAATAAAATGGTTTTGACAATTTGTTCGCTTGGCAGCTTGAGAAATTCTGCAACTTCTTCAACGGATTTTTTACCAGGGGTGTGAATTTCTTTGCGGTCTTCTGCGCTGCATGTCGATGTAAATGCAGACCCTGGGCGAGATTCCGCAAGTTCCATATTGGATGCGTAGCCACATGATTCGCAGAAGGCTATTTCATCTTCCCCGGAATCTGCTAATACGGCGAATTCGTGAGAGAAACTTCCACCGATGGTTCCAGAATCTGCCTGCACTTGTTTGAACTCTAAACCACAGCGCGTAAAAACATTTGCATAAGCTTGGGTCATTTGCGCGTAAGTTTTTTGTGTATCAGCTTCATTGGTATGGAAGCTGTAGGCATCTTTCATCATAAATTCTCTGCCCCGCATGATTCCAAATCGGGGTCGCACCTCATCACGAAACTTGGTTTGTATTTGATATAGGATCACTGGAAGCTGGCGGTAAGACTTGACGTCTTTGCGTATAATGTCGGTGATGACTTCTTCGTGCGTCGGGCCATAGCAAAATTCGCGGTTATGCCGGTCTTTGAATCGCAAAAGTTCTTTTCCATAAAAATCCCATCGTTTACTTTCCTGCCATAATTCGGCAGGTTGGATGCTGGGAAGGAAAACCTCTTGACCGCCAACCTGATCCATTTCTTCGCGAATTATTGCTTCTACTTTCTTCAAAACTCGCAATCCTAATGGAAGAATGGAGTAAATGCCTGCAGCAAGCTGCCGGATCATTCCAGCGCGTACCATCAGTTTGTGACTGGCAATTTCAGCATCGGCTGGGGATTCTTTTAGGGTAGGTATCAGTAGTTTTGAATAGTACATTTTTTAGGGATTATTTAGGGAAGCGTGATTTTATGCGCTAAAAGATTTTTCAGCAAGAGCAATGTGTTCGGCGTTGTGGATTTCTAGCCAACCTTTATGTATTTCCATGAAATTCACAACAAAACCGCGATCGATCATTTCCTGTATGAGGTCGGTAAAATTGAGTCGTGATATGTCTTTAGACTCTTGAAATTGCCCTTTATAGTTTTTCACGACATCATTGTAGGTTTCGATTAATTGTTCTGCTCCAGTTTTACTAAATCGTGCAAGGCCTATGAATTCATGACTGGCAGTTTCAGGATTTATTTTACTACCAATTTTCGCAACCACATTCTCACTAGCAAAACGTATTTCCCTGCGTGCGGGTTTGCTCTGGTGCTTACAGATGATAAAATCGAGAATATTTCCTTCCTGAGGCTCATGGTACTGGGTGGAATTGTCTGCGACCAGAATGATGTCTTCCTGTCGACCCATCAATTCTTTTATAATTGCGTCTTCCATAAGAATATCTGAGTAGAGCATGATGAATCCGTTGCGCATTTTTTCTTTACCAATAAATAAAGAGTTGAGCATCGAGCCATTCTTGAAATCGGGGTTCTCAAGAATGCTGACTCCTTCTGCCTTGATCTGATCTCGGCCGTAGCCCGCGATAACGGTGATATCCGCCAGATTGCCATTATTTAAAGTCTGTATCTGATGCTCGAGTAGTGTCTTTCCAGAGATTTCGAGCATCGCTTTCGGTTTTCCATAGAGTGTTTCCTTAAAGACCGGGTCTTCGCCAGCTGCGGGGATGATGACGGGAACGTTGGTAGTTTGTTCGTTTTCCTGATCCTTTTCTTTAACATCCAGAAAACCCACTGTCTTAAAAATTTCCCTTACGGTGCTGCAAAGAGGGTCCGCTTCGAAGGATCTCTGATTGCGCAGGATTGTTTTTGCTGTTTCCATCATCGCCTTGTATGCGCTTCGCAGCAAATGGTTCGCGTGAATGATGATGCGGAATCCGGCAGCACTCAATTCATCTTCAGTGGTTTGGTTGTATGTTGTTGGAACACATACCAACGTTTTATTTAAATTTAACTGTTTGCAAATATCCTTGTAGTGTTGTGCAAACTCAAAAATTTCATCAGCCGATTTGGATTTGGAATGGATCATGATTCCATCCACTCCCGCGCGTAGATAAATTATCGCTCTGTTCACCGCGTCTTCCATAGGCTTACCTGCAATTAAACTTTCGAGTCTTGCGATGATCATAAACTCGTCGGACTTTTGAACGCTTTTCCCGCGGCGAATTTTCTGGGCAAAGACTTCTGGGTCTTCAAGGTTTTGTTGCACCCCTGGTTCCAGACTATTCCTTTTCGGGAAAACCTTGTCTTCAATGATGACCGCAGATACACCGGCTCTTTCCAGTTTGGATACTGTATATTCAAACGCGTTGGCATCTCCTCCCGTATCACCATCGACAATCATGGGCTTGTTGGTGACAGCAAGGATTTCATTGATGGATTGTAATCTCGAATCAAAAGTGACAACTTCAATGTCTGGATGCCCTTTTGACGCAGAGTCTGTGAGGCTGCTCTCCCAAAGAGCATCGAACTCACGAATGAGGGGCTTGCCTTCGGACTCACCTTTTACCTGAATATTATTGGCAATAATTCCGCTCAAACCGTTATGAGCTTCAAGAACACGAACGGTATGGCCTTTTTCCAGCAGGGCTTTTAATTTTCCTCTGCGTTGTTCAGGGAGTGTGTTGTTAAGAAGGGTCATGTGTGTTGCTTTCTAGTTCAAGATGCTCTCGAATCCATGATGCGACATAAATATCTTCGAGATCAAAATTTTTCAATGTTTTAAGTATGACTTCGGCTTGTTCCTGAAGTGAGAGGTTTTTGTCCAGAAAGATCAGGTTTTCCCCATTCATTTTGCAGTATCCGCTTTGTATTTGAAACTCCTGATCGTTGAGATCAGTGATTTCAATTGCAATCGCTAATTTTCCCGTAACGCTTTTCAGGTCTTCGATTTTGTTTTCTATATCCTGCATGGCGGATGAGACTTAGGTGGTGAAATGGAGATCAACTGATAACTCTCATTATGTCGTTATAAAAAGCAAATACCATGAGACTTATTAACATGAAGAGTCCTACTTGTTGCGCTCTTTCTCTGGTTTTTTCCCCGACCGGTTTCCCTTTGAGAATTTCAAGCAGGAAAAAGAAAATATGACCTCCATCTAATACTGGGATCGGCAAAAGGTTTAAAAGACCCAAGTTGATGCTCAGCAATGCTGTGAGTCGAATCAGTTCATTAAAGCCCTGTTCGGCTTGCTCCCCATAAATCTGGAAAATCAATATAGGGCCGCCAATGGAGTCGGCAGGAATAGAACCCGTTATCATTTTTTTTATGCTTACTGTGATAAGAAAAGTTAATTTCCATGTTTCTTCACAGGCTCTGTTAAAAGCTCCGATCAGGCCATACTTTTCCTGAGTCATCTCACCGCTCATTCCGATGCCCAACAATCCTATTTCAATTTCGTTGCCTTGCAAGTCTTTGGCGGTTTTTGCTTCCGGGGTTATTTTAAGTAGCACTTCAGTACCATTTCTTAGTACGTGAAATGTCAACTCCTGTCCGGGTTTGTCTACTGCCGCAGTTTTCAAGTCTCCCCACCCAAAGATTTCAGTTCCGTCCACTTTTAGAAGAATATCTCCCTCCTGAATTCCAGCTCGGGCTGCAGGGGTGCCTTCTTTTACCAGTGTTATAGTGCGAACTAGAGGGGTGATGCCTATCAGTCCTACCGATTCTTTGTCCCCGAACAAGTCGGTTATCTGCTCTGCAACTGGAGCGATAAGAACATGGATGATATTGCCGCTTCTTTCCACTTTGAAATCCAAGGAGTGGCCTGGGGATTCATGGACTCTTTTTTGCAGCTGCTCCCAGTAGAAAATTTCTTCATCGCCAATAGCCAGAATGCGATCTCCGGTTTGCAGACCGGCTACAAGTGCAGGAGACTCCTCATTTACAGTGCCGACAACTGGGGATAAAGCAGGCACGCCCATAAGATAAACAAAATAATAAATACCGATTGCGAAAAGTATGTTGAAAAGGGGGCCAGCAAAGGCAATACCAAGACGATGGCCCACGGGGGCAGCAGAAAAAGACCCTTTCTCATCGGCGTCGGATTCTTCAACTTCTTCACCCTTCATTTTCACATAGCCGCCAAGAGGAATGGCTGCGATCAGGTATTCGGTGCCACCCTTTGTAAAACCTACGATTTTGGGTCCAAATCCAAGGGCGAATTTTTCTACTACAACGCCAAATTTGCGCGCGGCGAGAAAATGCCCCAGTTCGTGAACAAAAATGAGGGCGGCGAGTCCTGCTAAAAAAGCCAGCATCTTCATGCTGAAATCAAGAATTGCATCTAAAGGTAATATAGATAGTTCGAACATTTTTTAATGGGGTTTTGTATAGTCCAAGACCTCTACATTTGCAGGTGCTTGAAACTGAAAGGTTTTCTCAGGAATATCTCTATTTGTTTTTATGTTGCTGAAACGAATTTCTGTTTTGTTTCCTAATTTATCATACACGGTTGACCCGGTAATCTGGTAGTTTTTCTTATTTGCGAATAATTGTAACCGTGTCAGAGCCTGGTCATCTGCTTTAGGGGTGAGAGTTATGCTAATGGGATCTTGATCCAAGTTTACGCTTTCAACATTGAAGGTTTGCGTCAACTTCCCTTTCCCGGCCAAAAATAGAGCGGGAGTGTTTGATGAGTAGATACTTTCAATCGGTACCTTGGTGGCCTGTTCTTCATCAGGGACATAAAGCCAGAGCGTGCTTCCATCGCTGATCAAAATTTGGGTGTCAGGTGCACCATAAGTCCATTTCATCTTCCCTGGTTTTTTAATAGAGACTGTTCCCTTTACATCTTGCGTTTTGTCCATCATTTTAATGTAGGATTTTTGGATAAACTCAGCTTCATAGGTCAGAACTTTTTCGTAGTTCCTCTGAACAGCATCCAATGCTTGCTGCTCAGGCGTTTCAGCCTGGCTCAGGTTTCCACTCAGGAAGATAGAAATAAATACTATGGATTTTATTAAATAGATCAATTTAATTTCCTCTGGTTTTTCGTGCAACTCGTCGGCCCGAAAACTCAAGGTTGTCCTCTACTATTAATCGAATAGCTTCGGGATAAATGATGTGCTCCTGTTCTAATATTCTGTCAGAAAGCGATTGTACGTCGTCTGCATCGAGAATGGGTACAGCGGCTTGTAAAATGATAGCGCCACCATCGACCTCCTCGTTTACAAAGTGAACGGTGCAACCGGAAAACTTCACTCCATGTTCCAGTGCCTTTTTTTGTACATTTAATCCTGGAAAAGCGGGAAGCAGGGATGGATGTATGTTGATAATCTTTCCAGAAAAACCTTCGATAAATTTTTTCCCTAGTATGCGCATGAAACCAGCAAGACAAACCAAGTCTATGGATTTGGTTTGTAAAATTTCGATCATTCGTTTTTCATAGTCATCGCGGTTGGGGAAATCTTTGGGGTCGAGAAAAACACTTTCTAATCCGTGCTTTTTACCGCGTTGCAGAGCATACGCATCTGGCACATTGCTCAAAATCAGGGAAATTTCTGCGGCCAGATTATTTTCTTCTATGCTGTCAATAATAGCTTGCAGATTTGAGCCGCAGCCGGAAACTAAAACGGCAAGTTTAAATTTTTCCGATGGCATTTAAAATAGGTGTTTTATTGTCGATACAGAATAGGTTAGATCATTATTATTAATTAGCTTAGCATTAACCATTGTTTCAAATCAACGATTTCCCGATTCTTCGAAAATAGGAGCGCTTGCTGTGATCGTTTTGTAAATTATTGATAGGTGTTTGATGATTTTTGCCTGAAAAGTGTAAAAAAGGATTATATGCGTGCTGAATAGGCTATAATTTTTATTATCATAATAAATTTAGATGTTTAAAAGAGAACTGTGACGTGTTTGTGTGATTTTTACTTGTTTTAGCGTGTAAGATAACAAGTATCAAAACCATGAAAATCGTTTGTTCTTTAGGTGGCCTGTCCTTCAATAGCGTAGTAATAATATTGCTTTTTTAAAGGTTTAGCCCAAGTGGAAAAAATAAAGGTGCTTTTGCTCGAAGATAACAAATTAGATGTAGAAGCCATTATAAGATTGAATAAAGTTCAGGATCTGCGTTAGGACCTCAAAACGGTTTCCACCTGCCGTGAAGCCATGCAATGTTTGAGTGAAGCGAATTATGATGTGGCTTTATTAGATTCGCATGTTCCCGATGCTTCAGGGCTCAGCATTTTATCGGACTTTGGGGGTGTGCCAGCCATTATTATTAAAGGTCAGGGAGATGAGGGAACTGCTGTTCGCGCTTTGAAAGATGGAGCAAGCGACTATCTGGTAAAAGACCTTTCGGGGATGTATCTGCATTTATTGCCAACGGTTGTTAAGGAAACAACTTTAAAGTAGCGTCTTCGGCAAGAAAAAGATAACACGGAAAAAGAACGGGAAAAACTTTTTCGTGATTTGGTAAAAGCTCATCGCGAGTTGAAACCGCTTTCGAGGATCGATCCCCTGACTAATCTTTCTAATCGACGAGATATTAAATACAAAATTGATTGTGAAATTTCACGTTTTGAAAGAAAAAGAAGTAGTGAGACAATTTTCATCATCCTTGGAGATATTGATCGATTGAAAGAAAATTATTTGAAGCTGGGTGGTTCGGGGGCAGACAATCTCATAACTCAGGTTGCGGAAAGCATAGTTAAGGAATGTAGAAAAGTAGGTACAGTGCTTCATTGAGGCACAGAAGCTTTCATGATCATTGTTCCAGAAACCCATTTTTCGGGCACTGCAAGACTGGCTGAAAAGTTACGCAAAGCTTTTGAAGATAAATTTTTTTAGTTGAGGATGAAAGTATTAAAATTTTAATGAGCTTTGGTGTTACAGCTTATGAGGTGTTTTTATCTTCAAGTTAGAGATTCTATATAAGAATCTATCTCCCGGTGAAAGCGTTGCTAAACTTATTTAACAGATTGTTCTTTAATGCATTTTTATTTTTGTTAGTGCCTGTTACGGCAATTGCGGGGCTGGATGAATCTTTTTTGCACGCGGTTTACGAAGGAGATCGTAAAGAGGTAGAGTTGCTTTTAAATTTGGGAGCAAACATTGAATCGCTTACTCAAAAAGGAAGTACGGCCTTGATAGTTGCGTCAGCACAGAACGATTCTGAAATGGTTCGCTTTTTATTGAGTCGAGGGTCGAGAGTTAACTCTCGAAACCGATATGATGATACGGCTCTATTGCTTTGCTCCACGCGTGGCAATACCCGTTGTGTTAAAAGTCTCATTGAAGGAGAAGTGGACCTAGATACACGGAACATGCATGGTTGGAGTCCTCTTGCCCGGGCAGCACGTTATGGGCACTTGGAAACGATGCAGTTATTGCTCAAGCATGGTGCGAACGTAAACATCCAACTTAACGATGGTGCTACGCCGTTACTGATTGCTATCGGTGAAGAGCATTCGGGTGCCGTCCATATTTTGCTGAATAATGGGGCGGATATTCATTCTAAAAACTATGATGGTACACAACCCATCTTGCTTGCTGTTCTAACGGGTCGAAAAGATATTGTTGAGCTTCTCATTTCAAAGGGTGCTGACCCTAATTCCCGAAATGCTTTTGGAGACCCACTTTTATTATTAGCCATTGAACGAGACTTCGCAGACTGCGTTGAGCTAATGCTAAACTCGGGGGTCGATGTCAATGCATTTAGCCCTAAAGGTTGGACAACCCTTATGCGTTCGGCAAAGTTTGGACGAATTCTAGCCGCAAAAGCTTTAATTGAAAAAGGTGCAGATGTGAATTCCGCCAGTAAAGGCGGGGCCACTTCATTGATGATAGCTTCCGAACGTGGAGAGTTGGAATTTGTTAAATTGCTGGTAGAACATCAGGCAGTTGTGAATACAAAAAGCAAGAATGGCACCTCCCCTTTTATCAGCGAGGCTGCCGGAGGGCATGAAAATATTGTTGCCTATTTGCTCGATAAAGGTGCCGAGCTTCACACTGTAATAAAAAACGGGTCAACTGCTTTGATGGTCGCTGCAGAGAGAGGCCACGTAGAAACTGTAAAGGTATTGATGACGCAAGGGGCAAATGTTCAGGCTCGCAGTAAGCTGGGTTGGACTCCATTGATGGTTGCCGCAGCCGGAGGGCATACTGAAATCACTCGCCTTTTTCTTGATGAAGGACGCTAAGTGGGATGTTAAGTCGAGAGCCGGTTGGACGGCTCTCAAGGTGGCTCTCAAATTGGGTAAAAAAGAAGTGGCTCGACAGCAAATGGAAGCCGGGGTAAATAAATAATAGAGTCAGTTTTTCTCTATTAAACTCTCGTGGACCTTTTTAAGAAGGCCGACATTATGTGTGTGTCCAGACTTATAGGCTTTTATTTTTCCACGGATGGGTTTCCCCAATAAATAAAAATCTCCCAATATGTCGAGAATTTTATGACGTGCAAACTCATCTTTGAAGCGCAACTTGGTATTTAAAACCTTTTTGTCTCCAAGCAAAATAAAATTGTCGAGTTTTCCTCCTGAAGCGTAACCCATTTTAGTTAACTGTGCGACCTCTTCCATGAATCCAAAAGTTCGAGCTGGAGCGATTTCTTTTTTAAAACTTTCATCGCCATCATATTCATAGGTGAAATCCTGCACTCCTATAGGTTCAGGGTATTCCATGTGGTAGCTGACTGAAAACTTTTCACTGGGTTCGATAGAAATATAAGGTTCCCCTTTTTCCTTGTCACCAAAAGAATAATTTTTGTCGATCACAATCTCTTCATAGAAGTCGTCCTGATCTTCAAACTCTCCATCTTCCAGGAGTTCGCAAAAATCTTTAGCCGAACCATCCATCACCGGTGCCTCATCTCCAATTTTTATAAGAAGGTTAGTGACTCGGTACATATGTAAAGTGGCCATAATATGTTCAATGGTTCCAACTGAGTTCACACCTTTTTTCAGGCAGGTGGAATAATCTGTAGATTGAACATTTTCCAATTGTGCTGGGATCGTTTTTCCGGATGCGATATCACCAAAAATAATTCCGCTTCCAGGGGGCATGGGTTGTAGAATCAATCCGGTTTTTATGCCTGAGTGCAAGCTGCTTCCGCAAAGAACTACACTGCGTTTTAAAGTCCGCTGCGGATATCTTTTTTGCGAGAGGGTGGTTTTATTCTCCTGGATATCGATGGAATGGTATTTAAGTTTTTCCTGGAATTGTTTTTTGCTGGTTTTTAAGATTTTATAGGTTTCATCAATGTTCCAATTGTTTCGTTTTAAATGGTGGAGAATAAAATGTTTTTCCCAGATTGATTCGGCTTCCTGCAGCGACCCGGCTTCGTTAAATGTTGTTATGTCAATTTGGTTTTGCAGTTTCCAAATTTCAGGTGGTAAGTCCTGAACGCTAATGGATTGCTGGTTAGCGCAGGTCCGTATCAGTTTTTCCAAAACATCATGAAGCTCTTTAATATTTCCCGGCCAGCTATAACCACAAAGTGCTGTTAGAACCCCTTCATCTATTTCTGGAATATAAGTGTGACACCTTGTTTCTTCCAGATAGTCCTTCGCAATCAAGGAAATGCTGGCTGTGTGATTTCTTAATGGGGGAATGATAAGGCTGGTTTCTTTAAAAACATTCAGCAGGCCCTGGTGGAACTGTCCTTTGGCTGCTAAGTCATCAAGATTTTTCGAAGATGATGCAAATAAGCGAACGGGTAAAAACTCAAAACTTGTATCAGGAAGGTTGGTGTTCTGTAATGCTTCCGCGAGTTTTCCCTGAAGTCCCTTACTGAGAGATTCGATATTACTTAGATAAACGACCTTCTCTCCAGGTGTGGAATGGTTTTTTTTGTCTCTGTTTTTTTTTCTGAAAAGTTGCGATTGGATAGCCTGTCTTTGTTTGAACAAACAGTTTAATTTTATAAAAGGTCGATCGCCTTTTCTACTTTGAGCATGAATAGTCTGAGCGACAGTTTCTTTGCCAGTCCCCATTTCACCCAATAGCAAAAGGGGTTCCATGGACTTTGAGAGTGCTTTGATGCCTTTTTTAACTTCGATCATCGATTCAAAACAAACTGGAAGTTCTTTCGAAGCCTGAGAGGGTTTGGTCTCCACAAGCGGAACTGAGTTTTCTGAATGGAGGGCATTTTCAACGGACTCGGTAATTCGGTCGAGCGAGAACGGTTTTTCTATGAAGTCCTGAGCGCCTAGTTTTGTCGCTTTTACTGCGGTATCTATAGTGCCATGCCCCGACATGATTAAAACTTTGACTCCGGGGTTGTATGTTTTTAAAGTTTTTAAAACTTCAATCCCATCCATGCCGGGAAGCCATATGTCGAGCAATACCAGATCAGGAGGATCTTTTTGAATTAATTCCAAAGCCTCCACACCGTCATCGGTCATAGATACTTCATAGCCTTCGTCCGACAGTATGCCGGTGAGAGACCTTACAATATTTTTTTCGTCATCAACGATAAGAATGCGTTCTTTAGGCAATCTTTTCTCCAAATATTTTTAGGTGATGGGGTTTACAGCGGCAAGCCGCATGTATTCCAGATAAAATATTTTTTCACCTGCATTGATAAAGTTTTTTTCATATTTTGATTTTGGCAAATCAATACGCTCTTCAAGAAAACCCTGCTTGTCGTCCAGGTTTTGCAATAAAGCCTCAGCATTAAAGTATTCCAGTATTTCCATTGCATAGCTCTCGCTATCGGTTGCCAGGCAGGCTCTTCCTTCCAAACTCAACTTCTGGGCCAGTTGATTGACAAACTCCGGCTTGATCAGTCTTCTTTTAGTATGCCTTTTTTTGGGCCATGGGTCAGGAAAATTTATGTAAACAGTATTTAACTCCCTATCTTGAAATAGTACTGAGAGTTTGCTTCTGATGTCTCCATAAACGACCCGTATGTTTTCCAATTGAAGTTTTTTAATGCGGGTCATCAACTTTCTTATCCCTTTATGATAAAAGTCTATCCCTATAAAATTGCTGGTGGGCTCTTTGGCTGCCATTTCGATTAAAAAGTTCCCCATCCCAAAACCGATTTCGAGTTTAAGGAGATTGGAATTTTCAAACTGGCGTTGCCAGTCTGGCTTTTCATCGATATCTAGATAATAAGGATCTTCTTCCGCGATTTGGGCTAAAGTAATTAAAGGTTTTCCCATTAGCTTGAAGCGGAGTCCTGTTTTTCCAAGTTTTCGTGTATGGTTACCACTTCCAAAACTTTGAATTCTAATTTATTGTCAGGCAATGGAATTATGAGGTCGTCACCCTTCTGTTTGCCAACTAGAGCGCGACCCACGGGCGATGCCGCAGATAATTTTCTTTCATCAGGATTAACCTCTTCAGGGAAAACAAGATGATACTGAATTTCTTCACCCGTATTGATGTCGCGAAGAAACAGTGTGCTTCCTAACCCAGATCGATCATTGGGGATTTTTTTCAAATCAATAGACGTGATGTCGCTGATTCTTTTTTGCAAAAGAGATATTCTGGATTCCAGAAACATCTGTCTTTCCTTGGCAGCTTTAAATTCTGCATTCTCGCTTAAGTCACCATGCTCGCGTGCAGTTTTTATAGCTTTGGGTATATCTACCTGTAATTCGTGATGCGACTCTTTTAACTCCTGATCCAGCTTGTCTACTATGGGAAGTCGCGGCATAGCGAATTCATCTCCAAAAATTAAAGCGATTTAAATACTTTTCTGATAGCCGTTTCCTTTAAGCAAAAGCATTTGCACACGGTTATAAGCCAATAATATATGAAATGAAAGGGTTCTGGGGATTGTTTGATGAATCCGGGAAGCCAAATTTCTAAATCATTATTAATGCGAACCTTTACATGAAAAAGGCAGTTCATTGTAGGGGGTGAATTGCTTTGCGGTCAACAAAAATTTATGCTTTGAAAATTAAGACCAAAATGAACTGAGGTAAGGTGTTGTAGAGATTTAAATACTTGATCTATAAGGGGGTAAGTAGATAAATGGATAAAATGATAAACCAGTCTTTTTAGACATTTTTAGACATTTTAAGAAATATTTAGACATTTTTAGAAATAATGTAAGGCTCGAAAGCATTTGATTTGCTTTTCGAGTATCGATCTTTATAGTCCAAGGCTTACTCTGGTAAAGTTCGAATGTAATTCTAGCAACTGGGAAAAGTGAAAGCTAAACTTTTAAATTTATTAGAAACAAAGGGCGATTTACCACCTTTATCAGATGTCCTTCTGAATCTAGAAAATTGGGTGAATGACCCCAGTAGTGATATCGAAGAGATTTCTGGTCTCATTCAAACCGAACCGGTTTTATCAGGAAGGTTGATAAAACTGTCCAATAGCGTACTTTTTGGCGGCGGACGAGATAGGGCCCATGATTTAAACCAAGCAATTATGCGGTTGGGAATGAAAATGGTGCTAGACCTAGCTTATACCCTAGAACTTTCGAAAGCTTTTAAAAAGTCTAAATCCTTTGATCATATTCAATTTTGGAAACATTCATTGGGAGTAGCCTATTTGGGAAGTAGCCTATTTGTCCTGATCTTTAGCTATCCATTTAGGATCTCAGAAAGAAGATCTGGATACGAGTTATCGTGCTGGCCTCATGTACGATGTGGGAATTCTTGTTTTTGACTATTTGATTCCTGAAGAATATTCGAATTTTATTAAGTCGGCGGTAGAGAGTGAAAAAAACTTGGGAGAATTGGAAATCGAACAATTTGGAATCTCCCATTTCGAATTAGGCGCAGAATTTATTGGTAAATGGTGGCCGGTCTCTGAAATTGTAGTTAAGTCCGTGAGAAGGCACCATAATCCCCCGCCAAAAAAGAAAATCAAGCAGGGAATTCCCGGCTTGGTGAACTGGGCCAACCAAATTGCCAGCAATAATGAGATGCAGAGTGGGATTGCCAAGCATTTCGATCTTCTGGATGAGAATGTTTTCCCGAGGTTAAAATTGAATTAGGAAGAATTGGAAGTAATAGTGGATAAAACTAAAGAAGGGGTAGAAGCTGCCGACATGATCTTAAGAAGTTAATAATTTGGTGGAGAGAATTTTAAAAATCTAGAAAAAATTGCTATAGTTTCGAGCTTAACCCAATAAATCAAATATCTTCCTGGATGGGAAGTAAGCCGTTTATGACAGAAAATGTATTTAAAGTAAATTTTCATGGAGTGAGGGGTTCCATCCCCAGTCCTCTAACACCTGAAGAGGTGGAAGAAAAACTGTTGCGCGCTTTCCAAAAAGCACAGTCGGAGGACTTGAGGGATGAAAATTCCATACGTGATTTTGTCAGTAGCCTTCCTAATGAAATAAAAGGGACTTTTGGAGGAAACTCCTCCTGCGTCTCAATGGAAGTGAATGGCGAACGCCTGATTTTTGATGCAGGTTCCGGAATCAGAATGCTGGGGCAGAGTTTAATGGGTTCCGAGTTTGGTCGTGGTCAGGGGAAAGCCAATCTGTTCTTTTCCCACACCCATTGGGACCATATTCTTGGCATTCCTTTCTTTGTTCCTTTTTATATCAAAGATAACCAGTTCACTGTCAACAGTCCACTGCCAGATATCAGAGAGCGTCTTGAAGGCCAGCAGAAACCCGAATACTTTCCCATTCCATTTAGTATTTACGCTTCAGATATTGATTTTGAGGTTTTGGAGAACAAGACAGAACGTAAGATCGGCGATTTGACCGTTACCTGGAAAAGTATGTGTCATCCGGGGCAGTGTTATGCATACAGGGTCGATTGCGGCGGTAAATCCGTTGTCTATGCTACCGATGCGGAATATAAAAAATTAGGGTCCGGCGATTTAAAACCCGTTGTTGATTTTTTCAAAGATGCTGATCTTTTGATTTTCGATTCCATGCACACCTTTAGTGAGGGGCTTGAAAAAGAAGATTGGGGGCATAGCTCAACATTTATCGGTGTTGATTTGGCGGTGGAAGCGAATGTAAAACAAATCGCATTCTTTCATCACGAACCTACATATAGCGATTTTAAACTAGCCGATATTTTTAAGCAGACCGAAAAGTACTTGAAACTGGTAGCCCCAAAACAAGAACTCAAAATGCTCCTGTCACGCGAAGGTCTTACCATAGACCTGCTTTAAGAATAGTTCAGCGCAACGCTGACGGTGAACAGCCGCTGGTAATAGTTCTTCTTTCTACTACGATACCAACACGTAAAAGCGAGGAATTACATTGACCTCTCCGCACATCATCGCGAGTCGCAAAGCGGCGCGGCGATCCATGTAATTAAATTTTAGCTTGGCAAGTCTATCGGCTACCTTAATCTTTCTTCTGGATTGCTTCATTTCGTTCGCAATGACGACTTATGGGGAAATTTCTGTTAATGAGGAATTTACTAAACCTTTCCAAGGTCTCGGAGTAAACGCTAAAAACTTTTCTGGTAAGTATCGTGATTTTTCTTTCCGCCATTTATTCCAAACCATGTAACCTTGCTTGAGAATTTTTAAATGTTCGGAATTTGCCATGATTTGAATCAATCCTCATATTCAAGATGACTTTATCTTCTTTTGCGGCGGCTTCGAGAGCAGCTTGTATTTCTTCCAGCGGGCGGGTTTGAGCTGATGAGGGATTTTAGTTTTTGCTGATGCGTGCGAATGATTTCTATTGCCGGTTCAAAAGGGCCGCACCGAGATCCTTGCAATCTAATTTCATCCACCAACAGTTGCGTCATGTCGAGTCCAGTGGAGGGTAAACCACAGGTGTTTTTGCAAACGATTCTTCCCTGCGGGCGCACCAGCTTTAAAGCCTGTGTAATGCCATTGGGATTGCCCGTGATATCAACGACCATTTCTGCGCCTAATCCTTCTGTTGCGTTATGAATTTTATCCATCGCATCTTCAGGCGCGAAAGTGTGTTGCGCGATTTCTTTTTGTTTCACTTCGCGATACGGCCAGGAGCTCGGTGAGTGTCGCGATGAGCGGGTCTAAACTCGAGGGTATTTCATGCAGGGTGCCTGCGGCCACTTTCACTTCATCGGCGAAAGCTCCACTATGGTTTATGATTCCTGTTACTGTTCGTGTTTGGCAATGTGAGTACACGCCTTTTTTGCAGTCGGCGCATAAAGATTTTTTGCCATAAGCCCGAGAAGTGTTGTTGATTTCTGCCGTCACCGGTTTGCCTCTCCATTTCTGGTCTACTCCTTCCCCCGTTTCTGTGACTTGTCCCATAAACTCGTGTCCACAAACATGGGGTAGGGGAACGGGGTAGTCGCCATGGAATAGGGCAAGGTCGGTACCGCAAATTCCGGCGTGTTGAACCTGAATGACGGCTTCACCGGGGCCCGCCTTTAAGGGTTCGCGTTCGACTTGCTCTATTTGGCCTGGTGATTTTAGTTGCGCAATTCGTGGCATGGAGAAACTTGGGGTTAGAAGAAAAACGGTTTAGCTGTTGGATTTGGCTTTTTGCTTGTCTCTCCAGATAATGAGCCAGTGTTGTAGAAGTTTGATGGGTTGTGTGCCGCGAAATTTGCGGCGTTTGATTTTCGGTGTGGCATCGTGTTGAAGTTTGGCGATGACGGTGGCCCCTACGGCTTCTTCGATAACGACTCCACGTTGTGCGTGTTCTAGATTTTTGGTTTCACAGACACCTCGGAATGACACCACCATACGGCAGTCGAGAGGCCGGTCTTCATAAATCCGGCAAGCACCTTCATCACTCAGGAACGGGCACGGCTGGTTGATGACGAGACGATGCCAGTCTACTTGATCGAGGTTTTTACCTGCATCGATCACTTCTTCAACTTTCTTAATGGTTCGTTGCGATTTTTCGACTATCTCGTCGAGGTTGATGCCGTTCTCCTCGGCGTTTTTCAGGATACCGTCCCATTCCATTTGTGTGCAGGTTACCCCTGTGTGGCAACAATGGTCGCAACCGCGATGACATTGTAAGGGCGGAACCCCTTCGTGGTAGACCTTCTCTAGATGTTTCCAGAACATTTTAAGAGGAGAGGTCTTTGCTAATTTTGCCTGATCTCTAGAAAAGTCGACCAGAGTTTCATAGGTTTGTTGTATCTGGTGTTCGGGGAATTTATGCTGTAGGAATTTGCCCAATTCATCGGTATGGGTCATACCAAAGATGAACATTCCATTTTGATCGGTTTGTAGGGACATTTAATTAGACAGGGAAAATGGAATAGACTTATTGGGCCGCAGGGCCTGCGCCTTTTGATTTGGCAACGTATTTCATTTGTAGCTCATAGACCAATCGTTCGAGCAGTTTGTTTTCTTCTTCGTTGAGGTTGCCTTGTGTTTTTTCTCTCAACATGGTCAGCATGTCAATGGTCTGATGAACGGCTGGCAGGTTGGTTTCTGTCTTGCCGGTTTCCGGATCAGCGATGTCGCCTAAATGATAAAATGCGGACGAAGTCAGCGACATTATAAATGTTGAGAAATCGATTTGAAAAGGTTGTTGGTGTTGATGATCGGCTCCTGCGCCAGCGGAACTTTCCTGTGTGTCGTGGGTCTCTGCTTCCTCTTTAGAAAGTTGCGAGGACCTATTGTCCTTTATTACAAACCCATCTCCTTCAGCTTTATCTTCATCACTCATAATTCACCTTCTATAAAAAGATTTTTAAGAATCTTTCTCATCCCCCATTAGCAGCGGAACGGAAAAACCCAGTACAATCATAATGAGTCCTAGCATAAGGGATAAATAACCACTTCCCTCAATAAATTCCATATAAGTTTTTCCCAGAATCGGCCATTGTCGGATGATACCAACGACTACAAAAATCGAGCCAAGGGCAAACAGAATCTTTTGGGTGCATTGAATGCTTTTTGCTTCAGAATCTATTTCTTGTGACATAGAAGTGGTAAGGCAATACTAAGGCCAATGGATGTGCAATTGTAGATAAAAAATGCTGGTCGTCGAAAGGGAAAAAACTTGAGTTGATGTTAGCAAATGGCCCTTTTCATGTCAAAATATTAGTGTTGTTTTCCTCGTTCTGATAACATTGTCTTATGATCCGATTTATCTTCGTACTATTATTAATAGCTATTCTTTTATTGGGCTGTTCCCGCCGCCGTCTGGCTGTTCAAGCTACCTTGCCACTTATTTCCAGCCAAATAATTTCGATGCAGGAAGAAAGAGATGCAGACCTTGCTGAAATAGCTATTCCCGCTAGTCTAAAAATGTTGGAGGGGCTCGCAAAAGAAGACCCCGAGAATATATGGATTCTGCAAAAACTTGCAGAAGGGTTTTGTGGTTATGCGTTTAGTTTTCTCGAAGACAGTGAGCCCAATCGGGCTTCTGGCTTATATTTGCGTGGTAAGGACTATGCGTTCCGTACTTTGGAGATTCAGAGCAATGGCAAGACGTGGAGGCGACTTTCTCTGGATGAATGGGCCAAAAGAATGGCAGAGATAACCCCTTCTCAACAACCGGCATTATTCTGGGCAGGGCAATGTTGGGGAAGCTGGTTGTCTTTGAACTTGGATTCGGTGGAGGCTTTCAGTGATCTGCCTCGAATCGATGCGTTGATGAAACGTGCAGTTGAGTTGAACCCGGATTTTCATTATGCGGGGCCACATTTGTTTCTGGGTGCTTTTTATGGAGGGCGAAGTCGTATGTTAGGGGGTAACCCGGATAGAGCCAGAAACCATTTCGAACAAGCACTGAAAATAACTGAGGGGAAATATCTCCTCATCTCATTTCTCTATGCCAAAACCTATGCGGTACAGAATCAGGACCGGAACCTGTTCAAAACACAATTAGAAAAAGTTCTCGAAGCTTCAGATGATGTTTTGCCCGAACAGCGTTTGGCCAACCAGATTGCGAAGCGAAAAGCGGCAGTCTTACTAGGGAAAATTGATGAGCTATTTTAAATCGTATTTGTTTTATTTTAACGCGTTTTTTCTTACAGCAGTTTTTGTGCTGGTTGGTTTAGATTCCAATGCTCATGCTGAAAAAAAACACATTATCAAGTTTGCCACTTTGGCACCCGAAGGCTCGTCGTGGATGAAGTTATTGCGTCGGTTATCTGGGAAAATAAAAAAAGCCACCCAAGGAAATGTTTCATTTAAATTTTATACGGGCGGAGTATCGGGTGATGAAAAAGATGTGATACGAAAAATACGTATCGGTCAGTTGCATGGGGCGGGTTTTACCGGTGTTGGATTAGGGGAAATTCTTCCGGAGGTGAGGGTCCTTGATCTGCCTTTTCTGTTTCAGTCAGATCAAGAAATAGAGCACGTTTATCAGACGATGAATGATTACTTCGTCGAGCGTTTTGATAAAAAGGGATACATTTTATTAGGTTGGGTTCCAGTCGGGTGGATTCATTTCTTTTCCCAAAAGCCTATTCAAACAGTAGCCGATCTGCGTGGATCTAAACCCTGGTTGTGGGAAGGCGACCGGTTGGTGGCTCAGGCTTATGAAGGTATGGATGTCCAGCCCATTCCACTTTCGATAACGGATGTATTGCTTTCTTTGCAGACGGGTATGGTGGATACGGTGTACTCCTCCACTCAGGGCGCACTGGTTTTTCAATGGTTCACTAAAGTGAAGCATATAACGCGTTTACGAATGGGTTATGCGACAGGTGGTGTTTTGATATCAAAGAAAAAGTTTGAAAAACTTCCTCTCGCTTATCAGGAAGCGTTAAAAAAAATCAGTTCGGAATCTTTGACGGAGTTAGCGACAGTTATTCAGAAGGATAATTTAAAAGCCGAAAAAGTATTAGAAAATAATGGGATTAAATGGGTACCTCAACCAGATCCAGCGGCTATAAAAATATTTCAGCAAGCGGGCGCAACAGCCAGACAAAACTTAAGCGGGAAGCTGTTTTCGACGGAACTGTTAAACAAGGTGTTGCGGCTTTTGGATGAAGTGCGATGAAAAGAGAGTTGTGAATGTTGCTTAAAAAAAAGTTTCGATTTTTGCTTTTTTTCTAAGTTCTTCAACATAGCTCGCAACTTGTTTTTTTGCTTCTTCAAGAAATAGATATTTTTGGATACCCGGTTTCATTTCATTAAAGGGTGCTATTTCAGAAATTTTAGTTTCGATGAGTTGAAGTACATGAAACCCAAACCGTGTTTTTATTTTTCCTGAGATTTCTCCGGGTTTCAGTTTTCCGGCGGCTTCATCAAAGCTGGCATCGAAGACCCCTTTATAGATGAAATCCAAATCTCCTCCATTTTCTCGGGTTGATTCATCATCAGACTGGTTTTTTGCTACTTCTTTAAATTCGGCCCCTTTTTTTAACTCGGCCATTATCTTATCGATTTTTTCTTCAGCTATTCGTGCAAAATATTCTTTGTTTTTTTGTAATTCTTCAATAGTTTGGTTTCGCAACGCCTCGGGTGGGAAAAATGCTGCGAGGATATGACGTGTATGATATGCCTCGGGGCGCACAAATTGAGACTTGTTATTATCGTAATATTTTTTTACTTCTTCATCGGAAATATTGATCTTTCCTTTTATCTGAGCGTTGAGCAATTGACGAGCGTTGATGTCAATTTGCATTGATTTTTTGATGTCTTCCAAAGTTATATTTCTGGCTTTTAGTGCTTTTGTGAAATCTTCTTCGGAAGAGTAGGATGAACGAAGCAATACCAGCTCTTTCTCGATTAACTCGCTATCTATTTTTAGATTTTCTTTTTTTCCTTTCTGACTGACCAATTCGCGGACGACTTCTTTTTCAATTAAGTCTTTTGCAATACTGGTTTTTTCTTTCACAGTCAGAGGACGAGGAACCGTTCTCAGAATTTGATTCAGTCGGAACTCGATATATTTGGACTCGATTTCAACTCCGTTTACACGGGCAACCAGTTTTGGGATATCGATGTTAAGTTTGGGTGCCGGGCGCGTTTGCGCTGTGATATTTCCGAGGGAAATGAATGAGAAAACTAAGCTGAGAATTAATACAGGAAAAACAACGCGAATCTTCATGGGCCTACTTATTTGAAATGTTATTAAGTCAGAATGGGTGTGAGGATATCATCCATAAAATTAAGTTGCAATACCTCAAATTGACTGTTTAACAAGGCTGTGGGAGAATCCAAGGTTCTATGATTTCAAAGATGTCAAAAAAATTAAAAACCTCGCAATCTAGTATTAATTTGATCGCCTACGCTTGCCTGTTCACTTCGGGTATGGCGACGTTGGTCTATGAACTGATTTGGTTTCGTTATCTGACCCTAGTCTTTGGTGCAACTTTATATGCTTTGAGTGCCGTATTATGCGCCTTCATGCTGGGCCTTGCAGGCGGTGCCTGGGGGATGGGTCGGATACTTGCAAAAGACAACGGATCGAGACGACTGATTCTATGGTATGGCATTTTTGAAGGGTTGATAGGATTGTATGCCTTGTCCTTTCCGTTAGGATTGGAATTGTTAGAGAAAATTTATCCTCTGGTATTGCCAGCAGATGGACAGGCAGGACTTGCTCTCCATATCATGGAATTTCTGCTGGGTACGCTTTTGATGCTTCCAGCTACTTTACTTATGGGGGCAACGCTTCCATTGATTAGCTGCTGGGCTGTGGGAGATGAAAAAGGACAGGTTTTTTCCAGGATTTCTCTTTTGTATGGGTGGAATACTTTGGGCGCTGTTTTTGGCTGTCTTTTTACGCAATTTTTTGCGATTCAGCTATGGGGAGTTCAAGGGGCGATCTGGTTCGGAGTATTGCTCAATACCTTGGTGTTTTTGGTATGTTTTGTGTGTGGACGTATTTATTATCAGATAGAGCAACCGTCTTCCACCTCTCAAAAAGAAAGCAGCACTTCTTTAGTAGATGAAGATACTGGAAGCATAAATATTCTGATATTTGTGATGTTTGCCTATTCCGGGATGGCATCCCTTTCCAGCGAAATTCTCTGGACGAGGATTCTCGTTTTTCCCATGGGAACAACACTTTTTTCTTTTGCACTGATTCTTGCCACCTTTTTGTCTGGCATCGCATTTGGTAGCCTGGTTGCCAGGAGGCTGCTCGGTGAATCTAATTGGATTCTAAAGTTTATACTCATTGAGATTTCGATTGGACTGGTCTGTATTGGAATCCTTCCCCTGCTGGAGAACCTTACAGAATGGACTTCGCTGGCAGATCGGTTTTTTTATAGTCTAGAAAACTCTTCAGAAAAAACGCTCTTCATAAGATTTCTTTTTGCATTTGGTTTGATTTTCGTTCCTACTTTTGGTTTTGGTCTGTTGTTCCCGCTGGCTAATCATATTTATTCGTTTCGGTTGCAAGCAGTGAGCAAATCCATTGGCAATGTCTATTCCATTAATACATTGGGTGGAGTGCTGGGAACCATATTGACACCATTCGTGTTTATTCCCCTCTTTGGCATCCGCTTATCCATTTATTTGATTTATGCTGTGTTGATTTTGTTTGGGGTTTTTGTGTTAGCAAAATATCGCAAGCAGAATCCAGTTTTAATATCGGCTGTTGTATTGGTTGTGCTGATAATCGGAAAAACGGTTTTTGTGCCTCAGATAGAAACAGGAAAATCAGGGGTTCATAATTTGGCCCGGTTGGAAATAAATGTTCCCGAAGACAGGATAAAACTTCTCGATTATAAGGAGGGGGAGTTTTCCACGATCAGCGTGGTGGAGGATACTGAGTCTGGGGCACGAACCATTTATCTGGATGGGTTCAGCACCGCTACGGTTTCCAGATCCTTTTCTGGCAGTACTTATATGCAGGCGATGGGGTTTGTTCCAATGGTACTTCATCCAGAGCCAAAAAATGTTTTGGTGATTGGATTCGGAACTGGTAACACGTTGGGCATCGCCTCCTTGTTCCCGAACGCTAATGTCCATGGTGTGGAGATCGATAAGAATGTTTTAAAATTTTCAAAATGGTTTTCCGATTGGAATCACGATGTTTTAAAGCGGCCCAATACGAAAATGTTTATTCAGGATGGACGAGCTTTTTTGCGTTGGTCTAAAACTCGCTATGATGTCATCATCATGGAGCCAATGTCGCCTTTGCAGGCAGGCGTTGTGAATCTCTATTCTAATGAATTTTATGAGATGGCTTTGAATCATTTAAAAGAAGACGGGATTCTGGTTCAGTGGCTGCCGTTGCATTTGGTAGGGCGTGAGGATGCTCGATCCATTACCCAGACTTTCAAAAACGTGTTCCCAGAATCTTCTGTCTGGAACAGTTTTTTGACCCGCATTGTTTTTTTGGTAGGATCGCGTGAAAAGATGAATATTGATAAAAACCTTTTCGATACCAAGCTTAAAAACCCGGAGCTTAAAAAAGTTGCGGAAGAAATTAAGGTCATGTCTTTTCTGGACTTCGCTGATTTTTTTATTACTGATGGTCGCCATTTATCTGCTTTTCTGGAAAACGCAGCGGAAATATCTGATGACCGGCCTATTCTGGAATTTTCTACAGTATCTCTTTTGCCACCCTTAAAATGGGAAACGGATGAAGTTTTCTTGAATATGCTACGTCACCGAATAAACCACAATGCTCCTGTAACGGGAATGACTTTGCAAGAACGGGAAGTATTTAATCGTAATTTTAAATTGAGAACGGCACAAAGACTGGCGGTGTTCTCGCGCAGGTATCAAGGGCCGGGAGCAGAAGATTTTGCGAGGCGCAATTATTTTTCTGGATTGGAAGAGATGAATATTTATTTTGATTCTTATTCAAAACCGCAAGTTCATTTGGATGAGGCCCAATGGCAAAAATGATAGGTCTTTTGAAATTCAGCGGTTGCGACAAAATTCTGATTGCTCTTTGCATTCTGTTTAACGCCGGACTTTTTTGTTATTTTGGTTCAGGTATGGGGCAGGGGAGTTGGGTTGTGATTGAGGTAGATCAAAAAAGAGTTGCTCGATACTCTCTGTCTAAAGACCAAATTACCGATGTCGAAGGGCCGTTGGGTATAACCGAAGTCGAAATTCGCGATGGTAAAGCACGGATTTTACGTTCCCCTTGCAAGCTGAAAGTTTGTATTAAATCGGGTTATATTCAATATGCAGACCGAATCTCAGTTTGTCTTCCTAACAGGGTAGTTGTGAGAATTGAAGGCAATGCCGAAAGAGGACTTGATGCAGTTGTGAGTTGACCTTGTGGGAAGTAGTTTCAAGCGGGAGGCTGATTTGCAGTTGGGGGCTGCTCACTGGAGCTTTTTTTGTTAGCCTCTCATACTCCAAGTCCGTAGAACGTAACCGAAAACTTTTTAATAAATTATATTTTGTCTTTTTTAGAATCAAAAAACTGAATTTAATATTCAAGCTGCTAATCGGGGTTGACCTGGTTGCCATGTTTATTATTTTTATTTATGTTCGCGTTTGGCCAGATTTTCCGGTTCCCCATATCCGGACTAGATTGAATAACCCATTTATGTTTTTTCTAATCCTTCTGATTTCGAGGGGATGGGTTAATTCAGATTTTCGAGCAAAACAACTGTCTTTGATAAAAAGGGTTACTACGGAGGAACCTATCCGCATCTACTTTTTCCCCCATCCTTTTAATGATGCAGGTTGGATTAGAAATAATGTGGTTTCGATATCCGTGGGATTTCTTTTGGGACCTGAATGCGGAAAAAGGCTATGGAACCCTTTTTGCCACAGCACAATTATTTGTTTTAGGGATGGTGATGCTTATTACCGCACGTGCGGATTATGGCGAGAGTGCTCCCTGGAGTGAAAAAATTCCCTGGTACATAGTCGCTTTCGTATATTTTTTTATTGGTCTGGATGATTGTGTGGGTATCCACGAAAATTTTATTGCTATTGGGGGCGGGTTAGCCCTTGATTCTGTTGCGTTTCACTTTATTCACGAATGGTTATGGTTTTATGGGCCTGTTTCCGTGGTAGTGGTGATTATTTTTGCAACGCTTTTCCTATTCCCCAAAAATAATGGGTACGATGTTTGTGGCTCTGACGTTGTGGGTTGGTGTTCTGGTTCTCGAAGGACTTTCGCAAAAGGTAGTCGATCCTTTGAGTTATGATTACACTCGAATATTGATCGGGGTCGAAGAAGGTTTTGAGATGCTGGGGGTAACGCTTTTTATCATAGGGTTCAGTAAGCATCTTAAAAATTTACAGGAAAAATCCCGATCCGATTTGTGAATTTTGGTTTCTAGCGCATACGGTTCAACACGGCTAAAATATCCTGATATCTTGTGAGGGCCAGCTTGCTGTTATTGTAGGGGGTAATGCTGTCCAGTCCACGGCTTTCGATTTTTTTTAAAAATTTATGAATTATCTGGGTTTGTTTACCTTCCTAGTTTTGCCTGTTTTTAATCTGTTTTAAAATCTAGCCACATATTTCAAGTGGGCCTTCTTCTATCAAGTATTCCGCATAGCGAATATCGATTTCGACTTGTCCGAGTATTAATGTGATTCCTTGCCGGGCTTGGATGACGCAATCTTTTTTCCCGTTTTGAAAACTTAGAGCCGAAAGATCACGATATCTTTTTTGGGTCTGAGGAAAAGCAAATGGGATTTCTATTTTTCGGTCTGTGGGATTCTCCTTTATAATTTTTTTGGCTTTTTGCGTTACTTCCGTTGGGTGAAAAGAATCCATAGCGATTACTCGATCAGCCGAATCGAAATAGTCACCGCTTCCACCCATTACGAGAATGGTGCTTATTCCGAAATCTTTATATAGTTCTTCGACTCGATCGACCATCCTCTGCTCTAATTTTTACTGCTGTGGGGTCGGTAGCTATGAGTTCTCTTCCATCATCTGGAACATGTGGGTAAACAGCATTTTGGATATCGTTCAATAAGGTGCTTTTGCCATGGAAATCACCACCGACAATCAAGGTGATTTCTTTGAGTATTGGCATTCCGCTCACTTTGCCTTTGTGAGAGAGGCCTACTTCTGCCCGCAATCCATCGGGAGAAAGAAATGCTATACAGTTTTTTTCAAAGATAAATCGCTGACCCCTGATTCGCGTGGAAGGTGGGAGCCGTCGGCAACAAATTCTACCCAACCGTTTTTATCCAAGGCGTTTGTTAAGGCAAAATAGTCTTCCAGTGTTTTTATGGAATTTTATATTTCCTTTAAATCGAGTGAGTCTGCTGATAGGCATTTTTCCCAAACAGAGGGAAGTAATTCTGAAAACAAGAGGATGCATTCTTGAGCAAGAACACTTCTCCCATTTCCCGGCAATCCGGCAAATAAAATTACGGTCATCGAATCGTTATTAATTTTTATGCCGCTTCTTATGATTATTTTTTGGCTTGGAGATTGAACTGCAATTTCACCGTTCCTTCTTGATCCTGTGACACGTCCATTCAAAGTTTAAATCTTTTTATGAATGACTCTTAAAAGATGATCTTCCAGTGCAAGTTTTTTAACTGGAGTGTCGTAGATGGTAGGTGGAAAGCCGATTTTAGATAGCTTGGTTGATAAGGATAACCGTGAAGAGGCCGCGAACGGATCTCCCTGTAGATGTTCAAAACACTATGTAAAAGGAGGATACTGGAAATTTTTTCCTGTAGTGTTTTGTAAGATTTGTAGCCTTTGCCGTTTAAAGAAATCAATAGATCATGTAGATCCTTGGGGATGGTAGAAGACATTAGGAATAATTCCCAGCAAACCCGGCGGCCGAGACACCTGTGGGCAGATAATTTCTGGCGATATCAATCACCTTATCTCTATAGGGTATATGAATGGATTCCGGCATGATATTTTTCATGATAGCGGGGAGGGAGATTTTTTGGGTTCTTGATCCATCGGAAGTCCCATCTCCAAATATAAAATGATCGATGATAACTGCTGAAGCTCCTGCAGATTTCAGTCTGCTAAAAAAAAGTTCCGCATCGTTCAAAGGGTATAGGGGCGAAAGGCAGATCACTGTGAAAATTCCACGTGATGAAAGTTGCTCTAATGCTTGAATTCGGGAATCGACACTACATGGAGGTGGTGGCAGGCCTGGAAGATGATCGCGGTCTCCTTCTATCGAAATATGGACTCTTAGTCTACAACTCAGGTATAGTTCGGCAATGAGATCGACGTCCTCTAATATAGTGGAAGAATGAGTCTGTAAAATGATTTCATCTGGAGGATTTATTTGTATTGCCTTTAGTACTGTTCGGGTAATGCGATATTTCTTTTCTGCGGGTTGCTAGGGGTCGGTTGAGCTGGACATGAAAATGGAGAAAGGAATGGACTGTCTGTGAGCCCAGGACTTTTCCTTATCTACTGTTTTAGAATGTAAATCGTTGGTTTTGACATCCACAAAGCCCCCCCATTCTCGGCCCCGGGTTATCCAGGTATTGAAGCGGACTTAGCACCCCTGACCGCAAGAAGAGTTTCCGAATCCGCAATTGCTATAAGGGTTCAGACAATGAGAGCAAACACTTTTCAGGTATCCCGTGGTGCGTGTCAGAATCGATTTATTTTGAACCAGGTTTATCTGCACATTTTTTTTGGGAAAAATAGAGTCAGAAAATTTTATTCCATTGAACCGATGTTAGGTTAGTTTTGAAATCAGGAGATGGTTTTAAAAAAGCTTCGTAACCCCCAGTGTCTTTATTTGCTTGGTAAATCGTCCAGCGCTCAGCAGGGAAATTATCTATGTCCTAAACCCGTATCTTTTTATCATCTGTCTTAGTTAAAACTAGATAACCTCTTCCTTTACCAAAGAAATATTGTCCGTATAAAGTCACGGTGGTTCCGGCAAGGGCCATCCAGGCTCAGGGAATATTAACCTTCACAAAACCGGTTTCGTATTTCGCTCAAACTGGAAAGGTCTTTCTTAATAAAAAGGAATGTTTTGCAGAGTCGGCCTTTCATTATATTTGCTCTTTGATCCTCAATGCTTTTGAAAAGAGTCAGTTTGGTTTTAATTTCTTTGCTTTGGCTGGGTGTAGCGATGAAGGTAATCAGTAAAGAAAGGATCAGAATAGTTTTAATTTTCATAAGAAGTTCCTTTTTTAGTCTCTTGTTATTTTAAGGTAAAACGTTGTAATCTGCTAAGCCTGTTTGCACATTTAAATTTTCTCAGCCGTATTTAAGTTGTTGAGTCTAAAAGTGAAAACCAAGACATCCTCAGGTAATAATGAAGAATTATGCAGCAAAAATTTTATTGATAGGAAGCATCACCGCTTTCGGAATTTTTATTTTGGACGCCTTACTTCCTTTGGGTATTGCCGATGGCATGCTCTACGTTGTCCTCGTTTTACTTGGGATGATGGCGCGAAACCGAAAGCTGATAATCATTGCCGCCATTGTAAGTTCTGTATTGAACTTACTGGGATATTTCTTTTCGCCGCCGGGAGGAGAATTGGTAAATGCTATTGCAAACAGAATATTAGCTTTCGTTACCATTTGGATGACGGCAATATTATGTTTGCTGAAAAACAAGGCCGATGAAACACTTCAGACTGCGCGTAATTTTCTCGAAACAAGTGTTGAAGATCGAACCGCGAAGCTACAAGAAGTCAATCAGCGTTTAAAAGAAGTCAATCAGCGTTTAAATAGTGAAGCGGATAGCGCAAAACTGGTTAAGGCTATTGCGATTGCTTCTAATGAAACCCGCGCTATAAACGATACCCTATATTTTGGTATAGAAAGGGTTTGTAAGTTTGCAGGTTGGCCGCTGGGGCATCTTTATTTAGCTGCAGAAAAGCCGGATTCAGGTTTGGTTCCTACTGAGATATGGTATGTGGGTGATCCGGGTAAATTTGATGTGTTTCAAAAAATTACGAAA
>Ga0115000_10000705_pt1 | contig 30817 bp, 24 predicted proteins | sample ArcticOcean_MG_C_6_FD_89690 | JGI IMG/M metagenome (GOLD analysis project Ga0115000, IMG submission 89690) | Marine microbial communities from western Arctic Ocean - ArcticOcean_MG_CB8_128 | ecosystem: Environmental > Aquatic > Marine > Oceanic | place: Arctic Ocean: Canada Basin | collected...
GAATGGAACGGTTCAGCTTTATGCTAAAATTGGTTCTAATACTTTTGAAGTTATTGGTGATATTTCAACAATAGTATCTAACGAAATAAATGCAGATAAAACGATTTCTATTGCTGGTGATCTTATTGAGGGTTTAACAGGTTTTGCGGAGGGTCAAACAATTTATATAAAAGCGATAATACATGATCGACCTGGAAATAGCACAGAGGGCTCGCAAAGTAGTTCGGAAATTTTAATAGATGAAACCCCTGCGAGTATTAGACCAATATCAATTATTTCAAATAATAGTAATACTTCCTTAGCTAAAGTGGGTGATTCGATAATTGTTTCATTCACTACTAGTGAGATTCTGATTGATACCACAGCAACTATCTCTGGTCAAAATACAGAAATAGTAGGATTAGGAAGTAATCAGTTCAAGGCAGTATATGCAATGGCAGAAGGAGACCCTGAGGGTGTTATTACATTTGAGATTTCATTTATTGATTTTCAGGGTAATCCATTGACAGGAACTGATTCAACAACAAACGCATCTCAAGTTACATTTGATAAGACAAAACCAACGTTAGATCCTGTTGCAATTACATCAGAAAATTCCTGTACAGCAGGTGCAATTGCAAAAGCAGAAAATATTGCAACTATTAATTTTACTTCTTTAGAGCCATTGTTATCTTCATTTGCTATTGTAATGGGTGATACGGTCGTAGTCACTGATTTAGGCTCTAGTCAGTATAAGATTGATCATCAGCTTACAGCAGAAGACTCAGAAGGAGATGTAACATTTTTAATCCGTGTAAAGGATTTATCTGGGAATAGTAGCGAAGATATAATCACGACCACGGATGGTTCTAGTGTAAATCTTGATTTAACTTTACCAGTACTGGATTATGTTCATATAGAATCCAACAATAGTTATTCCTCAATTGCTCTATTAGGAGATATAGTAACGCTCACTTTTGAACCTTCTGAACCTCTGTCATCAACCACAATAACGATGGCAAGTACTACAGTGGCAGCAACAGGAAATAATGGCGTTTTTTCTGCTACATATATAATTCAAGACTCAGATATGGTCACGGGAGGATTTTTACCATTCACTATCAACTTTAATGATTGTCCTGCGAATGTTGGTTTAACGGATAGTACAACGACGGATGAAAGTTTTGTTAGTATTGATATTGGCCCCCCAGAAATGGTTTCAGTAAAAATATTTTCTTCTAATCAAGATTCTTCTTGGTCTAAAATAGGCGATAGTGTTTTTGTTTTTTTTGTAGTGAATGAACCTTTGAAGATAAATGGTTTCCCTTCAGATGCCGTTCCTCCATATTCATCTTTAAAAATAGGCGAAAATTCTGTAGAAATAGATAATATTGAAAATACTAGTTATCAAGGATTTTATATAATGACTGAATCTAATGGTGAAGGGCAAGTGCCTTTAGAGGTCTCATTTTATGACCTTGGTAGTCAAGCTGGAAATGACGGAACTCCAATTCAAGCTACGACAAATAATAGTAAAGTCACATTTGACAAAACCAGCCCTATTATAACCCAAGCTACATTTAGTACGAACAATACTTATGGTGATGCGCTTGCAAAAATAAGTGATATTGGTTCTATAAATTTTTCATTAAATGAAAATTTAAGATCTATTTTAACACAATTAGATGGCGATAGTATTTCAATGAACGGGGAAAATCAAAACTTTTCATATGATTATACTTTCTCTAATTCAAATCAAGATGGTTATATTACTTTGAGTATGCTAGCGATCGATTCTGCCGGAAATCAAGCAGATACTATAATTAATAGAGTTTATTTTGATAAAACAGTTCCTCGACCATTTTCCATATTAGAGGGCTCAATAATTGAAGATAAAGTATATTCGAAGTTTGGAGACTCACTCCAGCTCTCTTGGTCGAAAGTAGAGCTAGAATCTGGAATTAGGAAATCATATATCGGACTTGGGTCTGATTCGGGATTGGTTGATATCGTTAATTGGATTGCATCAAATAATGAAGATCAGGGGTCTCTCACTTCACTTAATCTTGATAATAATTCTAAATATTTTGGAGCAATTTTTCTTGAAGATAATGTTGGGAATATATCTGACTCTATCTGGGGTGATGGTATAACGATAGACCTTGAGAATCCGAGCGTTGGAACCGTTTGGGATGGTTTTTTAGACGAGGATATTGATTATACAGCAGATTCTAACAGATTATTCGTCCGATGGAAAGATTTTACGGATAATCAATCGATTGACTTCTATGAAGCAGCAATAGGCTCAAATAATGACACCATTAATATTGGAAGTTGGCAAAAATCAACTGATTTAGATAATATTCAAATTATAGGATTGAATCTAGAAAGGGGAGTAAGATATTTTTCATATTTACGAGCAGTGGATTCCGCTTCTAATATATCGTCAACACTGAAAAGTGATGGTTTAGAGTTTGATAATACGCCTCCTGATATAAAATCAATTTATCCATTATTTGATTCCTTACAAGTTTTATCGGTAACAAATAATGATCAAATTAAAATTAATTTTAATAAGCCTATTTTAAAATTTGGATTCACAGTAAGTGCTTCGCAAGATTCGAATCTTAATTATTCTACAGTGATTCAAGATTCTGGAATCATTATTTCAATACTTGATATTCTTCCTAGTTATGAGTCTATAACAGTGAATTTAGATACTGCTATTGCATTTAATTTGTTGAATTATACGGATACAATGGTTTTTAGAAGCAGGCTTTGGGGGGATTTAAATGAAGATTACAAAATTTCCGTTGAAGATATTTTATCGTTCAATCAAAACTGGCCTAATGTAAGTACTGATTTAGGTCCAGTAAACGGAATGCCACCATACTTGTTTCCCTCGCCTGATGGGATATTAGATTTGAAAGACCTTGCTGCTTTTGGGAAAATGTGGGTTTGGTATTATCATGAGTATAATCAAGACTCACTTCTGTCTTCAGATATTTCATATACCTCTAATTTCCAAACAGAGTGGGTGGAAAATCATTTAAAATTATTAGTTCCTGAAAATTCTTATGGTGCTGAATTAGTATTTTTTAATTCAAATTTTAAAGCTGAAGATTTTCATATCAATAATTTAAAAAATGGGTCTCTTCATTTTTCTGTTTCTGATACTACTAGAAACTCAATAAGTTTTGTAATAGCAGATAAAAATGGTTTGGACTCTGCTCTAACATTTTCGTTAGTTAACAAATCATTAGAGAAATTGACAACCTCATTAAAGTATAAATTCATTGATCATAAATCAGTCCAGATTAATAAAGGTATTGAAAATATTAATTTAGAAATTTCTCCAGATAAGTTTAAGCTTTTTCAGAATTATCCAAACCCATTTAACGGCGAAACGGTTATTAAATATGAACTTCCAAAATCAGGAGACGTTAAAATAAAAATTTATGATTTAGTAGGAAAAGAAGTTTTTTCAGAATCCTATTATAATCAAAATCCAGGTCTAAAAAAGTTCACTTGGAAGGGGAAGGATAATCGAAAAAAAGCTGTCAGCTCAGGAGTTTACTTATTTCAGATGAGTACAGGGGAAAATATTAAAAGAATGAAAATGATATTATTAAAATAATTATATTACATTTTTTCTGGAGCGCTTATACCCAAAATAGATAGACCAATTGATATAATGATTTTGGTGCCATTTATAAGGCCCAGCCTAGATTGTGATAATTTTTCATCATCAGTTATGACTTTACAATTACCATAAAACTTGTGAAAAGATGATGCTAAGTCCTGAAGATAGATGGCAATTGTTTGAGGTTCTAAAGTTTCTAAAGCTGTTTCCATCATTCCAGGAAAAGCAGACATGAGCTTTAATAATTTAATTTCACTTCTTTCGTTTAATAAGGTTGTGTCAAAATTTTCTGAAAATTTAAACCCCTTAATTTCACCGTGTCTGACGATGTTGCAAATTCTTGCGTATGCATATTGCAAATAAAACACAGGGTTTTTATCGGATTGATCTTTAGCGAGGTTTAAGTCAAAATCTAGATGCGTATTCATACTTCGCATAATAAAGAAATATCGAACAATATCAACGCTTAGTTCATCAATTAGGTCATCTAAAGTAATAAAGTCAGCTTTCCGAGTGGACATTTTTACTTTCTCACCATTTTTTATGAGCGTCACAAATTGATAAATCAATATTTTGATATGTTTAGTATTCAAACCTAATGCCCCCAATGCTGATAGTACATCAGGGTAAGTATCTGTATGATCTGCCCCAAATACATCTATGATCACATCAAAACCTCTTTTTATCTTATCTTTGTGGTAAGCAGTATCTGGAAGGCGATAGGTAGGTTCGCCAGTACTTTTTATATATACTTTATCTTGTTTTGCTCCTACTTTAGTTGCCTTATACCAAGTAGCATCATCTTTTTTATATATTAATTCTTTGCCTTTAAGTTGAGATAAAAGTTTTTTAATTGCACCTGAATCGTAAAAAGACTTCTCGTTGGTAAAAGTATCAAATTTAATGCCTAGTGAATGGAGACTGGTTTTAATTTGCGCAAAAATTACTTTTTCTGCTTCAGCTAAAAATTTTTGATCATTCGGCCTTAGCCTTTCCCCATAATTATCAGCAATATTTTTAGCTATTTCAATAATGTATTCACCTTGATATCCATCATCAGGAAATTCAAAAGGCTTTTTAACATATTCAAAATAACGAGATTCGACTGATTGCCCTAATGTCCGCATTTGTTTGCCGGCATCATTGTAATAATATTCTCTAGTTACATTATAATCATGCCATTCTAGAATATTAGATACTATGTCTCCTATTACAGCATTTCTTCCGTGACCTACTGTCAAAGGACCGGTAGGATTGGCGCTCACAAATTCAACATTTGCCGATTTCCCTTTACCCTTAAAGTCCTTTCCAAATCTCTCTTGGTCTTTAATAATTAATTTTAAATTATTTTGATAATAATTTGGATGAATAACAAAGTTTATAAAACCAGGGCGAGTAGCAGTAATATCTTCAATATTATTTAAGTTTTGATTAAGCATTGTTTTTTTTATTTCTTCTGCAATTTCTAAAGGGTTTTTTTGAATTTGTTTAGAAATTAATAACGCGATATTGGAAGAAAAGTCTCCAAACGATTCTTGTTTTGGTGGCGAAAGGCTAAAGTCTTCTAATCCTATTTTAATTTTATAGTCTCTTAAAGAAAGAAGGATATTTTCTTTAATATACTTGGTGATAGAGTTAATAGTGATGTTCCTTTTTAGGAGCTTCATTCCAGAGTTTTTCTAAATTATAGTATTCACGCTCTTCATTTTTAAAAACGTGAACAAGTACATCAACATAATCTAGTAGAACCCAAGAAAGTTTTTCGTAACCTTCAATATGCCATGGTTTATGAGGAGTCCCTCTACGTATGCTATCGCATATTGCTTTTATTTGTGGTTCTGAATTTGCAGAGCAAACTATAAAATAATCAGAAAGAGTAGTAAGGTCGTAAACATCTAAAACTACTAAATTTTCTGCTTTTTTGGCTAGTGCACATTCGACAATGTTGTCAACTAGTTCTGCGGAAGGGGTTTTAGTTTTGTTCGGCAAATTAATTTTCAGCAGAGATATAATTATTTAATTCTGAAAAGGAGGTGTAGTCTTTTCCTATGATAATTGTAACATCAACACCTAAGGATTCGTCGGGAATAATTTTTATACGAGTACTATCGCCTAAGTAAACTCCAAATGATTCAACTATTTTCTTTAAACTTTTGACGTTTTCATTCCTTTGAATTATTAGTGTGTTTTTATAGTCATGGTTATCTGCATTATCAGAGTTAATCACATCAATGTTTTTTGTTCGTAAATACTCGGTAGTTTTAAGAGCCAACGCTGATACGCCACATCCATTTAAAACTTCAACTTTAATATTTTCAATTGGGTTTTGAATGTAAATATCTTTTGCAAGTATTGGTTGCTTGGAGGTGTTTAAAATTGATGGCGCAATTTCTATACCATCATGTAATTGGTTTTGCGAAAACGAATATAGAAACCCTAGAAGAACTACACCAGAAATGGCAATAGCAGAATTCAGAGCTACTTCAAGCCCATTTTTTTTATTTTTATTCTTCGGCAAATTATTTAATTAGATAGAAAGAAACTGTTATTAAAAGTAGTCCTTTTAAATAAATTGTTTCTTAATCCATAGCTAGGTATTTTTTGGAAATTTAAATGGATATATGAGTTTTTTGTTGTTTTATAAGTAATCCCGGCATCTAATGCTAATTGCGGACCCGATTCTAAATTAGGATTAGTCATGCCTGTGGGCGCATAAAGTAATACATTCGCATTTATTTTAAGATTATCGCTTGCCCAATATGTAATATTATTTGAATAACTAGCAATCGATGTTGCGATTGAGCCATGAGATGCCATCGACATGGAAAACCCTTGGTTAAAACTAAATCTTTCTGGACTAAATAGTGGCAACATGCTGTAGTCTAATTGACCATGGATATTATTTGGCACGGTTCTATTATTTACATCAGAAAGCAATTGTGCATAAATAATGTTTAAATAGAGTACTATAATTAACGTTATATAGATATTTCTTTTCATATAGTGTTATAACTTAATACAAGTATTTTGTTCCAAAAATAACTTAGGTTGAATTTTTCAAGATATTTTAATTTCCACGCGTTTCAATAAAACCGCCTCCCAAACAAACATTCTGATCGTAAAAAACAATAGATTGACCTGGTGCAATAGCAAATTGTGGCTGTTCAAAATCAATAAGTATGTCATTTGATCGATAATTTATTTGGCATGATGTATCGTTTGATCGATACCTAATTTTTGCTGTAATATTTTGACTCTCTTGAGGAGGCACGCCAGAAATCCAATTAACATTTGAAGCTGTTAGGCGCGTATGATACAGATCTGAATTAGTTTGTCCTTGAACAACAACTAATTTATTTTCATCTATTATTTTATCAGAAACGTACCAAGGTGCCTCCTGAGAGCTATATCCGCCCCCGATGCCTAAACCTTGTCGCTGTCCATATGTGTAGTACATTAAGCCTTGGTGTTGTCCAATAGCTTGCCCATTTTTATTAACTATTTCTCCAGGCTGAATACTAAAAAATTTTTTTAGGAAATTTTTAAAGTTTCTTTCTCCAATAAAACAAATACCAGTACTGTCTTTTTTATTATAATTCATAAAACCAAGTTTTTTTGCTTTTTCTCGGACGAGATTTTTATTTAGCTCTCCAATTGGAAAAACGCTTTTTGATAGTTGGTATTGGTTTAGCCTGCATAAAAAATAGCTTTGGTCCTTATTATTATCTTTTCCTCTCTTGAGTTCGAAATCACCGTCTTTATCTGATGTCATTGCATAATGGCCTGTAGCAATTTGATCAGCACCGAGTTCCTTCGCATGCTCTAAAAACGCTTTAAATTTTATTTCTTTGTTACATAAGATATCGGGGTTTGGTGTGCGCCCAGCTTTGCATTCATCTAAAAATATTTTAAATACCTTTTCCCAATACTCTTCAATTAAATCAATTGATCTTAGAGGTATATTTAATTTGTCACACACTTGTAAAGCATCTTTATAATCTTCAGCTGCAGTACAAAACTCTTTATCTTTTTCATCCCAGTTTTTCATAAATATAGCCTCAACATTATATCCTTGCTCTACTAAAATTGACGCAGCAACAGCACTGTCAACCCCTCCGCTCATCCCTATTACAATATTTTTCAATTTAGAATATTATCTAGGGTTTTAATTAATTCGTCTACTTCTTCAATAGTATTATCTTTACCAAAACTTATTCGCAATGTTGATAAATTTATTTCATCATTAAGCCCTATTGCTTTAAGTACTTTTGAAGGCTTTATGTTACCGGTATTACAAGCAGAACCATTTGAAACAGCAAAATTAGCCCTATCAAGTTTTGCCATTAAAATATCAGACTTATGACCAGGGAAAGAGATGCTAATTAATCCGGGTATATTATTTGTAGTATTGTGTTTAACTAAAGGGTATGATTGTCTTATTTTTAATAAAAAATGTTTTTCTAAGGATTTTAGTTGCATAGCACATTTTTCTTGGTTTTTTACTGCTAATTCAGCGGCTAATCCCATGCCAACAATCCCCGCAATGTTTTCTGTACCACCTCTTAACCCATTCTCTTGATCTCCACCGACAATGAACGAATCAAACTCAGCTCGATTTTTTACAAATAAGGCGCCGACGCCTTTTGGCCCATAAAATTTGTGTGCTGATAAACTCATATAATCTATACCAAGGTCACAAACATCCACACTTATCTTGCCAATCGCTTGCACAGCATCTGTGTGAAATAGAATGTTGTACTTGTTAATTTGTTTAATAATTTTTTGAATTGGCTGTATTACCCCAATTTCATTATTTGCAAGCATAATACTAATCAATCCAGTATCATCTCTAATTAAATCTAATAATATTGATGTATTTAAAACCCCTTGCCTATTAACTGGAACTAATGATGCTTTAACACCGAATGGTTTGAGTCTCTCCAAGACTTTACTAATGGCCGGATGCTCGATAGCTGAAATGATAATATGTTTATCTTTTTGATTAACCAAGGTCCATAAAACTTGATTGTTCGCTTCTGTTCCGCCACTACAAAAACAAACTTGATTGCTTTTTGCTCCAATGGATTCAGCAATTTGAAAGCGTGCATGTTCTATTAAAGATTTTGCTTTTCGACCAGATTTATAGACGCTTGAAGGGTTTGCAAAATGATCTTGATTTATCTCATGCATCCTTTCTGAAACCTCTGGATGTATTGGTGTTGTTGCACTGTGATCGAAATAGATCATTTCAAATTAGAAGACAGCCTTCTAGTTATTGCCTATTGAAGCGTATTTAACTGTATTCTTAAGATTATTATAAAATGGAGTTTTTCGTTTTTCAAGGCGGTCCATAATTAACTTTTTATCGTATTCAAACCTGACCACATTCCATTTAGTCTTATTCCCTACTTCAAGAAATGCAACAGACCCTCTCGGATCTTTATCAAATGGAAGCCCTGTCGCTCCTTGGCAATAAATAGTCATATTATTTATTTTATCATATCGAGGAATATGAACATGCCCATGAACAAAAACAAATTCCTCAACATCTGTGTTGGCGTTCTGAACATTTTTTTTCCAATTTAGTGCTTCGTCAATTGATGGCGGGTGATCATCTCTTTGGTACCATGCGTGAGTAAATTCTATTAATGTTGACCCAATAGTTTCCCTATGTGAAATAACCATTTTTTTTATGAATTCAATTCCTTTATCTCCAATTTTTTCGGCAGTCCACTTTTCATTTTCAACGATAGCCTTACATATTGGATCATAAGGATTCATGCCTTCAAGTGTAGGCAACTCTTCTTCCCAAAGCTTTTCAATGATATAACGATCATGGTTGCCACGAATGAAAATGCAATCTTTTATTAATTCAAGTCTTTCCAGTGTTTTTTCTGGCTCTGGACCTAGAGAGAAGCAATCGCCTAAACAAATAATTTGATCAACATTATCTCTGCTATCAATAATGCTCAGAGCATTATCAAGAGCTGAAATATTAGAATGTACATCAGTAATAATTGCAAATGTTTTAGTATTCATAGCTCCAAAAAGTTATTTTAGAAGTAGACATCGTTACAAGTTATATTTAAAATTAGATTATGGCTCTTTTTAAGTTTATAAATAAATTAAATACATTAAAACAAACCAGTGAAAGTGAATAAAATAGAATGAATGAAACAAATGAATTTCTTATTTTGGGCTCAATTGCCCTAGATACAATTGAAACTAAATTTGGTAAAAAAGAAAACCTTTTGGGTGGCTCAGCAACTTACGCTACGATTGGAGCAGGGTTGTACGGAAGTCCTATTCCAATTGGTATTGTTGGTGATGATTTCCCTGAAAAAGGGCATGAAATATTTAATAGTTTTTCCTCAAATGTTGACAATATTGAAAAAAAACCTGGAAGAACATTTAGTTGGGGTGGTAAATATCATGATAACGGAGATGATAGAGACACTATATTTACCGACTTAGGTGTTTTTGAGAGTTTTAATCCAGTAGTACATTCTAAAAATGTAAATACACCGTGGGTGTTTTTAGCAAATATCCATCCGTCTTTACAACTCAGTGTTCTTAGTCAGTGCAAAAATAATCCTACAGTTATTACAGATACAATGAATTTGTGGATTGATACTACTCTTCAAGAACTCGAAAAAATAATTCAGAAGACAAATATTTTACTTATAAATGAAAGTGAGCTTTCTCTTATTACAAAGAATGAAAACATACTAGACTCTTCAAAGCAGATTCTTTCAATGGGGCCACAAAAGGTCGTTGTCAAGCTAGGGAGCAAAGGTGCTAGATGTATATCAAAAAATGAAGACATATCTGTGGGGGTTTATCCGATAAAAGATGTAGTAGACCCAACAGGAGCAGGAGATGTTTTTGGCGGGGGTTTTGTTTCTGGACTGATTGATAAACTTTCAACTTCTGACTCCATGCTGAGAGGTTCTGCGCTTGCTTCTTTTTGCATCGAAGAATTTGGAGTGAACAAGCTAATTAACATTGATAAAAGTGATGTAGAAAAAAGGATTGAGTCGATTAAGTAATAATTTATTGTTTTACTTTTTCAAATGGTATAAAACCAATTAATTTTTGAGATAATTATAAAAAAGAAGAGGTTGTTTATTATGTTCAATTGGTACAGAGAAAAATTAAAATTTACAGTTTTAACTACGGCAGGTTTATTTTTATTTGCTTGTTCCAGTCAAGAATACACCACGGCAAAATTAGCTATACAACAATCTGAGTGGTCTAAAGCTGATGAATGGCTTCCCAAAGCCATGGCCGTAGAACCTGATAACCCAGAAATACCTATTGTTTATGCTGTCGAAGTTCATGCAAGAAATAAAAATTGGAAAGAGATGTATGATATGTTTCAGAAAGCTATTTCGATAGACCCTAATAAAAAAGTTGAAATCCGAACTGTTTTTCTCCCTGTTTCTGAGCAAGTGAATAATTATACTCAATTTTATTGGGCGGAGCAATTCAACAAAGGCGTTGAAAAATTTAAAGAAATACAATCTGATCCAGATAATAAAAGTAAGCACTTAAACGAAGCAATTACATATTTTACTAGCGCATCTATTATTAATCCTAAAGATTCGCAAACATATATCACTCTTTCAAAATGCTATTTAGATTTAGATAATAAGGACAAGGCGATTGGTTTTATAAAAACTGCAGTAGAAAAAGACCCCGAAAGTTTTAGCTCAAACTTTACTGCAGGTAAAATTCTTTTGCGATGCGGTATGGGAAGTGAAGCAGTCATTCCTTATTACCAAAAGGCAGTTCAGATAGAACCTTCAAATAGTAATGCCTTAAGAGAATTAGCATCTATGTATTATGATACAGGGAAGAAAGAACAATCTATTAAAGTCTTTAAGGATGCTATTAAAAATGAACAAGACAAAGTTATTAAGGCTGACTTATTTTTTAATTTAGGAGTCATTCATAATCAAATGGAAAATTATGAAGAGGCTGAGAAAGCCTTCGATGAGGCTTATTATTTAAACGAAGATGATTTTGAAGCTGCTTTAGGCATGGCTAGTGCATATGAAGGATTGGGTGATAAATATTTTAATGGTACGGATGGCTTTACAAAAGATTTTGAATTAGCTGTTCGCTGGTATAGAAAAGCAGAGAAAAAAGTCAAAGATGTAAAGAGTATCGATTTTGAAAATGAATCAGAATATCAAAGACAATTAGAATTAATCAGGTATAAACGGGACATCGCAGACCAAAACTAAGTAAGCTAATTACCCTAGTCGTTGCCTTTTATTAAAATATTCATTTAGACCTTTATCGAGGTTATCATCTGTAAATAATGGAACATAATCTATTTTATTAAGTCTGCAATTTCTTTTGTAATATTTTTGTAAGTCTAATATTATGTTTTTATAATCATTTTTTACCTGCCAGGGATCTGTTGTTATTTCATCACCAGATTCCATATCAACAAATTTCGTTCTACTATCAAATTCAAATTCTAATTCATTTCGATCCAGTATATGAAATAATATAACTTCCTGTTTTCTGTGCCTAAAATGTTTAAGTCCATTTAAAACGTTTTCAGGTTCATCTAATAGATCAGAAATAATGATAACTAGACCACGTTTATTTATTCTTTCAGCCATTTCATGCAAGACAGGCTCAATTTTTGTGTCGTTGCCTGGTTCCGGAACATCTAATGCATTTAAAAGTGTATTTAAATGGCTCGGGGTACTTTTTGGAGGAATAAAAGAACGAATTTTTTCATCAAATAATACAACCCCAGCCGCATCTTGTTGACTAATCATTAAATAGGAAAGTGCAGCAAGTAAATAGCTACCATATTCTAATTTTGAAACTTTATTACTAGTATATGACATAGATTTACTTGTATCTAAAATAAGGTGCGCACGAAGGTTTGTCTCCTCTTCGTATCTTTTTACATATAATCTATTTGTCTTACCATATAATTTCCAATCGATGTGCTTGACTTCGTCCCCGGGTTCATAGCTCCGGTGCTCAGCAAATTCAACACTAAAGCCATGATAAGGGCTACGATGCTGACCTATTATATAACCCTCAACTACTAATTTAGCTTTCAATGATATTGAATTAAGCATTGCAACCATTTCTGGCTGCAAATATTTCTTCTTATCATTTATTTGGGAAATATTAAGCCTCGATATTTTTAATTAAATGATTAACTATGTCATCGACTTTTATGCCTTCAGCTTCTGAGTTAAAATTAGGAAGAACTCTATGTCTTAAAATATCGGGAGCTATAGATTGAACATCTTCTATGCTTGGAGTGGGTCTACCATCTAAAAGTGCTTTTGCTTTTGCTCCTAAAGCTAAATACTGAGAGGCTCTAGGACCAGCACCCCATTCAACCCATTGTTTAATATAGCTATCGCTATCTGCTTCATCAGGTCTTGTGGAAGATGCTAATTTGACAGCATAGCTTACTACATTTTCAGAAATTGGAACTCTAAGAGTCAGGTTCTGGAAGTTAATTATTGATTCTTTTGAAAACACTTTTTCAATAATATTTTGTCTGTCAATAGTTGTTCGGTTAACAATGGAAATTTCTTCTTCGATTGTAGGGTAGCTTATATTTAAATGAAACATAAATCTATCTAATTGCGCCTCTGGTAATGGATAGGTACCTTCTTGTTCAATAGGGTTTTGCGTTGCAAATACGAAAAATGGTTCATCTAATTCATATGTGTTTCCTCCTGCCGTCACCTTATGTTCTTGCATAGCTTCTAATAATGCTGACTGCGTCTTCGGTGGGGTCCTATTTATTTCATCAGCAAGAATGATATTTCCAAAAATCGGGCCTTTGTAAAAACGAAAATTTCTTTTTTCAGTTTCAGGATCTATATCGATTAATTCAGTTCCCGTAATATCACTTGGCATTAAATCTGGTGTAAACTGAATTCGTTTGAAATTAAGATCGCATATGTCAGCCATAGATTTTATCAGAAGAGTTTTAGCTAACCCGGGCACACCAACTAGCAACGTATGCCCGCGGGTTAAGAGTGCAATTAACATTTGATTGAGCACTTTCCTTTGACCAATTATAACTTTTCCAATTTCTTTTGAAAAGTTCTTCTTTGCTGTTACAAGTTCTTCTAGTAGTTCTGTATCATTTATATTTTTGGACATTTTATCTCTATTATTTTTGGTGATAAATATTTGCGGTCAAAAACTTACTTTGATAAGTTAATTTCGGAAAGCTAAATAAGCTTATTTTTTAATTTACAGGTAAATTTATGAAAACAGATAAAACATCATTAGTTGGAAATAATCTTAAAGACCTAGTTGAAATTTGTGAAAATAAAGATGTTAAAAGTTTTAGAGCTAAACAATTATTTAATTGGTTGTATCGAAATAAAGTAAATAGTTTTAATGATTTAAATAATTTACCAACAGAGTTTATAAACTTCTTAAGGTTAGAATATTGTATACATCCGTTAGATTTTGTTCGAGCGACTAAATCGACTTCAGAATTAACGAATAAGTTCTTATTTAAAACACATAGTGGATCCTTAATTGAATCAGTTTTAATGAATGATGATGATAGAATAACTCTTTGCTTGTCAACTCAAGTTGGTTGTGCTTTAGATTGTAAGTTTTGTGCTACGGCAAAAATGGGATTCAAAGAAAATTTACATCCTGGAGAAATAGTTGACCAATATCTTTTGATCAGTCAAAAAATAAATAAACCAATAACAAATATAGTTTTTATGGGCATGGGAGAACCTTTTCTTAACTATCAAAATGTTATCAAAGCTGCTCATCTTCTGCATGATCCTAATGGCATTAATATGGGATATAAACGAATTACAATATCAACTGCTGGCGTTATTAGTAACATTGAAAAATTCACTAAAGATAAAGAAAAATTTAAACTAGCTATCAGTCTTAACGGAACGACTAATGAACAAAGAGAAGCAATTATGCCAATTACAAAGAAAAATTCAATGGCTGATTTATTAGATGCTTCAAAAAAATATACGGAACAATCTAATACTTGGCTAACCTTTGAGTATGTTTTGCTTAAAGAATGTAATGACAGCATAGAGGACGCCGCTAGGCTAATTAAACTATTATATGATATTAAAAAATGTAAATTAAATGTTATTCCCTATAATGAAACAGATGGTGAGTTTCAGAGGCCTGATCAAAGTAAAATTCGTTCTTTTATGTCTAAATTAAGATCTGCTCCCTTTCCAGTTACTATCCGATGGAGTAAAGGTACTGACATTGATGCTGGTTGTGGCCAGTTAGCAGTGAGTGATATTTAAAAAAATGATTATTTCTTTGTGTTAATAAGCGAAATAAACAGTGTCCTTAAATTTGATGGAACTATGGGTATTATACTTGGATCTGGTCTTGGTCATGTGGTAAATATGTTAACTAATAAAAGAATTTTACCATTTAAGGAAATAGCCTCTTTTCCACTATCTAAGGTTGAAGGACACGAAGGAGAATTCATATCAGGATACATAGAAGGTAAGCAGATTTTAGTTGCTAGGGGCAGGTTGCATTATTATGAAGGTATAAATTTAAAAACTGTCTCTTTACCAATAAAAGTCTTTCATCAATTAGGAATAAAAAATGTTATCATAACAAATTCATCAGGGAGTTTAAAATTAAAAAATCATCCGGGGTCAATCATGTTGATAAATGGTCATTTTGATTCTACTTTTTTATCAAACAGTTCTTTGCCTAAACTAAAATGCGGAGAAATATATTATAGTCAAGAAATGATTAATATAGCTTCTTCAGTAGCAAAAGAAAATGATGTGAAACTTTTAGAAGGTAAATATTGTTGGATGCTTGGGCCAGCATATGAAACTCCTGCAGAGATTCAATTTTTAAAGGATTTAGGTGGCGATGCTGTTGGAATGAGTACAGTCCCTGAAATTGAATATGCCAAAGAACATAACATCGATGTTTTAGTTCTTTCCGTTCTGACAAATTTTGCTGCAGGTTTAGTTAACAAATTGTTAAAACACGAAGACGTATTAGCTAGTGCTAAAAAAATAGAAAATGACTTTGGGCGATTAATTATAAAAATTATAAATCATATTGGTAGAAAATGAAAATAAATATTAGAAAAGAAATTGCAAAATTATCTGATGAAATATATAATTACAGAAGACAATTTCATAAGTATCCAGAATTAAGTTTTAAAGAATTTAAGACTTCAGAAACTATTTCTAAATATTTAAAAGAATTTGGAATAAAACATAAAAAAAATGTAGGTAAAACAGGTGTCGTTGGTGAAATATATTTTGGACCTGGGCCTACAATAGCATTAAGAGCAGACATGGATGCACTTCCAATGCAAGAAAAAGGTAACCTTGAATACAAATCAAGGAATGATGGAGTAATGCATGCCTGTGGACACGATGGACATATGGCTATTTTGCTAGGAGCAGCTAAGGCATTATCAGAAAATAGTACAATAAAAAAAGGAACAGTAAAGTTTATTTTTCAGCCAGCAGAGGAAGGCGGAGGCGGTGCAAGATACATGATTAAGGATGGTTGTTTAAACGGTGTGGATGAAATATACGGGTTACATCTTTGGAACTATCAGAAATATGGTGAAGTGGGTTTGAAAACTGGCCCAGTAATGGCATCTGCGGATATGTTTGATATAGAAATTCAGGGCAAAGGTGGACATGGTGCTGCTCCCCAAGGAACAGTGGATGCAATTGTTGTAGCTAGCCATCTTATAACTATCTTGCAAACTATTGTTAGCAGAAATACAAATCCATTAGAGAATACAGTTCTAACCATAGGTAAAATAAAAGGAGGTGAAAACTTTAATGTTATATCCGATAATGTGTATTTGTCTGGTACTACACGAGCATATTCAGAGAAAAATCGACAGATGATAAAAAAAAGGATGGAAGAAATAATTGAAGGCGTTTCAAAGTCATTTAATGCTATTATTAAAATAAATTATAAAGAAGGATATCCTCCGACTGTTAATCATGACTTACCTGTAAAAAATGTTTTGAGAGCTGCTCAAAATATAGTTGGGGATCAAGCAAAATCTCCTTACTTGTCAATGGGCGGTGAAGATTTTTCATATTATTTGCAAAAAATACCCGGGTGTTTTTTCTTCATAGGTTCCTCTCCGGAAAAAAATGATATTTTATCAACACCACACCACTGCTCCCATTTTAACATTGATGAAAGGTCTCTTTTAATAGGTGCTTCTGTTTATTTAAATCTTATAGAAAACTCATTTAAATAAATATGCTATATCTTATCTTAGCTTTTTCACCTTTATTATTATACACGCAAGTGTTGACGAGTGACTTATCAGATGGTCTTAATTCAAGTGGGGTATTAATAAAATATTTAAAAGAAGAGTCTGTTCCATTTAATGGAAATGTTTTTAATTATTATCCAAATGGTAAAAAAGAATTGAAAGGAATTTATTATAAAGGTTTAAAAGATGCTCGATGGGTTTGGTGGTATCCAAATGGTAAAAAGCATAAAATTGGATTTTATGCTAACTCTATCGAGGACAGTATATGGCAGTGGTGGTTCTCAAACGGTCAATTAATGAGGAGAGGCTCATATAAAAATGGTAAAAAAGAAGGCCGATGGACCGAATGGAGCGAAGAAGGGCAATTAGCTTATTCTTTTGGATATATTGATGGTAAAGCGAATGGTAAATGTATTACACGGTTTAAAAATGGAAAAAAACAATCAGAAACTTTATATAATTACGGTATAAAAAGTGGCATAGAAAAAAGTTGGAATAAAGAAGGAATTCCAATTTACGAAAATAATTGGAAGGATGGATTGAGATATGGATCTCAAATCATTTGGGGTAAAAGCGGATTAATTTTACATAAGCATAGATATTCAAAAGGTATTTTACATGGTGAGTTTATAGAATATTATGATGGTGGGCAAAAATCAATCACTGGTAATTATAGATTTGGGAAGAAGCATGGGCCTTGGACCTATAATTATAAAGATGGTGTAGTTGCGTTGAGTGGCAATTATAGCAAAGGTAGCCCTAATGGATCATGGTTTTGGATAAGAGCTAATAAATCAGAAATGATTAATGTTGATGCCCCAGAAACAAGTTGGGTAAATAAAAGAGTTCGTGAATGGGGGAAAGTCTATAATTAATACCCTATTGCGGCAGTTTCATCTCTACAGTCTCCGCCTCCATATAAGCCGTCATCGCTAATTATAATTCCGTTTGCAACACCCATATGTCCGTAAGTTTCTATGATATGACCTCGCAATTTTAGGGCCTCGAGTATATCTACAGATACTCCGTTAGGTTCTATAAAAATAGTATTTTCAGGAAGCCACTGATGATGAATTCTTGGTGCGCAGACTGCTTCTTTTATATTCATATCGTGAATTAAGACATTCAATATACATTGTAGAACTGTTGTAATAATTTTGGACCCCCCAGGAGAACCAATTGTCATTATTGGATAACCATCATAAGTGAGTATTGTCGGGGTCATCGAACTGAGTGGTCGTTTATTTGGCTCAATTGCATTCGCCTCACTACCAACTAACCCCCAAAAATTTGGCGTTCCAGGTTTAATTGAAAAATCATCCATTTCATTATTTAAGAAAAAACCGGCACCTGAAACGACATGTTTATTTCCAAAGTTTTGGTTTAATGTAGTAGTTACTGCCACGGCATTACCTTCACTATCTACAACGGAATAATGAGTTGTTTCGTCGCTCTCAGTGTCTTCATAATTACCTGGATGAACTTGCTTGCTCGGAGTATGAATTTCCATTGATATATTGGCTACTCTACTAGCGGCATAAGTCTTTGATAAAAATAGATCTCTTGGGTTCTTCCAAAAGTCAGGGTCCCCAAGATGCTGAGCTCTATCAGCATAGGCTCGTTTGGCTACTTCTGTCAGTAGATGTAGATAGTCCGTTGAATTCCAGCCAAGCGTATCTAATTGAAAGTTTTCTAATGCATTTAACATATGAATAAGTAGGAGCCCACCAGAACTGGGTGGACCCATAGAGATTACTTCAATATCTTTAAAAGTCCCAATGACTGGTTCACGATAGACAGGGAAATAATTTGCCAGGTCATATTCTGAAATAAGCCCATTCCCTTTCGCCATCTCGCTTATTATCATTTTTGCAGTAGTACCTTTATAAAACCCATCTATTCCAAATTTTGATATCCGTTTTAATGTCCTTGATAAATCCTTTTGAATAAAAAGGTCATCTTTTTTCCAAGGCTCACCATCTTGTCGAATAAATATTTTTGAAGCAGCAGCATTTAGCTTAAAGACTTCTTCGTAGTTGTTAAATAAATCGGCTTTACGCTTAGATAATAAGAATCCTTTTTCAGCTAATTTTATTGCTGGTGCCAGCAATTGTTGTATGCGAATTTTTCCGGAGCCATGATCTTTCCAGGCGCTTAATAATCCATGTACTGTTCCAGGTACACCGCTAGAAGACCTGGATGCCAATGACATGTTTGGTATAACTAAACTATTTTGGTCTAAAAACATATCTCTATTTGAACTAGAGGGAGCTTTTTCTCTATGGTCTTGTGAAAAGATCTTACCATTTGATGTAGCTCCTACCATAAACCCTCCGCCACCCAAATTACCGTTTTCTGGTGAGGTAACAGCTAGTGCAAAACCAACTGCAACAGCAGCATCAACAGCATTACCACCTTTTTCAAGTATCTTGACGCCTGCTTTAGAAGCATTCTTATTAAGTGAAACGACCATTCCATTTTCAGCATATATTGGATCTGGAGAAGCTGTTTTAGCAACCATTAAAAAAAGTGGTAAAAGACAAAAATATTTATACATTTTTGAAGAAATATACTAAAGTAGACTTGATTGAATTATTTTTAAAACATTTTCTAAAGATTTTCTGTCTTGTTTTTGAGTATCTCTGTATCTGATAGTGATGGTATCATCATCCATAGTTTGATGATCTACAGTTATTCCATACGGAGTTCCAGCTTCATCTTGCCTGTAATACCGCTTGCCAATTGAACCTTGTTGATCATACAAAACATTAAAATGAGGTTTTAAAGTATCTACAATTGATCGAGCTTTTTCAGGTAACCCATCTTTTTTAACTAAAGGGCAAATTACCGCTTTTATTGGAGCAATTTTAGGGTCAAGCTTCATTACTGTTCGATTATTCTCTGTGTCTTCCCAATATGAATCTGCTAGAACTGTTAGGAGCATTCTATTTAAGCCAGCAGATGTTTCGATAATATATGGTAAATATCGCTCATTATTCTCCTGATCAAAATACTTTAAGTTTTTTCCTGAGAAATGTTCATGATTTTTTAAATCAAAATCTGTTCTGTTATGAATCCCTTCGACTTCAGACCACCCAAAAGGGAAATTATATTCGATGTCCCATGCTTCTTTGGCGTAGTGAGCTAATTCATTTTTTTCATGTTTATGGAATCTTAAATTTTCAGAAGAAACACCTAAAATATTTGTGTAAAAATTTATGCGTTTTTCTTTCCACTCTTCCATAGCCTTATCATCTTCACCTGGTTTTGTAAAATATTGCATCTCCATTTGTTCAAACTCTCTAGTTCGAAAAATAAAATTTCTTGCAATTATTTCATTTCGGAATGCTTTACCAATCTGAGCAATCCCAAACGGAATTTTCAATCGAGTTGAACCTTGTACTAATTTATAATTGACATAGATTCCTTGTGCTGTTTCTGGTCTTAAATAGGCGACCGAACCGGAATCTTCTAAAGCTCCTACTTCAGTTTTAAACATTAAGTTAAATTGTCTAGGTGGAGTCATCTTTCCAGTAGTTCCACATTTAGGACATTTTAATTTATCCCATTCTTCATCTTCTAAGTTTTCAGTTAATTCATCTGCACGGTATCTAGATTTACACTGTTTACAATCCACTAATGGATCGTGGAATTCGCCTATATGACCTGATGCTTCCCAAATTTTTGGATGCATTAAGATACCACTATCTAATCCAACGATATTTTCATGGTTTCTGGTCATCTCTTTCCACCAATAATTTGCAATATTATTTTTTAACTCAACGCCGAGTGGGCCATAATCATAAACGGCGCCAAATCCCCCGTAAATTTCTGAACTTTGATAAACAAATCCACGCTGCTTGCATAGTGAAACTATTTTTTCTATAGTTTTATTCATTTCTTTTTACGTCTCTTCTTTCGTGTTCTTTTTGGCGCAACTCTTTTTAAATTAATTAACTCAACTGCTTCTTCTAAGGTGATAGTACTAGGATCATTATGAGATTTTAACGCAGCATTAAATTTTCCATCGGATATATAGGGTCCATAACGACCTTCCTTTAGCACTAGTTTTTCTCCAGTTTCAGGATGATTACCTAGGGATTTAAGTTCGCTTGGGCCTTTTTTTGACTTGCTTAATATTTCGATGGCCTCTTCAAGCGTAACAGTTAATGGCGTTGCAGGTGCGATTAGTCTAGCATTTGACTTATCCATTTTCAAGTAGGGACCATACCTTCCGTAATCTGCTGTTATTGGTACTTTTTTCTCAGGATGATCACCGAGTGTTCTTGGCAGCGAAATTAATTGCATCGCAAGATCTAAATCCACAGATTGAATGTCCGTTCCTTTTGGAATCGCTTTTCGTTTTGTTGATTCGCCTAATTGAACATAGTGGCCATAGGGTCCTTTTTTTAATAAAATGTCCTCTTTTGAACTCGGGTCTTTCCCTAGTACTTCATCTTGTCTTTGTTCTTTAAAAAGTGAATCAATTATTTCACTGGTAAGATCACCAACATATATATCTTGGGGAATTGAACGTGTATCTTCCTCTTTTCGAAGGTATGGACCAAATTTTCCAATCCTAGCATCCATATCTTTATCATATCCATCAGGAAGTGGAATAGTACATGCTTTTCCAATATCTACTTTTTCTTCGAGCATTTTTTCAAGACCTAAATAATCACTGTCTCCAAAATAAAAGTTCTTCATAAATGGAATTGGGTCCAGTTCTCCTCTAGAGATAGCATCCAATTCATTTTCCATTTTAGCAGTAAAATTTTTATCAACTAATGTTGCGAAGTGGTTCTCCAAGAGTTGTGTAATTGCTAATCCTAAATAAGTTGGTGAGAGGTTGCTTTTGGTTTTTTCCACATATCCTCTTCGCACTATTGTATCCAGGCTTGATGCAAAAGTTGATGGCCTTCCGATACCATTTGTTTCCATCTCTTTAATCAGAGATGCCTCAGTAAACCTAGCGGGAGGTTTGGTATTATGTTTTTGAGCTAAAATATTTAAACATGATAATTCATCATTCTTATTTAGGTTTGGTAAAAGTTTCTCTTTATTTGCTAATTCTGCATCCGGATTATCTTTCCCCTCCACGTATATCTTCATATAACCAGGAAAAACTATAATCTGGCCACTTGCTCTAAAATCTGTTTCAGAATTTGAAATGACCACGGCCGTTTGTTTTAACTTAGCTGGGAGCATTTGACTTGCGATTGTTCGTTTCCAGATTAAATCATATAAGCTTCCGGCATCTTTACCAAGTTTCTTTTCGACGGTTTCTACACTTTTAAATGATTTATGAGCTGGTCGTATTGCCTCGTGTGCTTCCTGAGCATTTTTGACATTAGTTTCATAATTGTTTGGAGATTTAGGTAAATAATCATTTCCAAAGAGTTCAGAAATTAAATTTCTAGATCCGCTGATTGCTTCTTTTGAAAGATGCGTTGAGTCAGTCCTCATATAGGTGATAAAACCATTTTCGTATAATTGTTGAGCTACTCTCATAGTATTTTTAGCAGAAAAGCGTAATTTTCTAGCAGCCTCCTGCTGAAAAGTACTTGTTGTGAATGGCGGTTTGGGGTTGGAAGTTCTAGGTTTTTCATCGACACTCTTAACAATCCAACTACCATTACTTAATTTTGAGATAAGTGCTTTTGCTTCTTTCTCATTTAAAATAATTACATCCTTATTTTTTAATGAGCCGGTATCAGATTCAAAATCATTACTAGAAACTATTTTTCCACCATCTATTTTATTTAAAGTTGCTTCAAAGGGAGAATCTGAAGTATTTGTTTTTAGTTCAACTTTAAGGTCATAATATTCTGTTTTTATGTATTTTTGCCTTTTTCTGTCTCTCTCAATTACAATTTTCACGCAGGCGGATTGCACTCTACCGGCAGATAATGTTGTGTTCACAAAGCTCATGTTCTTTTGAAGTGTCGCCCACAATACTGGTGACACTTTATAACCAACTAAACGATCAATAATTCTTCGTGTTTTTTGAGCATTAATCATATTGTAATCGAGTTTGCGACTATTGTTCATCCCCTCTTGAACACCCGCTTTTGTAATCTCATTAAACTCCACGCGTTCTAATTTTTCAGCAGGAACTTCGCTTGCTAGGTGTGATGCAATTGCTTCACCTTCACGATCAGGATCACTAGCGATATATACTCTATCCGCAGCATTGCTTTTTTTCTTTAATTCTTTAATAAAATCTTTTCTCTTTGGTAATACATCTAGTGTCATTTCAAAATTATTTTCGATATCTATGCCTAGTTTACTTGTTGGCAGGTCTTTAACATGACCGACACAAGCAATAACTTCGAACTCGCCATCCAAGTACTGTTCTATTGTTCGGGCTTTTGAAGGGGACTCTACAACTATTAGTGATTTTTGATTCATTCTATTTTTTTAATACAGGTTATTATTATGATTAGTTCTTTATGGGCTTAAAATGTAAAGGAAAATATTAAAATGTCAAACTTTTGAAATGCGAAATTATCTCACCTTGATTTATAGTGTCTTGATTTCCTTGGCTTAAGTTTTTTAACTGTGCAGTTTTATCAATGGCTTCTTGCTCTCCAACGATGATTGCATAATCAGCGTTGCGTTTGTTTGCTTCTCTCATTTGTGCTTTCATGCTTCTTCTTAAAGTTTCAAAAATCACTTTTATTCCCAGCTCTCGCAAGTTTTTAGCGATTTGTTGCAAATGGCCTAAGGCGCTTAAGTCTGTGCAAACAATATAAATGCATGCTAATTGTTTATTAGTCCTTTTTCTGCCCTCAGTAGCAATGAGTATTCTTTCCATTCCAGCAGCAAATCCTACTGCGGGAACATCTTTTCCACCTAAAGATTTAATTAGGCCATCATACCTTCCACCTCCTAGTAGTGCATCTTGCGCGCCTATTTTTTTGGAAGATATTTCAAAAGTTGTTTGGGTGTAATAGTCCAATCCTCTGACAAGAAGAGGGTTGGTTTTATATGGTATTTCTAAATCATCAAGGTATTGTCGCACAGCTAAAAAATAATTCTCATCATCTTTTGTATAAAAGTTTGCAATCTTTGGCGCTGATTCTATGATTTTTATTTCATCTTTATTTTTTGTATCTAGAATGCGTAGGGGGTTATGTTGTAGTCTATGCTGACTAACTTCTGACAGTTGCGGAATAAATGGTTTTAGATAGTTTATAAGTTCTTGTTTATAATTAGTTCGGCAGTTATCTGAACCAATACTTGATATATTTAATTCCAACTCATTTATACCAAAACTATTGAGTATGCTCCAACCAATAGATATTACTTCAGCATCTTGTTCTGGATTGTCACTACCAATGGCTTCAACTCCAAACTGATGAAACTGTCTTTGTCTTCCTTTCTGGGGTCTTTCTCTCCGGAAAGAAGGACCAATATAATACAGTCTCTGCAACAATGATTGGCGACCTAGATTATGTTGCATGTAAGCCCGAGCAACTGGTGCCGTCAATTCAGGTCTTAATGAAATGGTTGATTTATCTTTGTCTATCCATGAGTACATCTCTTTGGATACAATATCTGTTTCTTCGCCAACACCGCGATTAAATAGTGCAGCATTTTCGATTATAGGAGTTCTAATCTCATCGTAGCCGTGAAGATTCGCAGTTTTATGAATTTGGTTTTCTAAATCTTGCCAATCACCTGATTGTGCTGGTAAAACATCATGCGTTCCTTTTATAGTTCTGATCAACTTCATTTTATTCTCCATAAATATTTTCAAATAAACGAGCCGCTCTTTCTTGAAAGTTTTCTGGCACAAATATTCTCACAATATTGTTTACTAAATCAGTGCCCCCGGTGCTCAAAGCGGCACTACTCCAATCATTTTTTGCATAATGGGGTATTTCTTCTTTATTTAAAATTTCAATAATCATATCTGCGTATATGCTACCATTTATTGGTTTTAATGGAACCCAAGTCATTTCAGGAATAGGCAAGTCTAAGGAACTAGCATCAACTAAGTTTATAATACAATCACCACACTGCTTTATTTTTTCAAAGTACTCTGCATGACACTTAGGGCATATCATTTAGTTATAACGAGACTATTCACATAGACAATTTCACAAACATACACGATAGAACAAATACTTGATTAAAATGGCGAACTAGAGTAAACACCTCCTTTTTTTTCAAGCTTTAAATCTTTTAATGTCGGCGATTTTACGTTGAGTTTAAAATACACTCCTTGCCCAATGCCTCCAGGAGTCCAATTAAGTGATAGTTCCCAACAATGTAAATCTCTGTTTACGGAAACATTATGACTGACTAAATCTCTTTGGACCATATCAAACCTAGCCCTATATGCAATTTTCCAATTTTTAGATAGCTTTATATTAGAAGAACTATTAACCCAAAGTGTCTTATTTGAGTTAAGAGGATTAAAGGCGTTGTAATTGTAACTAATACTTATATTTGTGCTCCATATGCTCTCGCTGGTTAATGTGTTTTTGAAGCTGGACATTGGATTTTGTAATCCTGCTCCACCTAGGTCATCTTGAATTGCGATTGAATCCTTAGATGCTAATTCAGTATCATTTTGATCGTTTAATGATTTACCCTTTAATCTAAAGCCTGTGGACATACGTGCACTGGTTAATCTTGGTGCAATAATGCCTCGGTTATTTTTATTGAATTTTTCAATTCTGCTTCCGGTTTTTGTGTCAAAACTATAAAAATCATGTGTCGTAGATAAATCAAGATTTAATTTCCCCATAATTTTTGACCTTAAAGAAGATCTCAAGTTTGATAACTTATAATTTTCTGCGGAAAAATTATAACTGCTACTCATCCTCAAACTAAAAAGGTCAATTTTTTTTTCTTCTTCATTGACAATTGTTTTGGCTTGAAATATGTTATTTAAAGAAAAATTAATATTTTTCTGTTCGCTCATTGGTGTACTGCCAGCCATCGTGCCTGCAAACCTATCATGCTTTATTTTTTCATTGTTGGTAGGATTTTTATAGTCTTCTATATATCTAAAGTCATAACCAAATAGTGGTTTTGAAAAGTCAGGACTCCATGAGAACCCAATAGAAGGCGAGGCAACATGTCTTATGACTTTTAATGGCCCAAAAGGAACAGCGAAAAGACCGTATAGTTTTGTATTCGCATTTACAGAAACCGTTCCAGTCGTGCGAGCATTGAAGCCGATTTTTTCTACAGTTTGAAAACTACTTAATGAATCAATCCAGATTTTATCAAATGTTCTATTTACCCAGCTAGATCTAAAATTAATATTTGGATTTACATTTATATTCTTAAATAATTTCATAGGAGCATTTAAAGATGCAGTATGGGTCCACCCATCATCTTGTAATAATGTGTCGATGGGGTTTCCAAAACTATCTTTAGCCCAATCGAAGCTATTTAATGAATCGGAAAATGTAGACTTATAATATTTCTTTTCTTTTTTTGTATAGTTAAATCCATAATTCCACATAACATTGTTGTACCATTTTTTTATGTTAGCGGTTGTTGGAAAAAGAGAGCTTTGACCATGTCTAAAAGAAATTTTTGGTAAAGTTCTATTTGAAATATTTAGTTGTGACCCAGATTGCGTTGGGGGAACGTAATAATTACTAGAGTTATCAACTTTTTTATCCACTAAAAGATCTTGGATTGAATACAAGTTTAGACTAACTGAGTTCTTAGACTTCAGCCACCTTTTTGAATAAGTAACATTCGATGTCGCTTTTTGGTCCATTCTCTGAGCCAAGTTTAATCCATAGTTTCTGTTGTAATTGCCATTACTTGAATAAGTCGTATTAGCATTAAAATTTTGATTATTTCTTAATTTTTGAACATGGTTCCATCGAACTGTAAAATTACTATTCCTGTTTTCTTTTAAAGAAATTATATCTTCACTACCAGATAAGAACTGTTGATTCCGAATGAAGAGGCTCCCGCTATATTTATAACGAAGTCTATACTGATTCTTAACATTAATAACAGCTCCTTGTCTATCTCCAAAACTGAGCGTGAATTTTGAATCCCAGTAATCATTTGGAGCCCAATAAAACCCGAGTCCATCAATGTATTGCCCGCGGGATTTACTTTCTCCGTAAGCAGGCATAATCCAACCTGAATGCCTTTTGCCGCCTTGATGAGGAAAAATTGCTAGGGGTATTCCAAAAACAGGTATTTCAGCTATTTTTAACATGATCGGTTTAGCTATAACGATATCATCTTGAATGATTTTCATTTTTTTAGATTCAAAATGAAAGTGCGGAGTATCTAAATCGCAGGTGGTAAATATAGAGTTTTTTATGTAAATGGTTTTATCGCTCTCATTTCGAATTTCACTACCTCCATAAAACCCATCATCTGCTTTTGTTTTGCCATAATTTATTTTACCTCTTCTGGTATCTAAATTATATGTCATTTCATTACCAACCATTGGGTCACGTCCTTTTTCTATTATAGATGGTTTTAGATAACTGCTTGTAGAATCAGCCCAATCCCTAGAAAATGCTTTAAGAATTCTAGTTTTCCAGTTTACTTTTATAAATCCTGCTTTGAGGTCCGTATTATCATGACTCGTTTGTGCATTTCCTAACAAGTTTGTGTTTTCATCTTCAAGAAAATAATCGAGCTTATCAGCAGAATAAATCAGTGGAAATGAAGAGTCGTTAGCTTTTGTATCTGGAATATATTTTCCTTGAGCGCCACCACTAACAATTATATTATTAAGCTCTTTATTGTAAAATTTCATTGTAATAGTATCGCCTGAGGTAATATTTTTACCTTTATAAAGAGAGTCTTCGAAGATATGATAAGTAGTTGATGCCATCCCTACTAATCTCAATGAATCAAGTAAGCCATCAATAAAGAAGCCATCTAATCTTTTGCTAGTCATGTCATCATTATGTTCAAAAATAGTATGTGAAGAATCCCTTTTGATACCGTCAAACCTTTCTGTGATACTGGATATTTTTGCATTTTTAGGAATTAAAATTCTGTTCAATGATTTTTTATCATATTGCAATATTATTTGTTCGCCAACTATAGTTCGTGTCTCATCAATAATCTTCGGTTTTCGGTCTAAAATAGTTTTTCCAGTAATGTTATTGTAATTAGCGAAGCCACAGGTAGCTATTCTTAGGGTGTCAATGATTTCTACATTTCCAATCGCTATATAGGATATAGCATTAGATCCTGGGCTTTTTACATATTCAATTCTATCGGCTTTGATTTTTTGATCATTTTGAATCAACTCAACGTTTCCTAGAGCAACACCACTGTCAAGTTCTGTAAAGTAGATAAGACTATCGGCTACTAGTTTATAGTCTGGATCATGGATTGTTGGATTCCCATTACTTTCAAGTTTATTTTTTTTTGAATAAAAAGTAACGCTATCACACTCAAGAATTAAATCGTCTTTAACCATTTTGACTTGATTGAATAAATATGCGATGTCTCTTCGTTCTTTATAAATGCTCTTCTGACAACTCAGTTTAATATTTCCTTTTTGAAATTGGACGTTGCCATGAAGGTGTTTTACAGTTTCAAAGCCTGTTTTTTTGCTCTCTAAAACATCTGCCCGTTTTAATCTCAACTTTTCTGCATTAGCAAGCGTCATCATGAAGATAAGTGTTAAAATAATTTTTATGTTAAATGTCAAAAGCCGTCTTTTATAGAATTGGTTGTTTCATTGAATATAATTTATTCAAAATGTTATTGTTCAAAAAGTTATGATTTAAATTCTAATCCTAAAGGGTATAAATTAATTTAATATGAATATTAAAATTTTATTTATTAGCTATATGATTTTATCAATTTCTGTTTTTTTAAAAAATGCCGGTCTAGCTGAGTTGGTTCAAGCGTCTGATTCGTAATCAGAAGTAGGCGAGTTCGATTCTCGTGTCCGGCTCTAAACTCCTTTTGGAGTTAAGAGAGTAAAGAAATGGGGCGGTTTCGCCACCCCATTTCTTCATCAGTTTTTTTTCGGTTGATAGTACTTTGATGCCCTCCACGATCCATAAACTTCAGATGCGTACAGTATTACTGAAGTCCACCCCCAAATATTGGCCATAGATTTATTTTCAGTCTTAATTGCAATAGAGTATGCTTTTGCTGATAATAATAAATTCATCATGCCATAAATTCCATCATAGATTCTACCAGAATAAAATCTTCCTATCCCTGGTAAAAATGCTAACGTAGAACCGAACAATGAAGGATTTACATTTTCAATGTAGGATATCGGCTTTACGTTGTCGATCAACCTCCCATCTTCATCTTTGTAAGCGCCTCCGATTTTTTGATGATAATACAATGCTGAAGGGTTGCATCTTGTTATTCTATCCATAGCTATTATTGAACCAAATAGAGGGCCATTACTTTTTATAGCTAAGCTACAGTAATTTGAACAGCTTGGGTAAAATTGACAATTTAAAGCACTGGATTTATATGAAATTCTTTGCCACTGCGTCAATGGATAGATGAATACTTTTTGTAAAAAAGTAGTGTTCTTAGATTTTAACAACGAGTCTGCGGGGTGTTCAATTTTAGCATAGACAAAAGAAAGTAATGTTAATAAAAGTATCTTTTTCATATTGGCTGTCATTTAATTAACATAATTTTAAAGACAAAACTAATAATAAATAAGAACTGAAAGTTTTTTAAAATGGAAAACATAATCGAATTAATTACTTCTAATCCAGTGTATCTAGCTATCGCCGTTGTTTTAGCAATTATCATCGTTTACGGCTTCGTAAAGAAAATTATAAAACTAGCATTGGTTACAGGTGCAGTTTTCATTTTATACGTAGCTTATTTACACTATTCAGGTAAAAATACCTCAGAAATTTCCAAAACCGTTTCAAAGTCTGCAGAAATTTTAAAAGAAGCAGTATCTAAAACTGGCGAAAAAGTAAAAGACTCTGCAATTAAATCGATTGAGAAGAAAGTAGAATCAAAGCTAACTAATTAGTTTTTTGTAAGTAAGCCTAATAAATGAAGTACGATCACATAGTATGGGATTGGAATGGGACATTACTAGATGACCTTTGGTTATGTATAGAATCAATAAACTCTGTTTTAGAATCTCGAGGCATGAAAAAAGTAGATGAAATCAGCTACCGTGAAATCTTCACATTTCCTGTTATCAAATATTATGAACAATTAGGGTTTGATTTTAAAGAAGAAAAGTTCCCCATTCCTGGATTTTTAGATTATTACCGCAAGCATTTTAAAAAATGTTATCTCCACAAAAACTCAAATTTAGTTTTAAGAAAAAATAAAACGAATGGATTATCGCAGTCTATTTTATCCGCAGGAAAGCAATCTTCATTATTAAGTTGGGTTAAGTCACATAATATTGAAAATTATTTTAATGATTTGATTGGTGTCGAGAATGATAATGCTGATGGTAAAATTGAAGCTGGGCTTAATTGGATATCTCATTCAGATATCCCTAAGCATAAAATTTTATTAATTGGAGATACAATTCACGATAGTGATGTAGCTAAGGAAATGGGAGTTGACTGCGTGCTTGTAAGTATTGGACATGTGAGCCAAGAAAGGCTTAAAAGTGCAGGGCCTCCAGTACTTGAAGGTTTGTTATCAGTTCTGAGTTATATAGAAAAGTATTAGATATTAGAAACCCTCATTAAAAAATGAGGGTTTCTAGTACAAAGTAACCGCTGACCTCCTAAAAGTTTTCAACCCTTAGGTGTGTTACACAGCTGATCCTCTGGAGGTCAGCGTTTTAATATAATTAGACAACTGATCACCTCCTTTCATTTAGTTAATTGATTACACACTATTAATAATATGAATAAATGTAAGTATATATCAAATGTTGTTTCTCACTTTATAGTATAAAGTTTAGGCAACAATGATTTATATTCAATTAATGAGAATAATGC
>Ga0115000_10000706_pt1 | contig 30813 bp, 31 predicted proteins | sample ArcticOcean_MG_C_6_FD_89690 | JGI IMG/M metagenome (GOLD analysis project Ga0115000, IMG submission 89690) | Marine microbial communities from western Arctic Ocean - ArcticOcean_MG_CB8_128 | ecosystem: Environmental > Aquatic > Marine > Oceanic | place: Arctic Ocean: Canada Basin | collected...
GCTGTAAGAGTAAACTTTGGATGATTTTTGCTATCTTTCTCAAATAAATCTTCTTTAATTTTTTTTATTATATTTAGTTCTTCTTTTTGTAAGTTTATAAGATTTTTTTTATTATTTAATAGTGTTTTAAGTTTAATCAAAAGGTCTTTTAAATAATATTTTTTTTTATATCTAAGACCTACAAAACTATCGAATTTTTTATAAACTTTTTTCATTTTTATTTTTCTAAAACTTTTTTTATATTTTTTTTTGAAAAACCTATGCTATCAGCTCTTCCCATCATTAACGCACAAATCATAATTACTTAAGCTATACTTGAGTATATGTTAATTAAAATTTTTTTCATTTCTTATTTCATTTATCAGTTGTGAAACTCCATCATAAATATCTATATTAGATTTATGTTTAAGAATTTTGCCTATTTTAAATTTATATGTAAATGGTGTAGTTTCATAATGACCAACAATCTTTTTGTTTTGAAATTTTATTGGTTCAGAAATATTTAAAATTTTTGCTAAATTTTTAAGGAATTTAGTAATTTTTATTTTTTTTGATCCGGTAATAATTACATATTTATTTTCATATTGTTTTTTTAAAGTTTCTATACATGCTTTCGCAGCATCTAAGACATGAATATATTTTCTGATTGTTTTTTTGCTTCCTACATAACTTATTTTTCTTTTAGTGATTGCGTTCTTTAAAATAAGTCTAATTCCATTTGTATTATCAGAACGTTGACCATATAATGAACCAAATCTTAGAATAGTGTAATTAAGACCGTAATTTTTTTTAAATTCTTCAACGTAATCTTCAGCTGCCTTTTTACTGCTGCGATAAAAACCACCTTCAATACTATTCACATAAATAGTGCTCGCATTAATAAATCTTTTTATTTTATGTTTATAACATGACTGTAGCGCAAGAACCGTACCAAGAATATTAATTCTTACTGTGTTTATAGGATCTTTAAGTGCTTGGTTTAAATCCGATAAAGCAGCAAAATGGAACACAAAATCTGTACCCTTAATTGCGTTATCAAGATCTTTTGTATTTAGGATATTCCCAATATACATTTCTTGATCGGGTCTAATCCATTTTGATTTCTTTTTATCAAAAATTTTTACTTTATGACCTCTCTTAGAGAGTTCATCAGCAACGTGCGAACCTAGAAAGCCACTTCCTCCTAAAACTACTATTTTCATATTGTATTAATTTTCTCTAAATGTATTTTTTATATCTTTCGTAAAAATTTCCCACAATGGAATTTCTGGTGAATTAGGTATTTTTAAATATCTTTCTAAATATTTTTGATACTGTATTTTATCAACTGTAAATAAATCTTGGGCACTTAACTCATTATCAAAATTATTACTTATATTTATAAGTTTACCATTAGTATTTCTAACAAAGTTATTAATTCTTGGCCCAATCCATGAATTTTTAAGTTCATTTGATGTTAAAAAAATCGCAGGTTTTTTAAATAAAATTGCATAAGAAACTGAAGTACTAGCATGTAATATTACTGCTTTTGAATTCTTTATAAGTTCAGGAGTATTCCCAACAGAACAATCAAAATTTTTTAATAACTTATCTAAATTTCTAGTTCTTGATTTTGGGTGAACGGCAAATTTTATTTTAAGACCTGTTAATAACTCAAATTTTTTAAAAAAATTGATGAGAATTGGATAATATTTATTTTCACTAACTGGACTATTTATGTTTTCAGAAATATAGTCGGGGTGATTGCACATATCTTCGTCTAAAAATACAGCATAAGGTCGATCATAATTATGATTTTCTTTTGTTTTATTTTTAATTTTTAAATAAATATCGTAATCCATACAGTGGGCATATATTTTACGTTTTACTTTAAATTTTCTTGATGAGGATAATCCTCCGACTACTAATATTTGAGGTAAATATTTTTTATTAAAATTATAATATTTTTGTAAGAAAAAATTTATTAAAATAGAAATTATTTTTATTGGCAATTTTTTAAAGTTATGTTTTTTAAAAGATTTTAATATATTAAAACTATCCTGTGGAATTAAGTTTATATCAAAACCTATAAATAAACATTTTCTTTTTTTTAATTGATTTCTAACCCAATTAGTTTTGGTATTTTTTGCAAGAAAATCCAAAACAATTATAGGATCATTATCTGTATTAAATTTTAAAAAATCATTTTTATTACTTATTATTTCGCAATCTTCAAATTTTAAAATTTTATTTGAAATTTCTTTCCAAAAATTAGGATAAAGCCAAGCGGTTAAATCAATTACCTTAACTGAAAAAAATTTTTTTAAATAATCAATGCCAAAACGATCATAATCCCTTTTTGAAAAAGGACCTGGTGAAAGAATCAAAATTTTTTCCATTACTTTTTTTAAACGTTTAATTTACGCAGATAAATTAATTCTTTCTTGACTGAGGCAATCATGTAATTAAATTGCTTATTTGACATCCAAATATGAAATGGAAAAGAAATCATGTTATTAAAAAATTTTTCTGTATTTTTACATTTATGTTTTCCTAATCCCATTTTCTTAAATAAAGAATATTTATATAAAGGATAATATTGAACAGCACATTTAATTGAATATTTTTTATATAAATTCTCTATTAAATCATTTCTGTTAATTTTTTTGCTTGGCTGATAATAAGCACTTAACAAATGATAAACATGCCTTTTTGAAACAAATGATTCATTAAAGCCCAATTCTTTAAATTTCTTAAAACTTTTTATAAATTTTTTTGCTCTCTTAATTCTTAATTCGTTAAGTTTATCAAGTTTTTGCATCATTATTATGCCTGCACCGCACTGGATTTCACTCAAAGTAAATTTATATGGCCATTGTGATTTCATATCTAAATCTAAATTACCCATGGCAGGTAACCAATAATTTTTTCTTTTAAATTTGAAATCACAATGTCCGTTATGCCTTAATCCTGGAACCTTTGATGCTAAACCATTTTTTTGAACATAAAGCATACCTCCTTCACCTAATGTAGTTATATTTTTTTGTGCGTGAAATGAATAACATGCAAAATCTCCGAATGTTCCGATTTTTTTCCCACTAATTTCAGCTCCTAAAGATTGAGCGCAGTCTTCTACAATTTTAATACTTTTTTTCTTACAGAAATTTATTATTTTTCTGAAATCACATGCATAACCATATAGATGAACAATAACAATGGCTTTAGTTTTTGACGTAATTTTTTTTTTTATGTCTTCAATATCAACGACTCTCGTATTAAAGTTTATATCGGACCAAATTATTTTTGCACCTTGTCTTGCAAAAGGAATTGCTGAAGCGCAATAAGTATGAGCTGGTATAATAACTTCGTCTCCTTTTTTTATATTTAAAAGTATTGAAATTATTTCTAGTGCAGAGGCAGCCGAACTAACAGCAAAAACATTTTTTTTTTTAATATATTTTGAAAACACAAACTCAAATTCTTTAAGATATTTGCCTTGTGTTAATGGATCAGCTTTTTTAATTATTTTAATCAAATAATTAATATCTTTGTCGCTATAATTGTGAGAACGACCACTCCATTCTATTTTCATTTTTTTCTTAATAAATATTTCGCTATTTCTATTTCACTTAAATCATTTATATCTATAGACTTTTGTTTCGGCATGATAAAGAAACCATGATTTTTTTTATCATAAATTTTTCTTTTAATTACTAATTCTCTACTAATTATGTATATAGCTCCATTAATAAAATAAGACTCAAAATCAAAATCTTGTCTTCTGTGATACAATTTGGATTTTTCCAAAACATGTTTCCATTTATTTTTTTTTATAAATTTTATAGTTTCATAAGGATGTTCAAGCGATTTCGAAATGCTAAATAAGCTCTTATATTTTTTTTTTCTTATTATTTTAATAGAATTATTTATGTCTATATAATCTCTTAAGGGTGAAGTTGGCTGTAAAACTACCATATAATCATAAAATATTTTTTGATTTGTAGCCCAATTATGAAAATGAAATAATGTATCAGCAAGAGAAGTGGTACTTTTTGAAACTTTTTTTGGTCTTGGATATTCTGTTAAAATTTTAAATTTTTTTGCTATTTTTTTAATTTTATTATCATCTGTTAATAAATATTTTTTTTTTATTAAAGAATTTTGTAAAGCTTCGAATGTATATTGAATAAGAGGTTTGTTATTTAAAAGAAAAGTATTTTTTTTCTTCAGTGAAGAAGAATTTGACCTTGCGGGAACTACGCCTAAAAAATCCATTAATTTTAGAATATTTAAATTTAATTTAATCTTGAGTAAAATAATTTGGTTGTCAATCTCACCATATGGATCTGCCTCCATCCATTAAGATGTTTTGACCGTTTAAATATCTTGAAGCATCCGAACAAAGGAATTGTAATACCGAATGATATTCATCAATATTTGCCATTCTTTTCATCGGAATTAATTTTTTTATTTTATTAATGAATTTTTTACTTTGATTTTCATTAACTCCTCCTGGTGAAAAAGCATTGCATCTAATCCCTTCGTTTGCCCAATATGTAGCAAGATATCTAGTTAGACCTATAAGTCCGGTTTTAATTACAGGATAACTAATAGGTTTATAGTTTTTTTTAGAATAAATTCGATGATCAGGAGTAATGACTGAATACTCAGAGGCTATGTTTATTATTACTCCTCCTTTTTTATTGTTTTTCATATAGCTCCCAAATATTTTGGAACACAGAAAAGCTCCTGTTAAACCTACTTTGATTTCCTTATCCCAATTATTTAAAGGAAATTTTTCCAAAGAAGTATTTTTATAATAAAATTTTTTACCAAATTTTGGATTTAAACATGCATTATTAATTAATACATCAATTTTTAACTTCATTTTTTTTATTTTTTTTAAAACATTTAATATTGATTTTTCATTGGAGACGTCCATTTTAATGCAATCAATTTTATAATTTTTATTTTTTCTAATTAATTTTGATTTATTTTTAATTAACTTGGGATAGTTTATATCTGTCATAATTATCCTAGCTTCAACTTCTAATAATGCTATTGAATGTTCAAAACCTAACGAACCAGCTGCGCCCGTTATTAATATATTTTTGTTTTTTAAATTAAATTTGTTTAATTTCATAACTACAGCTTAATTGTTTGCCCTCCATCAACGATAAAGTTAGATCCTGTAATAAACTTTGATTTATTAGAAAGTAAATAGCTCACAAGTTCTGCAACGTCATCGGTAGAACCAAATTTGTTTAGAGGCACTGTTTTTTTAATTAAATTTTTAGTTTTATTTCTGTTTTTTTTTATTTTTTTATCCCAAACTGATCCCGAAAAAAGAATGTTTCCAGGAGAAATAACATTAATTTTTACACCTTGGCTAGATAGGTAGTGTGAAATACTTTTAGCATAAAAATTTAAGGCCGCTTTTGCAGTTGAATATGTTATTGGTGCTCCTTTAACAAGCTCATTACCACAAATAGAAGATATACAAATTATGGATCCTTTTGACTGAATTAATTTTCTTTTAGCTGCTTCAATTGCGTTTGTTGCTGTGAAAAAGTTTTGATTAAACATTTTGTTCCATTCAGCAAAAGTTTCACTATTAGGTAAACATGATTTACTTTCACCAATATTACAAACTAATGCATCTAATCCCTTAAGAATTTTTACACCTTTATTTATTAACTTTGCTGCTTCTTTAGGATTAGAAAGATCTCCAATTACATAATTTAATTGTTTATTTTTTTTTATAATTTTTTTAAAACTTTTTTTATTTCTTCCGTTAAGAAGTACTTGATGTCCTTCCTTTAATAATTTTTGTGCTATGGCTAGACCTATACCTCTACTCGAACCAGTAACAATTATTTTTTTTCTCATCATATTATTTTTTTCTAATCTGTTTTCCTTCTACAAATTGAACAAGATTGAAATCGGGATCATAACAAAAGCATGTTTTTACGTTATCATAATCTGACGCAAGTGGTGGAGAAAGAAATTTTACTTTTTCTCTTTTTAACTTTTTATAAACTTGTCCAATATTTTTTACAGTAAAGCACATATGTATTGTTCCCACTGGATAATATCTTCTTGGCTTTTTAATACTTTTTTTCTTAGCATTAGTAAATTCAAGCAATTCTAGCACAACATTGTCTTGTAACTTGGCCTTAATAACTTTTGCTCTAAGTTTTTTTTCATTTATTAATTTATTAAAATAGTCACCTTCTTCTATTATATTTTGTATAACTTTAAAGTTTAAGAGTTGACAATAAAATTTTCTTGATCTTTGTAAATTTTTAACTACTAAACCAGTATGTCTATAATTTGTAATCATTTTAAAATATTTTTTAATCTACCAATATTTAAATTTTGCAATTAAATTTTTCTCGTCCTTTCCCAAATTTTTTTTTCCATCTCCAAACATAATTGGGAATTTTGATAACATTGCCGTAAGTTCTCTAATACCAGGTTCGGCTAATGAAGCAGCTTGATCAGTTCCATACATACTTCTGTCTAGAGTTATATGTCTTTCTATGTAATCTGTTCCCAAAAACCATGCTGCTAAAGAAGGTGAAACGGAATCTTCATGTCCGCTATACCCAATCTTACATTTGAATTTTTTTTTGAGTGTTAAAATCAAGTTTAAATTTAAATCTTTTTCTGGACAAGGATATGTAGATACACAGTGCATCAATACGAAATTGCAATTATATTTTTTGAATATATTAACAGCTTTAATTATGTCAGACATCTTGCTCATTCCTGTTGAAATAAATGTAAATTTTTTTTCTTTTGCCATAAGCTCTATAAGATCTAAATTTGTAAGCATGGCAGAAGCTACCTTATTGTATTTAGTTTTAAATTTTTTTAAAAATTTCAAGCTCTCTATATCCCAAGGAGAGCAAAACCAATCTATTTTGATTTTTTTACAATAATTATCTATTTCTTTAAATTCTTTTAATCCAAACTCTATTTTTTTTTTATATTCTAAATAGGTAATATTGCCCCAAGGAGTATTTCTAATCTTAGATTTTTGATGTTCAGGAGTAGAGATCTCGGGTTCGCGTTTTTGAAACTTTACTGCATTAAAATTATATTTTTTAGCAAGATCAATAAGTTTTTTTGCTAATACTATTGATCCATTATGATTAATGCCGACCTCAGCAATTAAAAATGGTTTTTTTCTTTTGGTAAATTTATTCATTTAAATATCTTTTAATATCTTCATTCTAAATTTTTTTTGCCAATTTTTTTTAAATTCAAAGTTTTTGTCATCTATATAAACATCAAAAACTGGTTTTCCAAATAACAAACTATGATATTTTAGTCCCCATTTTTTCAACTGTTTCTTTGAAAGACCGTTGTCAACTTTTTTAATTTTTTTTAAATTTCCTTTGCATTTTCCATAAAATCTTCCAGTAAATATAGTTATTTCTGCTCCTAATTCATATGCCTTATTTATGAGCTTGATAGTTTTAAAATTAGGTTTTGCCTTTTTGTAATTCATTCCTTTAGTAATACATATTACGTTGTCTAAATCAAAACAAAGTTTCATTTAATCTAAATATTTTTATATTTTGTTGGACACAAAGTATTATTTTATTTCGTATCCTTTATTGAAAAAAGTAGGAAAAATAGAAGACAAAATTTTTTGAGATCTTCTTCGGACACTTTACCGTTTTAATTCTAAAATTAATGGAGATTTGTCAATCACTAGTTACTTTTTTTTCTAAAACTCTTTGTTGATTTCCCACTACAACTTCGTTTTTTTTTACATCCTTATTAACTACCGTTCCAGCACCGATCACGGAATTATCTTCGATCTTTACATTTTTTAAAATTACACAATTTGCTCCTATCCAAACATTGTTTCCTATAATAATTTTGCCACCTGTATGACTTTGTTCATTAATTTTTTTATTTGGATCTGAAATTCTATGATCGGATGCTCTTAAAACAGTATTTTGACCAATCAATACATCGTTCCCTATTTCTATAAAACCGTTATTAGAAGAATTGATATTAACATTGTAATTGACCCCAACATTATTTCCGATTTTAATACTACTATCTTTGTCAGCATTAATTGAAGAATACCTCATAAAACGACAATTATTTTTAATTGTTATATTTTTATGCCCAGTAACAGACAAACCGTTTTCAGAATAAAATTCCTCTCCTAGTTCTTTAAGCACTATTTTTAAAAAAAATTTTCTTAGTAAGACTCCTGTTTTTCCAGGACAAGAGTTAATAAAAAACATAATAAAGCTCAATATTTCAATTAGTAGAAGTTTTAAAAATTTCATTAATTTATCGCCATTATTTTTTATATTGTGCTGATTAAATTTTCTAAATTGTTTATTATTTTGTTTTTAACATTTCCTTTTTCTTTTACATAATAAATTTTTTTATTTAATTCAGTGATCTTATTTTTTAATTTGCTCGAATTATTAAATAGCAAAGAATTGCTTTTTTCTAATAATTCTTCAAAATTATAACACATGAGTCCTGGTGATAAATAATTGAAAACATCTGACATCGTTTGTTTCATATTATGTGTATAGTCATAAAATAATACTGGGATTTCATTTACCAAACATTCGTCAGCTAATGAAGTGTGCTTAGCTATCACCAGGTCCGCATTAGCACATAATTTGTAGGCATAAAAATCTTCTTTAAAATTAGTAGATATGATTAAATTTTCGCAATCATTAATTTTTTTTAAAATTTTTTTAAAATAAGTGTTATTGATCCAATCTATAGTTTTGTATCTTATGGCTATAAAAGTGTTATTTAAACGTTCGGAAAGTTTAATTATATCTTCTAAAAAACTTATTTGCGATGACCAGTTATTATATAGTTCTGGATAAGATTCAAACCAATAATTTGGTGGGTGATAACCTAAAATGATTAATATTTTTTTTCCATTTGCTTTAGCTTTAGAAATTTCATCAGGAATATTGCGTTCTTTATATAATGAAAGATAATCGCTTCTATAAAATCCTACTGGTACTATATTTTTTACATCGTTATATTTTGATTTATTAATAAAGTTAGCCGCAAATTCACTCGTCACATAGTATGTATCAATAATTGGGTTAGCAAAGGAACTACAAAAAGTATGTATAAAACGTTCTTGAGCAGCAACAGTTTTGACTTTATTTTTTTCCAAAGCAAATAATAATGTTTTAGGACATAAAACTTCGTAATCTATAATGGCTATTTTTAATTTTTTAAATTTTTGAATAACTTCACAATATTTGACATAAACGCTATATTTTTGGATGCATAACAACCATCCGAGAAATGTTGACCAGCTTCTGATCAAATAGAAAGTTTTTATAGAAGCTAATAATGTTTTTAAAAAAATCTTAACACTAGAAACCTTAATTTTTTGTAAACATATCCAGTGAAGATTTTCTTCCGGACTCAAAAAATTTTCATAATCCAAATGTAAAATATTATATTTATTTAAACACGAACTTTTATCATCTAAATAATAAAGTGATTTTTCAAAAAGTGTTCCATATTTAATACCTTTATGTGTTACTAATGCAATGCTTTTGTTTTCCAGTTTTTTAAAATTTTGTTCACTAGAAGCTTTTTCATTATTTTCATTTTTAATAGTTGAAAATAATGAAAATATTTTTTTGAGTTTAACAATTCTAATTAAATAACTAAAAAGATCTAAAGGGACAATTATTTTAAATATATTTTTATCCACATCAGACATATAGAAACATTTAAAATTAAAACTTACGTATATTATTTTTTTTGGAGAATATAAGGCCGACCAAATTCCGAGTGTGCTTGATATACTTAATTGTCTGGGATAGACAAAATCTTGTATTAGTAATCGAAGTCTTTTTGTATTATTTTCATCTATTGAAAACAAATTAGAATACTTTTTTAAATTTGAGTCGGGTACTAATTTTTTATTTTTTTTATACGAAAATTCATTCGGATCATGGAAACGTATGCCAAAACCTGGGTTGGATAAAATTTTTTTCTCTAATTCTATTGGCAGTGGATAAATATCTTTTTTTTTCAATTTATCTGCAATTTGAATTTTTTTAGTATTAGTTTCAGCATTGATACTAAGATAATAAACATTTAGTTTAAAATATTTAAGTATTCTCATTATTGGCGTTTGCCAATTTGATACATATCCAAAGATTATGTGCATGATTTTTTTAAGAAAAGATTTTAACCAGGCCTCACATTAAAATTATTTTGAAGCAGATAATCTTTTATATCCTTGTAACCATACTCGGTATAATAAAATATACTTCCTGCGCAAAATCCATCTATACCTAGAGAGTAGAGTTTGTTTATATCTTCTGGCTTGCCGCATCCGCCATTTATTAGAATGGGTATGTTTATTTCATTACAAACATATTCGTAAAAGGATGTATCGTATCCTTTCATATTACCTTCGTGATTGACAGAGGTTAAAAGCAATTCACCGGTACCAGAATTAACTAAATCTTTTACATATTGCTTTGGTTCAAGTTTAGTAGTGTCGAGACCAGCATGAGAAAATATTTGCCAGTTATTTTTTCCCAAAATTTTATAATCGACTGAAACCACAATACATTGATTTCCAAAAACTTTTGAAGCTTCATTTATAAAATTAATATCTTCAATACATTTTGAATTTATTACAACCTTTTCACAACCAAATAATAGGCATTTTCGAATATCCTCATTTGATTGTATTCCACCTCCAAAAGCAAAGGGCATAAGACAATTTTTAGATAAAATTTTTAATAACTCTAGATTTATTTTTGATCCATTTTTTGATGCATCAATATCAACAACAATTATCTCATTGTTCCTTCTTGAGTAGCATAATTTAGGGTTTCGCGGTTGGTTGTGTTTTTGTCGACTTTGTCTTTTCTTTCACTAGTATTCTGATGTTTGGAATGTTTATCATAACCACCTGTTTTCAATAGTTTTTCTTTGTTCAATGTATTGCCAAAAGTTTTGTTTAATCTTTCTAACCATTGTACAGTTTCACCTTTGAGCTTCTCTTCACTCATCTTAGTTAAGTTTAAGCTAAAATCTTGTCTTTCTGTAATTTGAGTTAAATAATGATCTATGTCTGTAATGTATCCATTCTCTATTGCATAATCCCACATTCCAGTTTCTGGCAAAGGTAATAAAAAACCTGTACTTGGATAAACTTTTAATTTCTCAAGTTGCATCATAGTTTCTTTAATAGTTTCTGAAGTTTCCTGTGGATATCCCATTACCAAACTGGTGTTGGTTACTAAACCGGCTTCTCTGCAAATATGTACCTGTTCTTTAAAATATTTTGATTTCACCTTCTTGTTCATTGCTTTTAATATTTCATCACTTCCAGATTCTAAAGAATATCCAGCAGATACACAGCCAGCTTTTACGAATTTTTTTGCTAAATCTAATCTTTCCTTCCTAGGTATTGGATTTCCTTTATTATCTTCATCTTTACCCATGAGGTCAGCCCTGATTGCACATGTCCAATGTATTTTTAAATCAGCTTTAATTAATTCATCCACAAATTTGGTCGCTGGACCTAGTTTATGAAATGATAGTTCATCCCAAAAATTGAAAAAATTTGCATTATATTTTTTTTGGTTTTGTTTTATTTCAGCTATCACATTTTCTGCAGATCTATGACGATACGGATCGTGCCAAAAAACATAATGACAAAAAGTACATTTAAAAACACATCCCCTAGCGGTATTAATTGGCATGGCAACAGCTTCTTCTGGTTTGTAAAACCAAGCATGTGATGCTCCATGTCTTTTACCGCTTTCAAGATAGGTTTCAACATCGAACAGATCCCAATCAGGAAAAGGGAAATCATCAATGATTTTAACAGCTTTCCTTTTTCCATTATTTACTATTAGATTATTTTTTGCTCTATATATGATCCCTGGAATTCCCAACCCTTTTATAGTGGCATGATACCCTTTATTTGCATGTGGAACTTCTACATGGGGCTCAACAATTTCACCAAAAGATTTATTAGATTTAATAGCGTCAAATACTTCTTTCGTCGTAACCTCTCCTTCACCGTAGACCACTATATCAACTTTAGTTGTCTGAAATAATACCTCTGGTATACTTCCGCCTACAGAGTTACCTACGATTACGATTGTTTCAGGTTGATGTTTTTTTATAGTATTAATACACCATTTCATCCATCTGTAATGGGTTACAATACTACCCACACAAATCACGTCGAATTTATTTTGTGTGAAGTACCTTTCGACATACTTATCGTCATAGCCTCCGGCATCTATATCTAAAAGATCAAACTTATAACCATGTTTTTTCACATAAGTCATAACATACCCAAGGCCAACTGGAAGAAACAGATGACCAGCCTTACCACCTCTCAGGCTAGGATTTATAAAAAGTATTTTCATTTATTAAACTTACTTAGATTACCTTATTTTTACAAATAACTATATCTATTTTTTTCATTGTAAATAATCCCACTTAACTGCGGTTCCTTTCTTTAATTTTTTATTAACTTTACGTCCGAGAACTTTATTATAATATTTCGGCGCTAGTCCATTTCCCGGACGAATTATACGAAGATTTTCTTTGGTAAATTTTTGATTAATTTCAATATCTTTAGCCACATAAAGTGATCTTCTAAATTTTAATGATGGTTTTTCTGCTTCAATTGGCCCGTAACTTTTTTTTCCTAGTGATTGCCAAGTATTTTCCGCTTCACTTACTAATATTTTCATTTCTTGCGGTTCGATTGAAAAAGTTGAGTCAACGCCTCCATCTAATCTATTAAGTGTAAAATGTTTTTCTATAATAGTTGCTCCATGAGCTACTGCGGCTAGTGCTGAACCAATTCCTAATGTATGGTCAGATAAACCTACCTCACACTTAAATAATTTACGTAAGTCCGGTATCGTTAGTATATTGCTATTTTCTGGCGACGCAGGATATGTGCTTGTACATTTTAAAAGCACATATTTTTTACATCCTGAATTTTCAATAGTTTCTACTATTTCTTCTATCTCTTTAAGTGTAGCCATTCCTGTTGAAACGATAATTGGTTTTCCAGTTTCAGCAACCTTTTTTATTAATGGCAAATCAGTATTTTCAAATGATGCAATTTTGTAAGCCGGTACATTAAGTGTTTCAAGAAAATCAACGGCGCTCCCGTCAAAAACTGAACTGAAACATACCATATCTAATTCTTTTGCCTTTTTCATTATGGGTTCATGCCATTCCCATGGAGTGTGAGCCTTTTTATACAATTCATGTAGAGTTTGACCTGTCCAAAGATTTTTATCTTTAATTAAAAAATCTCCATCTCTAACATCTAATGTCATGGTATCAGCTGTATATGTTTGTAATTTTAACATTTGAACTCCTGAACGGGCAGCGGCCGCTACAATTTCTAGAGCTCTATCTAAAGATTGGTTATGATTTCCAGACATTTCTGCAATAATTACAGGTTTGTGTTCAAATCCAATATTTATCTTATCGATTTTAATCATTATTTTATGAGAGGTTTTTTTTGAAGCAATAAATTTTTTTATTAATTTTTTCTTTAAATCCTAAAGCTCTAAAAATTTTAATTGAAGGTAAATTTTTTGACTTCACTTCCCCAATTAATGAAATTTTTTTACTTGTTTTATATCTTTTTATAGCTGTACTTAACATTTTTTTTCCAATTCCTAATCCCCTAAATTTTTTAGAAATAGAAAAACTTACTTTTACAATATTATAAGTTTTATCAAAACGTACTTGACCTATAGAAAAATTTTTTTCTTTAAAAACTAATAAAAAGGATTTTTTATCTTTTAATTTTTTTTTGTACCATTTTTTATGGCTGTCCCAAGAAATTTTTTTTACGTTTAAAGAATTTTTTCTTGTCCCTAGTTCGTTTGCCCAACTATAATAAAGCTTCATATCTCTTGATAAAGCTTTTCTACAGAAAAGATTTTTTCTAATAATATTCACTTAGTGATTTTTTGAAGACAATTTTTTCATCAATAAAGATATTTTTTTATCTTCAGAATTAACTCTTTGCATAAGTCCACTTGCATCTTTTGGGGCATGTTTAAAGGCGAGTTTAAGTATTCCCATCCAATTCAAATTATTTTTTGATCTTACTTTCTGAATTTTGTTTATAATTTTCAGGTAATGGTTTGTGTTATTTTTTTTTTTCATTATTATTTATTTAATGTTTTATATCTTAATTCTGCATGTTTCCAGTCATCTAATGTATCAATGTCACAATACCTTGATTGTGGAATCGTAATTATCCTAGATTTACTTGAAAAAATTTTTTTTTCATTTAACCATGCTTTTTTATCTCCCCAATAAAATTGAGCTGCATCACATATAATTTTTTTCAAATCTTGTGATCTTTTTTTTATATTTTTTTTAAATATAATTTTAACTCCAGATTTAGAGGAAAAAGTAAATGACCGGAAAAAGGGGAAACGATATTCTGTAGCAGAAAATACATAGTTTAGTCGCTTTGATTTAATTTTTTTAAGTCCTTTTTTTAAATCAGATATTTGTAAAAAAGGATTTGGAGCATATACGCAGCAAATATATTCAGGTTTATAACCTTTATTAATCAAAAATTTTACACAATGCGAAATAACAGAAGAACCTGGGACATAATCATTTGATAAAAATTTGGGTCTTTTGAAAGGGACTTCGGCACCACATTTTTTAGAGATAGAGGCAATTTTTGCATTATCAGTTGAAACAATTATTTTATTAAAGATTTTACTTTTTTTTAGTTTTTTAATTGTATTTTCTATAATTGGTTCTCCATTAAATTTTTTATAATTTTTTCCTGGTATTCTTTTGCTGTTTCCTCTTGCAGGTATTATGGCTATTAAATTATTTCTTATCATTAGTTAACCAATTAATTTTTTTACTTTCTCTATAACATATTGTTGTTGTTCTTCGCTTAAATCATAAAACAAAGGTATAGATAAAGCTTTTTCATAATAACTATAAGCATTTGTTAAATTATCTAAATCGTAATTTTTTTCTTTAAAAAATGGATGTGAAGTTACTGGGATATAGTGAACTTGCGTCACTATTCCTGCATTTTTTAAATCTACCATTAATTTTGCTCTGCTCTTTCCTAGTTGTTTAAAATTTACTTTTAAAATATACAAATGGTTACTACTCAAGTCTCTCATATTTTTTTGGGCTGGTTCACAATTTTTCAAATTTTTGAAAGCTGAATCATATTTTTTTGCTAATTCTTTTCTTTTGTTTATAAATTTATCTATTTTTTTGAGCTGAGATAATCCTAAAGCGCACTGAATATCTGTTATTCTATAATGATAACCTAATTCTTGCATTTCATAATACCAAGGATTACTTATCCCATCTGTCTGCGAATTGTTTTTAAATTTAAAATTATCTTTATTTCGTTCAATTCCATGATTCCTTAATCTTAATAATTTTTCATACAAAATTTTATCATTAGTGGTAACAATCCCACCTTCTCCTGTGGCTATTGATTTTACTGGATGAAATGAAAAAACAGTCATATCAGAATATTTACATGAACCAACTTTTGAACCATCTGGAAAAGAGGCTCCAAAAGCATGGGCTGCATCTTCGTAAACAATTGCACCTATTTCATTTGCAATTTCTCTAATTCTTTTCATATCACAAGGCAAACCACCAAAATGGATGGGGGCTATAGCGTGAACATTATTTTTAGAAATTACTTTTTTAATACTATCAACTGAAATGTTGATTGTTGAGGCATCAATATCAGCAAATATTGTTTCACCCCCGCAAAACAATGATGAATTTGCGGTAGAAGCAAAAGTAATAGGTGAAGTTAATAAATTTTTACCTTTGGTAATTTTTGATACCATTGCAGCAAGATGAAGTCCTGCGGTACAACTAGTAAGTGCTACTGAATATTTTGCTCCTACAAATTTAGAAACTTCTTTTTCAAAAGCATTGATTAAAGGTCCTTGCGTTAAATTATCACTTTTTAATACTTTAATAACAGCCTTTATATCATCTTCATCAATATGATGTTTTCCGTAAGGTATCATTTTTTTAAAATTTAAGACGTTAAATTTTTATTTAATTTTATAATTTCTTCTAATGTTAAGAAATGAGGGTTATTATCTGATCTATATTCAAATTCTCCATCAACCAATTTTCCGTTTTCTTTAAGTTTGTTTTTTGAATAATTAATGTCATTATCATAAAACTTAATACTCGGTTTAATCACAAAATGATCTTTAAATTCTAATGTTAAATACGACTCATTGATTGAGCACATTTTTTCATGAAGTTTTTCCCCAGGCCTAATTCCTGTTATTTTCTGTTTTAATTTTGGTCCCATGGCTTTTGCTAAATCAGTTATTTTGATTGATGGTATTTTTGGAACAAATATTTCTCCACCTTGCATTCTTTCAAAAGATTTTAGAACAAAATCTACTGCTTGATCTAAAGTAATCCAAAATCTTGTCATTCTGTCATTAGTGATAGGCAGTTCTTTAATTCCTTGATCTATAAGTTTTTTAAATATTGGCACTACTGAACCACGTGATCCAGCGACATTACCATATCTAACAACAGAAAATCTTGTTTTATGCTTAGAGCCCACTATATTGTTTGCTGAAACAAAAATTTTATCTGAAGTTAACTTTGTGGCGCCATAAAGATTAATTGGATCAGAAGCTTTATCTGTTGAAAGAGCTATTATTTTGGATACATTTTCACTTAGAGCTGCGTTAACAACATTCTCGGCCCCCCCAACATTAGTCTTAATGAATTCCATTGGATTGTATTCTGCTATATTTACTTGTTTCAAAGCCGCCGCATGCACGACATAATCTACATCTTGCATAGCTAGTTTTAGTCTATCCAAATCTCTAACATCACCAATAAAATATCTCATACAATCATATTTATCTGGTGAAAATTTTAAAGCCATTTGTGATTGTTTTAGCTCATCACGTGAGTATATAATAAGTTTTTTTGGTTTAAACTTTTTAAGAATAGTCTCAACGAAGAGGTTTCCAAAAGAGCCTGTTCCACCAGTTATTAAAATATTTTTATTATTCATTTTAATTTTAATTAAATATTAAAAATTTAATTTTTTCAAATATTGTTTAATATTTCCTCGGGAAGACCATGTTTTATGATTTTTCCTTTCTCGATAAAAAATATTTTGTCACAATTTTTAACTGTAAATAAACGATGAGTAACTATTATTAATGTTTTTTTCCTTCTTAAAAATTGAATTGATTCCATAATTTTTTTTTCTGTAGATTGATCTAATGAACTTGTTGCCTCATCTAATATCAAAATCTCAGGATCGCGGTAAAGAGCTCTAGCAATTCCTATTCTTTGCTGTTGACCGCCCGAGAGTCTAATACCTTTTTCTCCAACAATTGTCTCCAAACCATTCGAAAGTTCATTTAAAAACTTATCTAAACTTGCTTTTTTTACAGCTTTTTTTATTAAATCATCATCAATATTATCATCCCGCAATCCAAAAGCTATATTTTTCCTGATAGTATCATCTGTCAAATACACCGATTGAGGAACGTATCCAATTTTTTTATGCCATTCTGGTAAGTTTAAATTAATGTTTAATTCATCAACTTCTATTTTGCCTTCTGAAGGCTTTAAAAGTCCGATAAGTAAATTTATTAATGTACTTTTGCCGCTACCAGTCTCACCAATAATACCTATGAAATCCCCTTTTCGAACATTCATTGATATATTTGATAAAGAAAACTCCTTTCTTGCTGGATATGAAAAAGATAAATTTTTTAAATTAATTTCTCTCTGAAATTTTAAAGGCATGTTGGAATCTTTTGATTGATAGTTTTTTTCTGTGTGAGAACTATCTTTTGAATCAAATTCTTGTAACAAAAGTTTAACTGATGGTTCCATATATCTTATCGTCTGAAAAGAAGTTAATATTTTTGTAGCGCCTGGAATAATTCTATAAGAAGCTACTGCAAATATACCTAGATATTGGATTATATCAACTATATCCCTTTTGGCTTCGATCATTGTAAATATAAGGATCGAAAAAATACAAACCAAAAGCACTTCAAATGAAAATCTGGGAAGTCCATTAATAAATTGAACAATTTGATTAAGTCTAGTCATCTTAAATAAATTTTTATTAACTTGATAAATAAGGTCTTCTTCTCTATCTAAAATCTTAACGTCCTTGGCGGATGCCATTCCTTGAAGCAAATGTTTATTTAATTCACCACCAGCTATATTTCTTTCTTTTCCAAAGAAAGATATTCTTCCTATCGTTAAAATATAAATTACAAAAGAAACAACGCTTACTGAAAACAAAATAATTGTTGTTCCTAAAAAGTCCACATAAAATAATATAGTAGCAATACCCAATAAAATTATAATTTCACTCACAAAAATCATTTGTGCTTTGATATAAGCTATAAATGAAGCAATTATGGCTGTGAGATTTCTATATAGATGAGCAGAATTGTTCTGAAGAAAAAATATATAATCATTTTTTAAATAATATTTAAAAAGTCTGTTGGTAATTTCTAATTCAAGCTTTCGTAAAAATTTTGTTTGTTGCCAAAGATTAAAAACTAAAGCAAGATTCTTGGCTAAAAAAATTATTAAAGTTATTAATAATCCAATATATACTAAATTTTTTCCAGTTGGTTTTCCAAAAGTAAAGAAATAAGAAAAAAAGCTCGTATCAATATCACCTCTCAGTAAAATAGAGATTAATGGAAGTACAATTCCCACACTTAAACTTTCCAAAATCATTGTAAAAAACATCAACATAAATATGAAAATTGCATACCTTTTTTGGTTATGACTTAATAGCCACCAAGATTTTTTGTACATCATAATATTTAATTAAAATTCTTAAATAGTGAAATTATTTCAGCCAGTTTATATTTTCTCTAAGAAATCTAGTACTAAAACGAGATCTAATTTCTCCATGGTATGCTTGTTCAGCATGAGGATAACGCCTAATGCTAGAAGCAAATAAATTTTTAAAAGTTTTTTGTAATTCTGCATCTTCAGGATTTGATTTTTTCTTGGACTCTAGACTTTCAACCATTTCCAATACTATATCTTTTATCTCATCGGAAGTGTAATCAATTAATTCAATTCCTTTTTGTTCATAAATTTTCGAATCGTTTACATAACCTACGCCGTGTGAAAAAATTTCAGAAAGAGTTAATCTTCTTTTTTCTTTTTTAAGAACATGGTGTTTTGTCATAAGTAAATATTTTTCGTTGTGTGTATAAGCCCATCCAAGTGGTTGAAGCAATTGAACTAAAGGTTTTCTGAAAATGCATGGCAAATCTTCAAACCCAAATCCTGTTGAAATACAAAATGAACATTTAGCGCCGAGATATACATCCATAAAATCACTACGTAAATTTGAGATTGCATAATCAATTATTTTGGAATTTTTTGAATTAAATGGCTTATCTACAACAACGCCCATTCTAAAAACAAAATATCCTCTTTTTGCAAGCTCCTCTGCAGCTAACATAAATTTATCTATATCGGTATGTCTATGATCATGATATGCCCAATTTCTATATCGCGCTGGTATTTTTTTTAATTGATAAGCTCCATCTCTAACAGCAAGACATACAAATTTATCTTTATCTTTTAATCCAAATTTATTCAGTATTTTTTTTCCATAAATTTCTTCTTCGTTTGTAAAATCCAGTACTTGGCATTTTTCAAATAAATTATTAATATCTCTCTGTGTAGTAGACAGGTTTTCTATTATATGCTTTTTCCAACCTGGAATTAATGTATTAACTCGTCTTATTGGATCTAACAAGTAGCCAGGAAGTAAGTTCAGCTTTCTTTTCCACATTTTAGCTATTTGTTTGTTGTAAACTTTTTCTTTGTAATGAATATATACTAAATCTAGATATTTCTTGGTTGGTGTATTTATATTTAATTTCTTTTTGCAATAATATAATCCGGTTTGCCAGACAAAATCACCAAAATTTCCCGCAGGTATTCTGTCTATTCGTATGATGAGCCATGGGCTAATTAGGCGAATTATTAAACATGGTACAATAGCAATTATATCCATTAAAATTACTGCCAAAAATTTTATTAATAAATAGAACTTTCGAAATAACTCCCGTATTCCATAGGTATTAACGTCAGTAATTTGTTTCTTAATGAAAGCGTTTATTTTAATAATTATCTTCATTTGAATGTCAGAAATAATTATAGTTTTTATTTAAATTTATTTTTATTCCAAAAAAATTGCTTTTTATCGGGTGTTCCCCAACTTTTTCCAAATATTTTTTCTAAATATACTTCTGAATTATCTGGGGCCAGAAATTTTTTTCCATAAACTTTAATGGGTATTAAAGGCTCCAAATCTGCAACAGGAAATGTTATGCGATAAAATTTCTGACCATAATGCTCTGTGACTGGTCCGTCCCACATTTCGTTTTTTTCCACATTTTTTTTTCTAAAAACCGTTATATCAACAAGAATGCAGGGAAACAAAATGTGGATTCTTTCAATTTTGTTATCTGTTTCTGTTTTTATAGTTTTTGCACCACCCTTTATTAATAAGGGGATTACATCTAATAGTTTTTGAAGCTGTTCTTCTTTAATCCCAAAATCTATATCAGATGGTCTACCAGCAAAAGATTCCTGGCGTATCGCTCCCAAAAGGCATCCTTCGAGTAAAAAAAAATCAATTTTTTGTGGTTTTAAAATTTTCAAAAATTTAATTGTCACGTGAAGTGCATAAAGTTGTCTAGAAGGTAAACTATAGTAAAACGGATACCTGAATCTCAAACAAATAACGGTTAAATAAAGATATATATAGAATCCACCTTTATTCATTATTAATCTAATTTTATTTTTGTAAGACAAAAATTTCTTTGGAAAGAATTTTATTAAGAGTTTCAAAAATAGTTTTTGTATTAACTCTCTTAGTAAACTTTTAGGCCTAGCATACAATGTCCTACGATTGTCCATGAATCCTTGCATTAATAATGAGTTCGAAAGTCAATTTTGTTTGCCAAAATATTTTGACAACATCTAGTAATAATTTTTTTTGTTGTTGAAATTTTAACATTAAAATCATTTTTTATTTTTTTATTCGAAATTATAAATGAATTTTTATTTAAATTGTTTTTAATTATTTTTGATTTGGAGTTAAATATTTTTTTAATTAGGCCTATTACATGAATAAGTTTTATAGGTCTAGATGCTGAAAAATTATAAACATTACTTTCGGAAAAATTTTTTTTTAAAACGATATTTATAAACCTAATAATTTCATACGTATCTAATATATTATTAAATTTTTTATCCAAATTATAAGCATGTATGTCCTTATTGTTTATAATTTTTTTAATAATTCTTATTATGAGTGGACGATTTCTTGAAAGATCTAATGTTAAAATTCCCGGTATTCTAATACATACAGCTTTAAATGTATTTTTTTTTGCACAAAAAAGTTTTTCGGATACAAATTTTGACTTTCCGTACAAATTTGAATTTATAGATTTTTGATTTTCAAAAAGTACTTTACTTTTAATTGTTCCATACACATCCATAGCTGAAAAAAATATAATTTTTCTTACCTTTTTTTTATTGGAAAAATTAATCAAATTTTTTGTCATTTTTATATTCATTGAATATATCTTTTTTGGATTATTGCTTATGTCTGATGCGGGGTTTTTTGAGGCACAATGTATTATGGCATCAATTTTTGCATTAAAATTTATAGGGCGTGTTAGATCGTGATAAAATAATTTAATCTTATTTCTTCTTTTTGTCCTTTTGTTAACTAATAAAATAAGTTTATTATTAATATTTTTGACTAATAAATTCACAATTTCTCTTCCAATTACACCATTGGAACCTGTAATCATTATCCGCATTTTTATAGCTTGTGTTTTTTAAACAATTGTGAAGTATTTGTTTAACTAGTCAAATATTCTCAACTTTATTTAGAATTCTCTGGGCTTAAGATAGCCGCATCTATTACACCCATTTATTGTACCTTTTTGTCTAATTATACTTTTAAATTTTTTAAATTTATCAGAAAAAACTATTTTAGAGAGGTTAGTAGTTTTTACATTTCCCATAGACACCGCCATACAAGGAAATAAATTGCCATCAACATTTATATGAACACTGCTCCATGGAGCATAACAAGTTGAAAAATATTTCGGGTCATGTTTTTTATTATTTAAATATATTAAATCGTTCTTTTTTAATTTTTCTTTATTGGACAAATTTATTAAATTCGGATGTAGATATGTTTTATAACCATGCTTATAATCAAAATCCTTTATTAAGTTTAGCTGATCAATAAGCTTGTTAAATTTTTGATAATGATATGCCTCATAATTATCATCGATTTTCTGGAAATCAAACATTAGATCTGAATGCTGGATTTCTGCACCTTTTAATAATTGCAAACTGTGCGTGTCAGCTTTTAGAGTTTGTGTAACTACCTGATGTATTTTAAAAAGATCTTCAATATTTTGATCTAATATTACCGTTTTAATGTCAAGGGCAGCTTTGTGGTTTTTTTTATTTCTTAAACTAATAAATTTATCAAGTTGTTCAACTAATTGTTGCCATTGATTTTTTTTAAAATCTCTATTTACATTTCCAATAGTGTCTATAGAAACTGCCAGTACTTTAAAATTTTTTTGCTCAATTAGCCGTTCAATTTTTTGATTGCTTAAAAGCAAACCGTTGGTAACAATATTTGTTTCAGAAAACTCATTTGTCTTAGAAAAAATTATATCAAAATCCTTATAAACAAGAGGTTCTCCTCCCGTTAAAGTAATTCGAGAGTTTTTTGGGATTTGATTAATAACTTTAAGCCAATCTTCGGTAGTCATTCTGTCTTCTCTTTTCTTTCTTTCTTGAAAACAAAATGTACATTTTAAATTACACAAATTCGTTAATACAAACACATATCTTCGTGGCATTAAATTATCTTTTTCAAATGCCATCTTTGCATATTTTGTTTGTCTTTTATAAAAAGAATTTGCTGTTAAAAAATTTTTCATAATTAAATAAACTTGTTAAGTCTGCTTTCGCTTATGTCTCTACAAAATAAACTTTATTAGGGAATAAACCAGTAGTAATCTCCAACATATCCAACTTCCTTAAAGAATAATTTCCAATCATCTACAGACATAATTGTCTTGGCTGTTAAATTCCAAGCATACATATTTTTTTTTTCTTCATCATTTCTATACGCATCAACTGTAATAAATGAATATTTTTTGCTTACCCGAGAAATTTCACGCAACGCTTGTCCACACTCAGCTCGTTCCAAATTATGAATTGTGTTTATTGAAATTACTACATCAAATGAGTTATCGGGAAATGGTATTTTTTTTGCATTGGCCACTTGAATAAATTTTCCAACTTCCGGCATTGAATTATTAATGGCATATTCGGAAACATCAATACCTCTTATTTTTATTCCAGGAATTAATTGAGACAAATCATACAACATAAATCCTTTTGCACATCCTACATCCAATATTGAACTTTTGGAATTTAATCCCCAATATTTAGTAAAATCTGGAATTACTGGCTGCCAAAATTTAGGACTATAGGTAAAACCCCCGTAACCTTGATTTCTATCACCATCAAAGAATTCTTTACCAAATCTACGAGCTATAGTTCTAACTTCTTCGGTTTTTTCTTTTACGCGTTCAACAAGATTTCTTTTTGATTTTGGATAATTTGCAAGTAGATTAATTTCTTTTCCCATTTTAATTACAAGTTTAATTCCTTCATCCATTTAACAGTGTAGCATTTGTTAGATTCTATAAATTTTTTGTTTTCATATTTTTCTTTTATATCTTTTATTGCCTCACAAACGGAAAATTTTTTTTTAAAACTGGTTGATAGTAATTTGTTTGAATTTTGTCTATAAGATCTTGGATCATTATTATTTTCAGTTACAGTAATTTTAGAAGGAATTATTTCCGCAACCATTTGTGCAATTTCAATAATTTTTAAATTTTCAAATCCGGCATTATAAAAACCACCTGGTAAACTTGGATTAGAAATAAAATGCTTATATACATTCACTAAATCTTGAATATGAATATTGGGTCTAATTTGATTTCCTCCGAAAACTGACATTGATTTAAATTTTAAAGCTTGAAAAGCAAACATATTTACAGTTACATCTAATCTCATTCTTGGTGAAAAACCACACACTGTTGCAGGTCTTATACAGTGAATTTTAATATCATTTTCATAGCTTTTTAAAACTCTTTCAGAAATCATTTTAGTTTTATTGTAAGTTGAGATTGGAACTAAAGATAACTCTTCAGTAACTTCCTCTTCTTTTTTAACGCCATAAACACTGCCCGAACTAGCAAATATGAATTGTTTAACTTTATTTTTAACTGAATTTTCGACTAATTTTTGAGTAGCAAGAACATTCACCTCCCAGGAAAGTTTAGTATTTAGTTCAACACTAGGATCATTAGCTACACTTGCAAGGTGAATAACTGTATCTACTCCTTTTAAAGATATTTTCTGATAGTCCCTAATATCCATTTTTTCCACTTTTAAATTGTCTCTTGGTATTAAATAATTACCAAACCATTGAATATCGACAACGGTAACTTTATGTCCAAGACTAATTAAATCATTAGTGAGTAATGTACCCGTATAGCCGCAACCACCTGTAATTAATATATGCATTATTTTTATTAAATTGTTTTTAAACAATCTGGAAGAGTTTGTTTTATCAACCAAATATTTTCAATTTTCTCTATATCTTTATCAGAAATAATTTTAAGCCCCTCTACGGAGAAATGTATTTCTTTTTTTAGATCTAAAATCTTCTTGTATACCTTTTCCCTTAATTTTTTATTTTCTGGTAATTGAAATAAACTATAAGAAGCAATGCCATCTATAGGGTCTAATTCTTCTAAAACCTGTTCCAGCATTAAATGACAATTTTTCATAATATATTCTGTAGAACTTAACAAATAAAAAAGATTGTTTTTTTGACAGTAGTCTCTAATTACAATATTTTGAACATGTTGAGGAACTCTATCTCCCATAAAAGATCTTGAAAATATATAACCTCTAACTTTTTTTAATTTCATTTTGATGAATTTGGATATTTATAAGCAATTCCCCTTTTAGAAGCTGCCTTTAAAGTTATAGGTTCGTAATACTCACCTATTCTTTTATCTGCGTATGGTGTAAAAATACTTTTAAATCTACAATTCATAGACCATCTTGTTTCTTCTTCTTCGTTAACAATGTTGCCGTGGGGTAATGAGTGATCAAAAATTACAACTTGACCATATTTAACATCTAACCAAATCAAATCTTTTTCGATTACTTTATAAATATCTTCACTTTTTTTTATTTTTTTATCTAAAAATAATTCATGCAATATTTCACTTTTATTAGCAGGAAGTATAAACATTGATTTAGTTTTAAAACATTCAACCAAGGGTAACCAAACAACTGACTCGAACGGAGAGACTCCTGTCCAGGTATCAGCATGAACTGGTAATAATGAACTATTATCTCCAGGAAGCTGTATGCTTAAACCCACTCTTAATTGCATAGCAACCTCATTTCCTACAATAATATCAATTAAAGATTTTGAAATTTTATAGTAGTTTTCTCTAAAATTGTTTGAAAGATTAATTTTATCAATTAGATTTAATCTAAATTTGTTTAACTCCGTTACTGCAATATGTTTGTGAACATTATTTAAAATATTTTCTGTCTTGCTTTCTTTTAATTTGGGAAACTTACTAATGATATCTTTGCAAAGCAAATTGCTAATGGAATCTAAGGTACTTAAATCTTCAATTGTTCTAACAACATAACCTTGAGTTAAATATTCTTCACTTGTTTTTTTTTCTACATCGCTTAAAAACATTTTTTTATTCCAGAGATAATATCTTGTTGATTAATATAATATTGTTTTTCTAATGATGCACTCATTGGGGTATGACTATCCGGTAATGTAATACGTACCGGATTTGCTTTCATTATATTTGAATTTTTTTCGGTAACTGATGCTATAATTTCTGAAGATGCCCCAAAAGAATTCCATCCTGGATCAACCACAACTAAGCGTTTTGTCTTTTGCACAGATTTATTTATTGTTTCTCTATCTAGTGGAGTAATAGTTCTTAAATCAATTACTTCAACACTTATGCCTTCACTTTCCAAAGTTTTTGCAGCTTTTAAAGCTTCAACAACCATGCAACCAATACCGACTAAAGTTAAATCTTTTCCATTTTTTCTTATAATAGCCTTCCCATATTTTACTCTATATGGTTCAACTGGAACTTGATCTTCAAGATTAAATAAAGATCGATGTTCAATAATTATGGCTGGATCTTCTCCAAATACGCTTTCTAAAAGAAGTCCTTTGGCATCAAATGCTGTTGCTGGCATAGCAACTTTTATTCCTGGTAGATGCCCAAACCATGAGTGAAAACTTTTAGAATGTTGTGGTCCTTGACCCCAGCCTCTACCGACAATCGCTCTTATAACTAGTGGAACATTAGATTTATTATTTGATTTAAACCTCCATAAAGAAAGCCAATTTACAATTGCATCAAGCGAATACATCATAAAATCTATTCTGATATGAACTAAAATTACTCTTTTACCAGCTACCGCAGCTCCAATTCCTGCCGAAGTCATAAAACTTTCCGCTACAGGAAAATCTCTAACTCTTTCTTCTCCAAATTTTTCAACTAATCCTACTGTGGTACCAAATATACCTGGTTTATAATCAATTAATTGGCCCATCACCATAACATCATTACTAATTTGCATTGCTTGATGCATGCCTTGATTAATAGCTTGTGCATACGATATTTTTTTATATTTTGTCATTTATTAATAACCTTTTGGTAAAATAATTTCTTGATCTGAATCAAATTTTTTCTCATCAAGCTCTTTTAATATCTTATCTGCAAAAACTGTTTTTTTACTTAAGTTTAAATTTTCCCAAGAATCTATAGTAGGAAAGTCACTTTTTTTGGCATAAATAAATGAATTTTTTATTTCATTATTAATTTTTAATTTAATATTTCTGATATCATTTTTATTCAAGTATTTTTTTTTAATTAAAATTTCCTCGAATAACTGAACTGGACAATTTTTCTTCCAAAAAGCTATTTCCTTTTTACTTCTATAACCTACGAATTCATCGCTTAGAGGTCCAACGTGACCACTATAACGATAAGTAAATGTTTCAAGTAAAAAAGGACCTTTTCCTTTTCTAGCGTTAGATATGGCTTTTTCCATTTCGCGATATACCAAACAAACATCGTTACCAAAGATAGATTTACTTTCTACACCAAATGCTTTAGCTTTTTCTGCTATAGCTCTACCACTTTGTCTTTTTGATTGTGGTGAAAAAGTAGAATAATTATTATTTTCACAAACAAATAAAATGGGGAGTTTTTTTAAACTTGAATAATTTAAACTTTCCCAAAATATGCCTTCATCAGTGGCCGCATCACCAAACCCAGCTACTACAATGTTATTATTCTTTTTTTTCATTGTTAAACTTAAAGCTGTCCCGGTTGCTATGGCAGTCGCCCCTGACAATATCGCTCCACTAAAAAAATTATTTTCTGGATAAGAAATATCTTGCGAGCCTGCTAATCCAGAATTGGCACCAGTTTTTTTACCATAAAGTTCTGCGAAAAGTTTTTCCATTGGTGCATTTTTTGCTAAATAGTATCCGTGAGATCTATGATGCGAAAATAAGTAATCCCCATTTTTTAAAATATTATTTAAAGAAGCTGGAACAGCTTCTTCTCCTGTGCAGAAGTGCACGGGACAACGCATTTCATCAGCTGGATGATATTCTTTTTCAATAGCTTCTTCGCATAATCTCAGCCTTAACATAAAAGTATAAAGTTTTATTGCTAAGTTTCTATTAATATTCTTTAATGAAATATTTTTATATTTTCCAATTTTTAAAATATCTTTGTGATTTAATTTCATAATTATCTAAAAAAATTTATTTCGAATAAAGTTTCTCAACCTTTAATATACTATTAATAATATCTTTTATTTCTTTTTCACCAAAATTTTCATTAAATAAAATATTAAAAGACTTGTCTCTTAAACTAATAGCATTTGGAGTTTTTTTATATTCTCTAGTATATTTTGGTATCCATTTCCATTCGCATGTAATATCTCTATAGTCAGGATTTATTGAAATTCCTTCAGCTGCAATAGCTTTCGCAAACTGTACTTTTGACACTTTTATCTTATCCAAATTTACTAAAACAGTATGAAAATATATTGAAGATTTACAACCAGAAAGTTCTAGATTGGCTGGGCTTACTACTGATGATGCCTCTAAGGATTTATCAATCTTTTTAGCTATTTCATGTCGAGCGTCAATAATTTTCTGTAATTTGGTAAGCACAGAAGTTCCTATTGCACAAGATATTTCATCAGAATTAAAATTAAATGAGGGAAACATGAAATCAGTTGTCATCCTGAAATTAAAATTAGGTTTGTCAAATGGTTTTCCTCTATCAGCTAAAGAACGTATACGCCAATATAGGTCTTTGTTTTTTGTGTAAACTATACCTCCCGTACCTCCGGTAGAAAGGGTTTTTGAAAACATTGTTGAGAAAGCAGAAATATCTGTAAAAGTTCCAACTCTTTTTCCTTTATAAAGTGTGCCATGAGCTTGGGCACAGTCTTCTATAACCTTTATTCCTTTTGACTTTGCTATCTCCAATATAGGATCTATATCAATGGCGTGTCCTCCTAAATGAGTTAAAACTGCCGCACGAGTTTTGGGTGTTATTGACTTTTCAAATTCTGTGGGAGAAATATTAAAACTGTTAGGATCAGAATCTGGAATTATAAGTTTTACGTCTTGTACCGCAACAGGCATTACACCACCTGGATTTGTAACTGGAGAAACTATTACATCACTTCCTGGTTCTATATCTAGTGCTTTTAAAGCTATATAGACTGCTGCGCCTCCTGAGCTAACAGCATCTGCATATCCTCCTTCACCTAAAAATTCAGAAAAATTTTTTGTAAATTGATCTTCAAACTTACCTTGAAATCCAAAGTCAACACCATTTTCCCAACTATCCTTAAAAACATTTTTAACCATTTCTAATTCAGTTTCGCCGAAAATTTTACGTGGCGGTAAGGGAGATTGTCTTACAGGTTCGCCTCCTTCGATCGCAAGTGTATTTTTTTTCATTTATATATTAATTAAATTTTTTTTTAGATTTTAAGTAAAAATTATTTAAGCATATTTTCTAAAGTTTTAAGAATTTTAATTTTACTTACAGGATATTTATTACCTATAGATTCTGCAGATTGGGCAGCAGCTAGTGAGCCAATTAATAATGATAATTCATTTGAAATTTTATTTTGCAAACACAAAGAAACCAATGAAAGCATAGCATCGCCTGCTCCTATTTTGTCAACAGCAGAATGCGCAAATGCTTCGCAAAAATTAAATTTGTTCTTTTTCCTATTATAAATTATTGCTCCCTCTTTACCTCTAGTAACTATTATATTTTTGGTTTTTTGTTGAATTGATAATTTTTTCATTAAAATTTCTGTTTTAGTATTTCTATCTCTCATTTCATGTTGTATTTCTCTTTCGTTAATAACAAGACAGTCTGTATTTTTATAATTTCTCATGCTATGTGCTCCAATATTTGCAGAGTTAATTTGAGCATTCAGCGCTAAGTATTTTGATTTTTTACATATCAAATTCGCATTTTTTTTCGAAATAAATCCGTGTCCGTAATCAGAAACTATTACTAAATCATATTTTGATATTTCTTTTTTTAAAATATTATTAAAAATCTGATCTTGATTATTTGTTAAGCTGCTATCATTTATTTTATATACACCTAAAACTTTATTATAACTTATATAATCTAAGAATCTTCTTTTTAAAATTGTTGGAGAATTATTTTTTTTTATGTATTTAAAATTTATATTTTTAGGTAACTGTTTTTTTATTTCTTTAACATATTCCCCTTTTTCTCCAACCATTGAAAGCAATGAGATATTGTTGCTAAACGCCGATAGATGCCTAGCTAGAGCTGCAGCTCCACCAATATATTCTTCGGTTTTTACATCTTTTAAAACAAGAATTGGTTCTTTTCCAGATTTTCCTAAAGCTTCACAAAAAATATATTGATCTATAATTGTTTCACCAATTATAAGTATTCTTATTTTTTTCAAATCTTCAATAATTTTTTTTATTTCTTTAAATGTATAATTTTTCTTTATCTTTTTAATCAGTATTTTTTGTAAGCTAGAATATGAATTAACATGGCTATTAATAAGATTGCCTGAACTAAATGTTAAACCTTGGGTGTATGCGATTTTTCCTCCCACACTTTTAATAGTTCTAATTTCTTTTTTTATTTGTCCCGAAATATCATTGTTATGGTCTTTGTAATCTGGCCCTTTGCAATAAATATTGGGTCTTAATTTTTGAATTATATTGACTGATGTAACCGATGTATTTAGTGCTACATAATCTACAACATCTAAGGAAGCCACCGCTTCAACTCTTAATTTTTCCTTAAATACAGGTCTCTTTGGTCCCTTATTAACATAAATATCAGGAGTTAGTGTGACTGCCAAAATATCACCTAACTCTTTAGCTTGTTTGAAGTGCTTTATATGACCTATATGTAATAAATCAAATACTCCGTGACAAAGAATTATTTTTTTTGCTACAGATTTTTTTTCAGAAATAATTCTTTTTATCTTGTCTAGTGAGTATATTTTTTGTTTTATTTTGGTTATTAA
>Ga0115000_10000708_pt1 | contig 30758 bp, 28 predicted proteins | sample ArcticOcean_MG_C_6_FD_89690 | JGI IMG/M metagenome (GOLD analysis project Ga0115000, IMG submission 89690) | Marine microbial communities from western Arctic Ocean - ArcticOcean_MG_CB8_128 | ecosystem: Environmental > Aquatic > Marine > Oceanic | place: Arctic Ocean: Canada Basin | collected...
AAATAAAAATGCGCTTCGGAAATCTCTTTTTGATTTTTGACTGCATATTGCAAATGATTTAATGCATCAGTCTTCTTTTTAGACGTGTAAATAAGGCAGGCCCCGTATTTATAATTGAATTCCGCATTCTCAGTATTCGCTGAAACTAGTTGTCCATATATTATTCCAGCTTCGGAAAACTCCTTCTTATCAAAATGTTTTTGAGCTACCTTAATAAGGTCTTTTTCTTCTTTAGTTTGACCAAATACATCAACACCGACAAAAGTTAATGTCAACAACAGGAAAACAACCTTAAAGTTCAGCTTTATCATGTTTTACAAGCAATTCAAAGGTGAATATAGGAAAGATACAGCACAAATGCATTTTTACAATAATAGAATCTGCTTAAGTCATTCGAACTCAAATAATTCAACGTCGAAAATTAACATTGAAAAACCGGGTATACTTGGGTTCCCTCTTTCTCCGTATGCAAGTTCATAAGGAATATAAAAACGGTATTTAGAACCTAAAGACATTAACTGCAATCCCTCTGTCCAGCCTGGTATCACCTCATTTAAGGCAAATGAAATCGTCTCCCCTCTATTGTAAGAACTATCAAATACTTTCCCGTTGAGTAATTCACCATGATAATGAACCGTCACTTCACTTTCTGGAGTGGGCTTATCCTCAACGTCACTACTTTCAGTTATTATTTCATACTGCAACCCACTAGCTGTTTCGCTCACTTCTTCACGAAGTTTGTTCTCAAGTAAAAACTGCAATCCCAATTCTTTCGTGAAATTTCCTTTGTACTCAAAATATCCTTGAATCAATTCCTGCCCACCTTCAATCTCATTGCTCAACCACGCTTCGTTAACACCTTTTTTAAACTGTGCAACATCTACTGAAGTAAAGGCAACATGGTCAACAAACAAATCAAAAAAAAGTGCCGCGACCGATTCTTCGACCACTTCTTTATCCAGCCCAGAGACATCCTTCAAGCTCCCTTGATTTCTCTGTGCAATCCCTTGTACTTTCATTGACATTTCAGCTTTGTCTGGAACTGTAGATCGGTTTTCAAAATACTCATCTAAGTGGTTGAGAAAAACATTGATATCAATAAAATCAAGTTGTTCCCTTTTTAATTGAGCAGAAGTAGCTACTCCATGAGCGTAAGAAAGACTAACCATGTCATACTGCTTAGTTATTCCTTCAAAAAGCTGCTCTGTTTCCAGCTCAATTTGCATCTTGTACTCTCCTGCATCGTTAGTTGTAACCAACTCCTCACTATTATCTACACTTCCGTCACCACATGAAATTAGCGTTAGTGCTAATAAGGAAACCAGGCTTAAACTTCGAATCATAATTACTTTCTATTATCCAATAAAATTAACTCTTTTCATCTGATGCGTTCTTCTTTTTTCGAGATTTGACAACTTTTAACCTCACCTCTTCTTTTGCTTCATCAAAATCAATATTGATAGTATCCCCTTCATTCACTTTTGAATTAATAATTTCTTCAGCTAAAGGATCTTCAATAAGTTTTTGAATAGCTCTTTTTAAAGGTCTTGCTCCATACTCTGAATCATATCCTTTTTCAGCAATATAACTTTTTGCAGGTACTGAGAGTTTTATTTTGTACCCCAACTCTTCGACTCTAATGAACAACTTAGCCAATTCTAAGTCGATGATTTTGAAAATATCGTCTTTTGTTAAACTATCGAATAAAACAACATCGTCAATCCTGTTTAAAAATTCGGGAGCAAATGATTTCTTAAGCGCACCGGTAATAACACCTTTAGCATATTCATCGGCACTGTCTTTCTTCGCAGATGTATTAAATCCAACTCCGTTACCAAACTCTTTAAGTTTTCTTGTACCAATGTTTGATGTCATTATAATAACTGTGTTTCTAAAATCAATTACCCTACCTAAACTATCTGTTAAATGTCCATCATCTAAAGCCTGAAGTAGCAAATTAAAAACATCTGGGTGTGCTTTTTCAATCTCATCTAACAAGACAATAGAATAAGGCTTTCTTCTCACCTTTTCAGTCAACTGACCACCTTCTTCATATCCTACATATCCTGGAGGAGCCCCTATTAATCTTGAAACGGCGAATTTCTCCATATACTCACTCATGTCAATTCTAATCAACGCTTCTTCATTATCAAACATGAATTTTGCTAATTCTTTTGCTAATTGAGTTTTCCCTACTCCTGTTGGACCTAAAAATATAAATGAACCAATTGGCTTATTAGGATCTTTTAAACCAGCACGGTTACGCTGAATTGCTTTTACAACCTTTTTGATAGCCTCCTCCTGCCCAATTACCTTTCCAGCAAGATCTTCGCTCATTTGAGCTAATCGTCCACCTTCCTTTTGAGCAATCCTCTTTGTAGGAATTCCCGTTATCATAGCTACAACATCAGCAACATCATCCTCTGTAACTGTTTCCCTGTGCCCTTTCATTTCCTCCTCCCAGGCATTTGTAGCAACTTCTAACCTTTCAGTTAACTGTCTTTCCTCATCTCTCAATTTTGCAGCCTCTTCATACTTCTGGCTTTTTACAACTTGATTCTTTTTCTCCTTTACGTCGTCTATCCCTTTTTCAATTTCAAGAATTTCTGCAGGCACTTTTATGTTTGAGATGTGCACTCTTGAACCAGCTTCATCTAAAGCGTCAATTGCCTTATCTGGCAAATGTCTATCAGTAATGTACCTCGCTGTTAATTTAACACAAGCCTTAATTGCTTCAGGAGTATAGTTCACGTTGTGGTGGTCTTCATAACGATCTTTCGCATTATTTAATATCTGAATCGTTTCGTCAATTGATGTTGGCTCAACTAACACTTTTTGAAAACGTCTTTCTAAAGCACCATCTTTCTCAATATGCTGCCTGTGCTCATCTAGCGTTGTTGCACCAATACATTGAATCTCTCCTCTAGCTAATGCTGGCTTAAACATATTTGCAGCATCCAAAGACCCTGAAGCTCCTCCAGCTCCAATTATTGTATGAATTTCATCAATGAATAAAATTATATCAGGAGACTTCTCCAATTCGTTCATCACTGCTTTCATCCTTTCCTCAAACTGTCCTCTATATTTTGTTCCAGCTACCAAAGAAGCTAAATCAAGACCTACTATTCGTTTTCCAAATAAAATTCTTGAAACCTTTCTTTCAACAATTTTAATAGCTAAACCTTCTGCAATAGCACTCTTGCCCACGCCAGGCTCACCAATTAATATAGGGTTGTTCTTCTTCCTTCTACTTAGAATTTGACAAACTCGCTCTATCTCTTTTTCACGACCGACTATAGCATCTAGTCTCCCTTCAATAGCCATCTTAGTCAAATCTCTACCGAAATTATCTAAAACAGGAGTTTTCGATTTACTAGCGCCTGACTTTTTACTCATTCCGCCACTTCCTGAAAACGATTCTTGATTATCACCTTCGTCTTCAGGTGGTGTTCCAGGAAATTCAGCATGTGGAGTGTTATCAACTTCATCTTCAACCATATCCATTTCTTCTTTTATTGTGTCGTATTCGACATCGTAATTTTCTAATATTTTTGACACCACGTTATCGTCATCTTTTAAAATTGACAACAACAGGTGCTCGGTCCCAATTAAATTGCTTTTAAACAGTTTAGCTTCCAAGTACGTGATTTTCAAGGCCCGTTCAGCTTGCTTAACCAACGGAATATTTCCGGATTGCGTAAAACCTTTTGATAGCTTTTGAATTTCAGTCTCAATGTTTTTCCTCAACTCTTGAAGGTTAACATCCAGATTCTTTAACATTTTTACAGCATTCCCTTCACCCTCTCTTAAAATTCCTAAAAATAAATGCTCAACACCAATATAATCATGTCCAAGTCTTAATGCTTCTTCACGACTATAAGTGATTACGTCTTTAACTCTCGGAGAAAATTTAGCTTCCATATTTAGTTATTTATCATTAAATCAGGCACATAGCCTAATATTTGTATAAAACAAAACTGTACTTGGTCAAATATATTGTCATTTCTTTGTTTTGAGCAAAGTTTTAACCTCTTTTATATTAACAAAATTTTGTTAGAAAATCAACTTGGAGCACCTAAAATCGTACACTTGTTTTTATTACTTTTAACAGGATTATGGTAAAAGTATATTCCGATTTCAAATAACATATTTAGATAATGGCTGAAGGAGAAAAAATAATTCAAGTTGACATTGAAGATCAAATGAAATCAGCATACATAGATTACTCTATGTCTGTTATTGTTTCAAGAGCACTTCCAGACGTTCGTGACGGACTAAAACCAGTTCACAGAAGAGTCCTTTACGGAATGATGGAATTAGGTGTTTACGCTAATAAAGCTCACAAAAAATCTGCGAGAATTGTTGGCGAGGTACTTGGAAAGTATCACCCACATGGTGATACATCAGTATACGACTCTATGGTAAGAATGGCCCAACCTTGGTCTTTAAGATACCCTTTAGTTGACGGACAAGGTAACTACGGGTCAGTTGATGGAGACAACGCAGCTGCAATGAGGTACACTGAAGCTAGACTTCAAAAAATTGCAGAAGAGATGTTGAGAGACATCGACAAAGAAACCATTGACTATTCTTTGAACTTTGATGATACACTGAAAGAGCCGACTGTATTACCTACTCAATTACCTAACTTATTATTAAACGGAGCTTCAGGAATAGCTGTAGGAATGGCAACGAATATGCCCCCTCACAACCTGACTGAAGTAGTTGACGCAACGGTAGCATACATTAACAACAACGATATTGAGATTCCGGAATTAATGCAGCATGTAAAGGCTCCAGATTTTCCAACAGGAGGAACTATTTACGGATACGAAGGTGTTAAAAGTGCTTTTGAGACTGGAAGAGGCCGAGTAATAATAAGAGCTAAGGCTGAAATTGAAGTAACTAGTAACGGGAAAGAAAGAATCATTGTAACTGAAATACCTTACCAGGTAAATAAAGCAGACATGATTAAGAAAACTGCTGACTTAGTTAACGATAAAAAAATAGAAGGAATATCAGATATCCGAGATGAATCTGACCGGAACGGAATGAGGATTGTTTATGAAATAAAAAACAATGCGATCACGAACGTTGTCTTAAACAAACTATACAAGTATACCGCTTTACAATCTTCATTCTCAGTAAACAACATTTGCTTAGTAAAAGGAAGGCCACAGTTATTGAACTTAAAACAACTTATCAAATATTTCGTCGAGCATAGGCATGAAGTAGTGGTAAGAAGAACTGAATACGATTTAAGAAAAGCGAAAGAAAGAGCACACATCTTAGAAGGATTAATCATTGCCTCAGACAATATTGATGAAGTTATTCAAATAATCCGGGCTTCGAAAAGTCCTGATGAAGCTCGTGAGAATTTAATGAAGCGATTTGAGTTGTCTGAAATTCAGTCACGTGCAATCGTGGAAATGAGACTTAGACATTTAACTGGCTTAGAGCAAGATAAATTAAGAGCTGAGTACGATGACATCATGAAATTAATTGGAGAGCTAGAGTTTATTTTAGCTAATGAAAGTAAAAGATTTGAAATCATTAAAGATGAGCTTGCTCATATCAAAGATAAATATGGTGATGAAAGAAAGTCTGAGATCAATTTAGCTGGAGGTGACTTTAGAATAGAAGACATTATTCCTGACAAAGAAGTTGTAGTTACAATTTCGCATTTGGGATATATTAAAAGAACAGAGTTAAGCGAGTACAGAACACAAAGTCGTGGTGGTGTAGGATCAAGAGGTAGCTCTGCAAGAAACGAAGATTTCTTGGAACATTTATTTGTTGCGACCAACCACAATTGGTTGTTGATATTCACTGAAAAAGGAAAATGTTTCTGGATGAGGGTGTTTGAAATTCCTGAAGGAAATAAAACAGCCAAAGGAAGAGCAATTCAAAACTTAATGAACATTGAGCGGGACGACAGAGTGATGGCGTACATTAATGTTAAAGACATTAAGGATGAAGAGTACACAAAAAACAACTTTATTGTAATGTGTACTAAAAATGGTATCATTAAGAAGACGACTCTTGAAGCTTACTCCAGACCAAGAACAAACGGTATTAATGCTATAAACATTCGCGAAGGAGATCAATTGCTAGAAGCAAAATTGACGAACGGAAGCAATGAAATTTTAATGGCTATTAATTCTGGTCGGTGCATTAGGTTTAATGAAAGCACAGTTCGTCCAATGGGTAGAAATGCCACTGGTGTTAAAGGGATCACTTTACCAACTGATAAAGACCAAGTAATCGGCATGGTTTGCATTGAAGACCCGTCTAAGGAAACTGTATTAGTAGTTTCTAAAAATGGATACGGTAAAAGAACATACCTTAACGATCCAAACGATGGTGAAGCTGTTTACAGAATAACAAACAGAGGAGGAAAAGGTGTTAAAACTTTAAACATCACTGAAAAGACTGGAGATCTGATAGCCTTGAAATCAGTTAATGATGACAATGATTTAATGATCATTAATATTTCAGGAATTACCATTCGATTGGAAGTAACAAAGATGCGAGTTATGGGAAGAGCTACTCAAGGAGTAAAGCTTATCAACTTAAAAGGAAAGGACACAATTGCAGCTGTAGCGAAAGTTCCTGCAAATGATGAGGATGAGGAAGAAACAGAAGTTGACGGCGAAAGCGCACCAAACGAAGAAGGTTCGGGAGAAGAAAATCAATCTGAAGTAGACAATTCTGAAGAATAATTGAATAGTAATAGTTTCGACTGAAAGCTAAAAAAGCAAGCTTAACAGCTTGCTTTTTTAGCTTATCAACAAACTAGTATGTTTTACTTAAAGATATGAACATGCTGTTCAAAAGTAAACTTCCCTAAAATCATTATCAATAAGGAATTCAACCGTATCTTAACTCGAAACAATTAAGAAACGAGTGGAAAATTTCAACTTCAAATACTACGAAAAAAAGCCTTGTAAATTTATTTTACGAAGTGGAAAAGAAGTGTTTGGAATTGTTTGGGAAGAAAGTCATTCCGACACTAAAAAATACTTTTTCAGCAGTGCGGTGCAATACATGAAATCGAAATTAAAAAACAGCGAAGAATTAAAAAAATTAGCTCACCCTATCTTGCTTGACGATTTAATTCACGCCGAATTACTTGGGTAATTTTCAATTATCTATTTAAGTCGCAAAAAAAGTTTAAAATCCCCATTTTTATTAATAACTGAAGAGCTAATCGTTTTGACGCGTTAGTCATATTTAGTAGCTTTAGAAGTAAACTAAATTATGGCTATTCAGGTTAAAATTTAGATTGATTCAATTTCAAGTTTAAACACACCGATAACTCAAATTCAAGCATGGAAAAAGTTACGATTCACTTAATAAACCTACACGGATTAGTTAAAGGCTCAGGACTAGAAATCGGAAGAGATTCTGATAACGGGGGACAAACGAAGTATGTTTACGAACTAGCTGAACACCTATCAATGTGCGATGAAGTTGAACAAGTACATTTGTTTACTCGTCGAATTAACGACCCTGAAGTCTCTGCCGAATACAACGAAGAAATTGAGGTAATTAATGACAAATTTGATATTCGAAGAATTCAATTTGCAGGTGATAAATACATCATGAAAGAGCAACTCTGGGATCACCTGGACGAATTTGTAGAAAATGCTTTAATCCATATTAAAAAACACAACATAACTCCTGACTGGTTGCACTCCCATTATGCGGATGCTGGATACGCAGCAAAAGAGCTATCAATAAAATTGAATATCCCTTTTGCCCACACTGGACACTCCTTAGGGATGGCCAAAAAGCAAAAAATTCAAGAAATGGGATTGTCTGACGCTGAGGCTGAAAAGAAGTTCAGATTCAAAAAAAGGATTGCTGCAGAAGAAAGCTGTCTGGCTCTTAGCGCCTTCATTGTCACTTCTACTTATCTTGAAATTGGTGATTGGGAGCAATATGAAAATTATGACAAGGCAAAATTCCATGTTCAACCTCCAGGAATCGCACTTGAAAAATACGCTCCATATTATTTAAACAAAGTGGCTTCTAGCGAAGAGCAAGATCATGATCACGCTCAAACGATGTATTGGGTAGGTGAAAACATTGAGAAATTTTTAACAAATCCAAATAAGCCTGTAATCCTCGCATTAAGTAGGCCTGATCGTAGGAAAAACTTACACAGCCTAATTGATGCATATGGCACAGACAAAGAGCTGCAAGCGTTAGCTAACTTGGTCATATTTGCAGGTATTCGAAAGGACATAAACACTATGGGTCCTGCCGAAAAAGAGGTTCTGACAGATATTTTACTTTTAATGGATAAATATGATCTGTACGGCAAACTAGCAATTCCTAAAAAACACGACATTGAAAATGAAGTTGGTGCAATTTACCAATACTCGGCAGGAAAACGTGGAACATTTGTAAACTTGTCATTGCATGAAAACTTTGGATTAACAACAATTGAGGCTGCAAGCACTGGTCTTCCTGTTGTAATCACAAAAAATGGAGGACCTTCGGAAATAGTACCAAAATGTCACAACGGATACCTAGTTGACCCAACAGACCCTGTTGAAATCAAACATTCAATTAGAAAAATATTAATTGATGAGGACAGGTGGAAAAAGTTCTCCAACAACGGAATAATTAATGCAAAAAAATACTATTCATGGAGCTCACATACGCAAGTATACACTAGCTGGGTTCTTGAAAGCTTAAACACCACAGAGGAAGTTAAACGAAGTGTATTGAATATACCAAAAGTAAAATACGACAAACTAAAGTCTGCAAAAAAGCTGATTATCACCGATATAGACGGCACTCTCATCGAGCCTAAATTTGAGAATCCTGGTTTAGAAAAATTAAAAGAATTTTTGAAGAACAGACCAAAGGACATTGCTTTTGTATTGGCGTCAGGAAGAAATTTTGAATTGATAAAAGAAGTGATTGATAAATATGACCTAGATGTGGACGTTATGGTTTCCTCAGTAGGTACCGAAATTTATTACGAGCCGAAAAAGGAATTAATTGATACCGATTGGCAAAACCACCTGAGCTTCAAGTGGGATAGAGATAAAATTGTGAAAATATTAAAACCTTTGAAATGGCTACAAATACAAGAGCAAAATGCTCAGAACCCTCTTAAACTTTCTTACTATTATGATCCTGAACATTATGACGAAGAGGAAATTAAGGCGTTATTAGGAAAGGATTGGTACCATGTAAATGTCGTAACATCACACCTTAAATTTGTTGACATTTTACCGAAAAGAGCCTCGAAAGGGAACGCGATACTATACTTGTGTCATAAATGGGGAATATCACTTAACAATGTTTATGCATGTGGTGATTCAGGTAATGATATGGACATGTTTAGAGACCCTATTAACGGTATAGTAGTTGGGAATATGTCTAAAGAATTACACCATTTAAAACCAAGAAAGAAATTATTTATAGCAAATGATTATGCTTCTGAAGGAATCTGCGAAGGGCTAAAGTTTTACGGATTTGATATTTAACATTACTTTTGCACTTAATTTTATTACCACAATTATTACCCTAACTATATTTAAGAGAGAGTATGTATTCAAGTAGAGGATTTCAGGACTGGGAAATTGGAGACGTTGAAGTACACGTATACAATAATATTTACCATTTATTTCATTTAATTATTCCTAACCACGATTACATAGCTCACGCTATTTCGAAAGATGGAATCACTTGGCATCGTGTCAAAAACGCTTTTTTTGTTGGGCATCCAGGAGAATGGGATGATGATATGTTGTGGACAATGGACGTTGACGAAACAGAAGAAGGTTTTGAATTGTTCTACACAGGCCTTCAGTTGAAAGACAGAGGAATAAATCAAAAAGTAGGTAGGGCAATATCAAGCGATTTAATGGACTGGAAAAAAGTACCCGCCAATGATTTTTTAATTGAAAGCGAGGGACCACAATACGAAAATCTGGACAACAACCCTCGAGAATGGTTAAGCTTTAGAGACCCTTTTAAATTTAAACACCAAGATCAGAACTACTTGCTTATTTGCGCAAGAACTGCTGAGGGACCAACATCCAGGCGGGGCTGCGTTGGGTTATACAAGGAAGAAAAAGGGACCTATACACCGCTTCCTCCGTTGGTAACACCTATGGTTTATGACGATGTGGAATGTCCCTGCCTTTGTGAAATTGAAGGCAAATTTTATTTAATAGGATCAATAAGGGAAGATATAAAAGTCAGGTATTGGAGAGCGGATGAGTTTCAAGGAGAATACAAATCATTTCATCATGATGTACTACTCCCGCAAGGAAATTACGCTGCACGAATTGTAAAAGATGGCGACCACACTTTGATTTATAACTTCTATTTTGAGAATCGTCAAGTAAATTCAAAAAGACTCTTACCCCCTCCTAAAGAATTAATTGTAGATAAAAAAGGTCGATTAAGGCTTAAAAGCTTCTACAGGTGGGAAGAAAAAGTAACAAAAATAATTCAGCAATTTGAAATTCCTAACCCTACAAGACTGTTCAGCAATCCTACCTCTAAATTTGAGAATGTAGATAACAAATGGTGGGTATCCTCGCGTTCCGGGTATGAGCTATTCACTTTTGAGAAACCTTCTGAAAGTTTTATTTGGGAAGGCTTAATCAAGATGGAAGGACTGGGGAAATGTGGCCTTGTTCTCGATGCGGATGATGACGGTAACGGATATTTTATTTCCTTTGATTTTGTTAGTGGATATGTTTCCATTAGAAACTGGGGATTCAATCCTGACGATGTCAAAAACAATTTTGTTTTTAGCAATCTGCAATCAAACCAATTTAAACCAAGAAAAAGTGAGTACAGTTTGCATTTCAAACTTATTCGATACGGCAGTTACATTGAGTTTTCAATTGACGGGGAAATAAAATTGACGCTAGTTGATTTCTCCAACACTTCTAAAAACTTAGGATTATACTCTTGCTCTTCTTTGATGAGTCTGGAACATTCCATTATTAAAGAACTGCCAAGTCCTATAGATGAATATGCTAGTGAAGAAAGCCATGAACATTGATTTTAACGACATTCAATTTTACCCTCCTTTAATTAAGGATTACTTAAACGGAACGTTAAGAGAACAATCGATTATAAATTGGGACTATAGCACTGATAGTATTCTGAAGAAAAGCTCAGCAAGGAATTTTAAATCTCGGAAGATTCTTGTTAAACAACTTCAAGTTCAAAACAAGGGAATTGTACTGACTAATGAAAGTTCAACTAATATTGAGAAGTTATCAAAAGAAAATACTTTTACTGTTTGCACTGGCCATCAATTGTGTATTTACGGTGGTCCTGCTTATTTCTACAGTAAAATTTTAGACGTCATTAAACTAGTCAATGAACTAAACGGTAAGCAAAGTAACAACCATTACGTACCTGTATTTTGGCTTGCATCTGAAGATCATGATTTTGAAGAAATTAGTCAACTTAATTTGTTCAATTCAGCTCTAAAATGGGAGAATAATTCAAAAGGAGGAGTTGGTCAAATCAATACAGAATCATTAAAAGAACTGCATACGCAATTTTGCGAAATTGTAGGAAAGGGCACTAAAGCTGAGAACCTGATTAACATTTTTAATCAGGCATATTCTTCAGGTAAAAACTTAGCAGAAGCTACGAGACACTTTGTAAACAGTGTTTTTGGGCAGAACGGCTTGGTCATTATTGATGGAAATGACACTGAACTAAAACAGCTTCTAAGTCCCGTTGTATCAAAAGAAATAAAAAACAGCATCACTGAATCAATTGTTAACCAGAGCATTGACACTTTACACAAGTACAAAATACAAGTTAAACCCAGGACCATTAATCTCTTTTATTTTGCAGAAAATTACAGAGAACGTTTACTTGTAAAAGACGATCACATTTTCACTGTTGACAATAAACATTCATGGACCATAAAGGACTTTTTAGAACTAACAATTAAGCATCCTGAACGGATTAGCCCCAATGTCTTATTACGACCAGTGTATCAAGAATTATGCTTGCCAAACGTAGCATACATTGGAGGTGCTGGAGAAATATCTTATTGGTTAGAACTTCCTCAATTATTCAAAGCATTGGCCATCCCTTTTCCCCTGCCTGTTGTAAGAAACTCTTACTTGTACCTAACTGAAAAGCAACTAAATAAAATTTCGGCCCTAGGTCTAAAGCCAGCTGACTTATATTTAGAAGAAGGATTACTAATTAAGAAACATCTCGAACAAACCTCTTCTAATAAGTTTGATCTATTACAGGAAAAAGAGGATTTAGAAAGGTTATTTAATAAAATACAGTCAAAATCGGAAGTTATTGACAAAGATTTAACAAAAGTGGTTAGTGGTGAGCTAAAAAGAAGCTTGTCTGCAATGGATAATATGGAAAAAAGGTTCAGAAATGCTGAAAAAAATAAGAATACCGCTAAAACAAATCAAATCATCAAGCTAAAAGCTGTAGCATATCCAAATAACGTGTATCAAGAAAGAACTAAATCATTCTTAGAGTTTGACCTTCAAACCGATATAGCATTGACTGACGTTACTTTATCCGCTAACATTCCTTTAGATAATAGTATTAAAGTAGTCGTTTATTAACGATTGAATCCACTTTCTCCATTAAATTTCTTGGCAACATTGGCCGCCAATTAAAATCATTCAGTTCCCCTCCCCATATTAAATATTGATCTATGCCAATAGTAGATAGCTCTCTCAAAACATGTTCTTGAAAATTCAAAGCTACCACCCACCCTTCTTCCATTTCGTCAAACCACTCTTCATAGTAACTATCATCAGAATAGTGAAAATTCAAAACGTTTTCACCAATTAAAATGTATTTATTGATTCCGCTCAGCGTGAGATGATCGACCAATTCGCGTTTTAAATACACAATATCATTATTGATGCAATCATTCCACTCCCCTATTAACTCAACAACAGCGCACCCTACATTGTAATCAGCGTATATTATTTTTAGAAATAAAGTCGACGAACCAATGTTATCCCATTGAGGGTGCAAATAGAAATTATACACCCGTTCTGAATACGAAAACTCACTATAGGTCATTCCGTAAAAAGGGGAATTCTTGTCCTCTTCCGAAACATATAGTGCTCTCCAATTATAATGTGGTTCAATGTCTTGCATTTTAAAAAATAGTTCGGAAATTAGGGTTTAAATTTATTTGAAGTAAAGATAAAATCCATGTTTGAAAAATCAACTGAAAAAGAATCAAAATATAACGAATTAGAATCAATGTCAACTATTGACTTGTTGAAGAATATAAATAAGGAAGATCAAACAGTAGCAACTGTGGTTGAGAAAATTATTCCGGAAATTGAAAAATTAGTTGATGTAATTGTCAAGCAAATTAGTACCGGCGGAAGACTATTTTACATGGGAGCTGGAACAAGTGGAAGACTGGGGGTAGTTGACGCAAGCGAATGTCCTCCTACCTTTGGAGTTCCTCACGAATTGGTTGTTGGAATTATTGCTGGTGGCGAATCAGCGATACGAAAAGCAGTTGAAAATGCTGAAGATGACAAAAAGCAAGGTTGGGTCGATTTACAAAAACATAACGTTAACGATAAGGATGTAGTGATCGGAATTGCAGCCAGTGGAACGACTCCTTATGTAATTGAAGCCTTGAAAAAGTGCAACGAAAAAGGGATTAACACCGGATGTATCACCTGTAATGCAGAAAGTCCATTAGCGCTGACAGCAAAGCTTCCACTATCTGCCGTTGTTGGGCCAGAGTTCATAACTGGAAGCACTAGAATGAAGGCAGGAACAGCTCAAAAGTTAATCTTAAACATGCTTTCAACCGCCACAATGATAAAGCTGGGGAAAGTTAAAGGAAATAAAATGGTGGACATGCAATTGAGTAATGCAAAGCTTCTTCAGCGCGCTATACAAATGATTGTTGACGAAACTAGCATCTCTCCTGCTGCCGCAAGTGATCTACTTGACGCACATGGTAGTGTCCGAAATGCAGTAAACAGCATCACTAAATAATTTACAAAATGCAAAGAATTAAATTGATCTGGGATTTTAAAAGCGTTGATGGTGCTAAAATAGCCGAACATCATGTCAAACATTTGAACCAATATATTGCATCAAAAGAACTTACAGACACATCTGCTAGTTTTGAAATGGTTTCAGAAAATCACTGGATTGCTTTTCTTGAAACTCAAAAAACAAGAATGATCGAATTAAGGGACGCCCTAAAACCGCATCGTGGTGAATTGGCTTAATCCTAATCACCTACGAAGTCTAGTAAGCTTCTTTTCTATCAAACGTTGTTCAAATTTATTTTCCGTCAAATTCTTGGCTTGATTCAGCGCTTTAACAGCATCACAACTGTTGTTTAGCCTGATTAAAACCTCACCCAAACAAGAATACTATCAGTAATATTTCGTCATCAGTTTATCTCCCTGGAGATCCTTCATAGCTTCCAGTGCCACTTTCGCTCCTTGGCACTCCATTACAATCATGCATCTATTCAAGCGTATTACTGGATCATCAGCATGGGTAATCATGTTGTCATAGTATGTTAAGATACGCACCCAATTTGTTTCAATATAAGATTTAGCAATACAATGCTCTGCAGAAATTATTACTTCGAGATGATACCTTGTTATCGCTTCACCTTTACTTGAATTTTGCAAATAGATTTGGGCAGTTTGAATTAATTCTGAATTCCATTTAGATCTTTCTTGATCTTTCAAAACAATAATATCGCCATCTATAGTCATCCTGCTATTTACCCTACTCGCATGAAAACATATCAATGCCATCAAAGCATTTATTTCAGGCAAGTATATTCTATAGTCTTTCAGCAGCTTACTTCCCAAAGTGGAACGCCTGAGTAATAAGATCCTCTCTTATTAGCTTATCCGAAGCCGTGGAATTATAACCTTCATTGAATATCAGATAAATTACGCTTGTTACCGTACTCAATTTTTCCTCCACATTAGTGATGTTACTAATAGATGGTCGAATATTATTCTTCCGAAAGCGCTCTTTTGTTCTGTAAATTCTCTTTGGAATTATATCCTCCGAGGTCAAAAAAGATTTAACGACTTCCTTTGCACTCAATCCGCATAACACCTTCAATATGGAGGTTACTTGACTTTCTAATGAAATGTCTTCGTAACAACATGAGAATATCATTCCAAGGAAATCATCTTGAATCTACTTTTCATCCCACTTTGTCTCTAAATTAGGCATTACTACTGCCCCATTAAATAGGACTTAATGAAAGGCATCAAATCTCCATCCATTACATTCTGGACATTACTTGTTTCTTGCGCGGAACGTAAATCCTTCACTAATTTATAAGGATGAAATACATAGTTCCTAATTTGAGAACCCCATTCAATTAACCTTTTATTTCCCTCAACCTCATTCTGCTTCTCCATACGTACTCTCATTTCAGCTTCATATAGCTGAGATTTTAGCATTTGCATAGCCTTCTCTTTATTTTGAAGTTGTGATCTAGATTCTGAATTTTTAATGATAATCCCAGAAGGTGCGTGAGTCAATCTTACGGCAGTTTCTACTTTATTTACATTTTGCCCACCAGCTCCTCCTGATCTAAATGTATCCCAGGAAATATCAGCTGGATTAATTTTAATCTCGATTGAATCATCAATCATTGGGTATACATAAACTGAAGCAAAGGAGGTGTGACGCTTATTTGCACTATCAAAGGGTGACAATCTCACCAAACGATGTACCCCATTTTCCCCCTTCAAATAACCATAAGCGTAATCACCTTCAATTTCTAGCGTACAAGATTTAATTCCTGCCGTTTCACCATCTTGAACATCAACCTGCTTGACTTTGAATCCATTTTTTTCTCCAAACATGATGTACATTCTCATCAGCATAGAAGCCCAATCTTGGCTTTCGGTTCCTCCAGCTCCTGGATTAATCTGTAATACACAGCTTAACTTATCTTCTTCGGTTTTAAGCATGGTTTTAAATTCCACGTTATCCAACATTTCAATAGCCAAATCATTTGCTTGATCAAGATCCTTTTCGTCAGCCTCTCCTTCCCCATAAAACTCGTAGAGGACAGCTAAGTCTTCAATTGCAGAATTGACTTCCTCGAATTCTTCGATGATGTTCTTTTTCCCTTTGATTTGCCTCAGTATCACTTCAGCCTTCTTAGGGTTGTCCCAAAAATTTGATAATTGTGTTTTTTCCTCCTCCTCTTGAAGGGTAATTTTTCGACCAGGAATGTCAAAGATGGCTTCCTAACGTATCAATACGTTTGAGAAGCGATTTTAAATGTTCTGAAGTAATCATTATGTTGTACTTTTGTACCAATATTGTTTCAATCAAAGTTAATCTTTTAAGTAAGTTTTAAAGGCATGAGCACAACAAAAAGCCCAGTAAAAGCAACAATTAATTTACAAAATGGGAAGTTCTGTCATCTAATTGATAACACTTTAGTAGTTAGTCGTCAGCACAGACCAAAATCAATTCCTTTACCCGTTGACCTCTCAAAAACAAAAAACGTAAAGAAATTTCGAATTTTCTTGAATATTCTGTTCACTTTAATGATCATAGCTACAGCGATTTGGAGTGATTTTTATCCACTTGTCCTGCTAATGTTTTTATCACTATGGGACCTTCGTCAACTAAAAAGGTACACTTTACCTATCAATAAAACCAAGGTAATACCCTTAGATAATATTGAAGGGATTGAACTAAAAAAAGGACAAATGGGATTCAATTATATGGATGTATACATTCAAAACGATGGAATCAAATCACTGGTTCCCCTTCAATTATATGATTCTGCAAGCACACTTTTATATGCAAAAACAGTTGCACAAGAAATAGGAAAACTCACCAAATCCCCGGAAATAGAAAAAGTGACATTAAAGGGATATCAAATACCATTAAATGAAACTTCTTCCTATATAAGTTCAGGAAAATCATTCTTATATTGCCACAATGATGTCCACACAAAATCGAGAGTAGACAGTTACAAGTATGTAAGAGTTATCTCGTACTTCGTAATTGCACTTCTATTAATATGCATTGGTATTAAGGTGAACAGTATTTTGACTTTGTTCACTAACTTTATTGACTACATCGTTGTTTTGATTTTTGCCTTATTAACATTAATCCCAATTAAATACACTCAGAAGGCACTACCAAATAACATTTTATATAACGATATCCTGGAGGTAAAAAAAGGAAAAAAGAAAACATATATGGTTATTAAGCAAAAGAGAGGATTGAACCTCAAAGTACATTTTAAGAATAAATTTGTTCCTTCAGACATACAAGAACATTTAAAAATAAACATCAATTGATTATTTACAGTATCACATACGCAATAGATACCACCATTGAAAATGAGTGGATTGAGTACATGCATTCTACTCATATTCCTTTAATAATGAATACAGGTTGCTTTTCTAGTTTTCAACATACAAGAATAATTCCCGAACAGGGACATGATCTTGCCTTTAACATTCAATTTTCCTGCGCTAATCTGAACAATTTAGACAACTATTTAGATGAAAAAAAAGAGAGTGATGAGTCCGAATTGAATCAAAAGTACCAAGGAAAGTTCGCCTCCTTTTTTACAAAATTAGAAAAGCTTAATTAAGATTCTCGACTAACTCTTGCTCAGTGCTAATGTAGAAGCTTAAATACAAGCTCCTTAACTAGGCTTCCCTCGTCAACTGACACATTGTTAACTCCCTTTGATTTCAGATCATAATCTGCTAGAAAATGAATGTTTTCTGCCACTTCTTTTCTGTTGTAACGTAAAGAAGCAGTTTGATAATCTTTAATGAAAAACCTGTTGACTTTTAAAACTTTCGAAAGCACATCTGGAGAGGACGAAGGTGCAAAATGCACTAGCATCACCTTGCTGAAAAAATTATACAAGGTGCTAATTGTCACTACAAATGGGTGATTTTTACTGTTTTTAGAAAAGTGATCTGCAATAGCCAGTGACTTTCCAACATCTCTACTAGCAATGGCCTTAACCATTTCAAAGACGTTAAACTCTTTACTAATTCCAATGTTTTTTTCAATGACAGAAGTACTTATTAATGCACCCTGTGGTAACACTATTTTTAACTTACTTAATTCATTGATAATTTTAGGTAAATCATTACCTAAATACTCGCTTAGTAAAACTGTAGCTTGAGGTTCAATTGTAAGACCAATCTCTGCAACTTGTTGTTTGATCCAGTCTGGCACCTGGTTATCATACAAAGGTTTCGAAAGCATAAATTTAGCTCCTACTAATTTTTTCTCAATTCTAGCGTCTAGCTTTTTCCCTTTGTAGGCAAATACAAGTACTGTTGAATTGAGTGGCTTTTCTAAATACGAAATCAGCTCGTCAAACTTCCTGTAATTCTGAGCTTCCTTAACAAGGATTAATTGCTTCTCACCCATCATTGGGAATTGCTGAGCCAATTCAATTATTGAGGCGAGCTCATGATCTTTAGCATACAAGACATGCTGATTGAAATCACGTTCATCTTCCTCTATCACGGAGCTTACAAAGTATTTTTCTAAAGATTCAACATAGAAAGGTTCAGGCCCATGTAAAAAGTACACTGGACCTAAAGTCTTTTTCTTTATCTCACCTATAACTGATTGGTAATTCATTCCTTTGTAAAAATAACATTCATTCTTGAATAACCACTTCGATTAAACCAAGAACTTAAAAACGAATTAACATTTAGGGCCAAATCAGTGATTGAATATTTATCTACTCTTTTTCAGGAATCCATTTAATTTCGTCCTTTTCCAATTTAAGTGAAATGTATCGGGCTAATACAAAAAAATAATCCGAAAGTCTGTTAAGGTATTTAACAATATCCGGTTCTGTTTGTAAGGCAACCACTCTCCTCTCAGCTCTTCTGCATATTGTGCGACAACAATGTGCCAAGGATATAAACTCATGACCTCCTGGCAATATAAAATTTGTCATAACTGGAAGTTCTTGCTCAAAACCATCAATATTTCCCTCTAAAAAACAAATCTGTTTCTCATCGAGTTCAGGAATATTTGACGTTTTACTTTCTTCGCTTGTAGCCAAATTTGAACCAATTACAAATAGATAATGTTGAATTTGTCCCAATTGCTTTGGCACTGACTCCAGTTTCAATTGGTTATTCAATTTATCAGATAACAATCCAACAAATGAATTAAGTTCGTCCACAGTGCCGTACGACTCAATCCGAATATTATCTTTTTCAACACGAACACCACCGATCAATGATGTTTTACCTTTGTCGCCTGTTTTTGTATAAACTTTCATATTTAATAATCTATTCTGCACTTAGGCATCAGAATCCTTAGTACTGCTACCTGATGTCTAGGGATTGGATTCCCTCTCAAATCAAGCTTTTCTAAGTTTTTTAACCTTGAAAGGTACTCAGGTAAGACTTTGATTTTATTGTTCTTAAAACTCAGCATTTTCAAGTTCTTTAATTGTAAAATATCAATAGAAATATCCTTGATCATGTTGTTTTCCAAAATTAATAACTCTAATTTTTCACAGGAATAAATACTGCTACTACCCGTATCTATTCTTGAGATTCGACAATTAATAAAGTAAGCTTCTTTTAATTTTTTGTTCTTCGAAAAATCATTGGGAAAATTGTACAAACGAACATTATAAAACAGTAAGTTTTCCAAACTGATCAGTCCAGGTATCACTCCATTTAATTTAAAAGTATCTGCAATGTTTGACTGAATTTCAAGTGTACTAAGGAACCTTAAGGAGGACATGCTCGACGGAAAACTGTCTAACTCAGTTTTTTGCAATTTGAGCACTTCTAACCCACCGAAATTTGAAACTGCACTTGACAAATTCTTCAACTTGTTCCCTGAACTAAAAAAGTATTTCATACCATAATTGCGAAATAATTTATTAGGCAATGAATCAATTTTATTGTTTTGTAACTTCAGGACTTTCAAACCTCTAAACCTACCTAACTTATTGTAATTCAATGACAAATCAATATTTACAAGCTTTAACTTAGTGACTTTTTTTGACTCCTTCGTCGCTTTATTGATGTCTATGTATATTTCATCTTGAGGAAAACCATATTTGTAAAATTCAGGCTCCGATTCTTGGGCAGAAGCAAAAAACGGCAAGAATGCCAGAAGCGAAATATGTACAAGTTTCAAGAATTTCATTTTTTAAAAATAGGAAAAATAGTTGTCAAAATCTCCAAAGAAAATTAGTAGTTACAAGTCAACAAATGAATTCAATTCACAATTTTTCATAACTCATTCATTACGACTACTGTAATTCACTCTGAGTCCACAACATACAAGAACCCGACCAATTTTAAACACTCATAACTATCCCTTATTTTTCTTTACTTGCCTTCATATATGTTGTACCTTGTAGCTGGAAATACAATAATTGTATAATAAATGAAATATTTCCGTGAAATAATTCATTTATTACATCCTACAGCAGTACATTTGCGCTGTTGAACTGATACGTGATAACCTAATAACTAAGTAAATGAGACAACTTAAGATTACCAAGTCGATTACAAACAGGGACAGTATTACCCTTGATAAATATTTGCAAGAAATTGGAAAGGTTGACTTAATCACCTCTGAAGAAGAAGTAATATTAGCGGTGAAAATACGCGAAGGTGATCAAGTTGCTCTTGAAAGATTAACTAAAGCCAACTTAAGGTTTGTGGTATCTGTTGCAAAACAATACCAAAACCAAGGATTAACATTACCCGATTTAATTAACGAAGGAAACTTAGGACTTATTAAAGCGGCTAAACGTTTTGATGAAACTAGAGGTTTCAAATTTATATCATATGCTGTTTGGTGGATTCGTCAATCAATCATAAGTGCTATTGCTGAAAACTCTAGGATGGTGAGACTTCCTCTTAACAAAGTAGGAAATCTTACTAAAATTAAAAAAGGAATGTCTGAGTTGGAACAACAACTTGAGAGAGAGCCAACAGTTCAAGAATTAGCAGAATTAATTGAGTTAAATGCTGACGAGATCGAAAATGCAATGAACATTGCAGGAAGACACCAAAGTATTGATGCTCCATTCGTGGAAGGCGAAGACCATGGTTTGTTGGACGTTATGCAAAATGAGGATTCTCCAAAAGCAGATAAAGCATTAATGGTTGATTCTTTAAGAAAAGAGATTGAAAGATCATTAGCAACACTTACTGAAAGGGAAGCTGATGTATTAAGAATGTTTTTTGGAATTGGTTTTGCACATCCATTCTCTTTGGAAGAAATTGGAGACAAGCACAGTTTAACTCGCGAAAGAGTTCGTCAAATTAAGGAGAAGGCTGTTAAAAGACTTCAACACAATACAAGAAGTAAATTACTTAAAACATACCTAGGATAAGAATCAAATCACAGGCAATAAATAGGAATTAGGAAAAGGAAGCTCATTGGCTTCCTTTTTTTTTCCTCAAATCCCTTTCAATCACTTAACTTAGTGTTATGAAATTTCAAGATTACCGAATTAATCCGCAAATTAAAAAGGGATTAGAGAAGAAAGGATTTAAAAAACCAACTGATATCCAGTACAAAGCAATTCCTAACATCTTGCAAGGAGAAGACGTCTTGGCAATTGCCCAAACTGGAACAGGGAAAACAGCAGCCTTTGCGATTCCCTCTTTACACCTTATTATAGGAACAAAATACAGACCAGGAGTTAAAGTGATTGTCATGGTCCCTACTCACGAATTGGCACTTCAAATTAACGAGGTCTATAAGTCATTAGCAGAGTTCACAAAAGTAAAAACATTGGCGTTAATTGGTGGCGTTGAGCAACAACCACAAATCGACGCTCTTAACGACGGTATTGATGTAGTAATAGCAACGCCGGGAAGACTATTCGACATGGTTAGTCAACTACATTTAAACTTAACGGCTGTCGAAATCCTTGTTCTTGATGAAGCAGATCTGATGTTAGATTTAGGATTCTACAAAGACATTACTGACCTGATTAACAAGTTGCCAAGAAAGAGACAAACATTGTTTTTCTCAGCAACAATCAACGAAAAAATAAAAAAGTTAGCATACTCAATTGTTCGAAACGCAATTAGAATTCAAATATCTCCTAAAGACCCTGTTTCGAAAAACATCACTCATTCTATTCTTAATGTAGAAATGGATGATAAACGATTTTTCCTTGAACGCATTGTAAATGAGCATCCAGAAAGCAGTATTTTAGTTTTTGTCAGAACCAAAGTTAGAGCTGAACGCGTCCTTAAAGCAATGGAAAGAGTTCAGATCGTTTGCCAAACCATGCACAGTGGGAAAAACCAAGAAGAACGTGAGAAAACAATGTCTGGGTTTAAGAATGAGGAATTTAAAATACTAATAGCTACAGATGTTAGTGCTCGAGGAGTTGATATTCCAAATGTGGACTACGTAGTCAATTATGATATTCCGGATGTGGTTGAAAATTATGTACATCGAGTTGGAAGAACAGGTCGAGGCATGAACAAAGGGACGGCTGTATCGTTTTGTAGTTCGGAAGAATTAGACTTGATTCGAGAAATTGAAAAGTTTACGGGAAACAAAATTAATGTCACTCAAGTTGGAAAAGCCGGGTACAAAGAAACATTAGACCTAACTGAAGAAAAGCCGGGCTCCCTTACCGATTTATTTGAGGAGTTTGAAGATGGCAAAAAGAGTAAAAAGAAAAAGAAGCGTGACAAGTGGAATAAGTAACGCAAGCTTAGAAAGCCATATTACTTAAAAAGGCCAGTCAGTTGACTGGCCTTTTTAAGTATGTTACGGAAACAGTAATTCTATTTATTAAGCACTGTTCTCAAATATATATTCACTTCATTCCATGTTTTTGAAACACCATCAGCCCCTTTATGTAACGCATCACATGCTACGCTAATCGAAGTAAGAGCTGCAAGGCCATTTACATCTTCTAGATTCAGAGTAGATTGCATTAAAAGTGTATCTCCACTTAATTCATAGCTAAAAGTAAGTTCTTTAGCAACATCGTTAAATGTCAATTCCAATACTGCTGTAGTAGCTGTTGAATCGAAAGATACAACCCTCCCAGTAATTGTTTCATTGGAAGTCGTTTTACTGAAGAACTCTGATAAAAGCGTTGCATTTCTGCCTTCATTCTTGGTATCCAAAGTACTCACATCAATAGTTATAACAGCATCTTTGAAAATTTCCTTTACATCACTAGCTTCATTCACTCCAGTTAATTCAAAACCTGTAAACCATCCTTTAACCTCTTTCTTAGCGGTTGTTTTAAAAGCTCCAAAACCAATAGTTGTTGTACTATTATTGTATACTGAAACTGGAACAGTTTCTTCTATTTCTGTGTGATCGTGCTCATGTCCGTCAGCGTGACTGTGATCGGGAGCCTCACCTTCGTGATTCCCTCCCGAATTACAGGCGACCAAACTCATACTAACTGCCAAAATAACTAGTCCTGATTTTTTCATTTCTTAATTTGTATTTTATAAATAATTATATAACTCTATTGATTAATAAATATAATGGTTGAACTTCTATTTCTCTAACATTTCTTTCAATTTAATCATTTCATCTAACAACCTATCTTCACTTTCATCTTTCGTTTGATGACCGAGCAATTTTGTAATTGGATTGTAGCCCAAATTCCAAAACTGAGTCTGTGACAACATTGTTTGATCTTCACTTTTAACAGTAGTAAAAACGAATACTCCTTTTTTGTCGTCTTCTTTATAATAAGTTAGCTCCACTCCCTTTGCTTTGTCAGAAACCTTAAGTTCTAGCCTGTACAAAGCATCGTCGTGCCCAATAAAAATGTAATCCCCATCTCCTTTATCTTCTAGGGTTATTCCTTCGAGGTTTGGAAAGTAGGACTTAATATTATTTCCATCTTCTAAAAAAGTAAACACATCATCTTGTGATACATTTACAACTAACTCCTGTTGCAATACTATTTGAGAAGGCATAAAAAATGACAACCCAAAAATTGCGATCACTGCAATTATTAAAGCCTTTATAACCCCTTTCGTATGTTGAAACATAAATATTAATATTTAAAATAAACTCATTTGTTCCACTTCCTGACCTGAGCTTTCAGCAACTGAAAGTTCAACTTCATATCCAGTAAACTTCCTTATATTCAAAACCTTTCCCTCTTCAAAAAACAAATACTGACCTCTTATCCCTTGCAAAACACCAGATATTTCAGGTGTCTTATCAAAATTAGAAGAGACCACTTTCAGCGGATACTTTTCTACTGGATACGTAATTTCCAAAATCTCCTCATCTTCCTTTACGTACTGTTTTAAATCTTCAGGAATCAATGCTAAAATCTCATTTTTGAACGAAGCTAAATCGAAAGAAAAGTTCATTTCATTTTTGAGCATTTTTCTCCAATTAGTTTTGTCAGACATGTGTACTTTTAAAGCAACTTCAAGCTTTCCCGCTAAATACCTGTTTGGCAATTCTGCTAATACAACTGCTTTCCATGCACCTTGGTCAATCCATCGTGATTCAACACTAACTTTCCTTGTTACACCAACCTTAACAGCTGATGTTAAAGCTAAATATACTATATGTGATTGCACATGGTTTCTTTCCTCCCATTCCGGATCTCGACCTTCCCCCTCGTGTCCTCTGCATAATTCAGGTCTAATAATACATTCTGAGTTCTCTGGAGCCTTGATAAAGCATGGGTAACAAAACCCCTGACCAAAGAACTTCTTAACCTTATTATCACATATCGAACAGTATTTGTTATCGTTATGCGTCAAGGTAATTTCCTTACCTATCAAATTATTCATTACAATTTCTGTCTGCTCATCCTTTAACGTATATTTTACGTTACTTGGATTCTCAACTCTCATTTTGTTAAGTAAAATCTTTGTCATAGCGATATCATTCCTTCAATGTTTCCGATCGATTTATATTTACTAATAATGTCATCTGAACTGAAAGCCATTACCATAGCACTTATACTAACATACTTTCCTGTTTTTGACCTTTTTGTACTAACATCAGCAGTCTCAAAATGAGGTAAAACTTCAGCTATTTTGTCTTTAGGAACAATAAACTTGTACATGTACTTCATAGGGAAGGTACTTTCCTTATCTAATTTTTCTTTCAGTGAATCATATTGGTCAGACATGAAGCAAAGGTACTGAAAGCAATAGTATGGACATAAAAAAAAGCCCCGCAATTGCGAGGCTTTAATTTCTTAAAAAAAATATTATCTATAGGTATCCGTTTGCTTTCGCTTCTTTTAAAGCAATCTCAATGCCTTTTTTATCAATGTTTCTGATTCCAGCAGCTGAAACTCTTAATGTTATGTACTTCTTCTCAGAAGCTAAATAGAATTTTTTATCAAATAAATTTGGCAAAAATGTTCTTCTTGTTCTGTTCTTAGCGTGAGATACGTTGTTTCCAACCATCACTTTCTTTCCTGTAATTTGACAAATCTTTGACATAGCTATTCTTTTTAACCTAAATTGGAGTGCAAAAATGCAACTTTATATTCGATTTTTCAAATATTTTAGTTCTTTTTTGGCTTCAACAAGACATTTTTAATGAGGTAATTAATTCTCCCGCTTTCCATTCAGCAATACTTCACTAATATCATTCAATTGAACAATTAATATTTTTCATTTAATAAAGCATTTATAGCCTCCCATCCTCCTCCATTAATCACATTCTTTATGCTATAATTTTCCAAAATATTTTTGGCCTTAGAACTTCTACTACCACTTTGACAAAAAACCACAATACGCCTTTCCACTCGGAACTGCTCAATCTTGCCTGAAACAATTGATAAAGGAACATTTATTGACCCTTTGACATGACCAGAGTTATATTCGCTAACTGTCCTCACATCAACCATTAGCGACCCTTCATGAATTATGTTTCGCAAACTCGTTGGCTTTTGATCTTGTTGCTGAGCATCCATTTTAACACCACATCCATTCAAACCAGCACAAAACAAGCAGAACACAAGCAGAACACAAAAGATAAATTAAACATGTTAATGATTTTTCTAGTAATCTTAATTGTTCTATTCATTTTAAGCATCAATCTTTTATTGTTTAACATCTGACGGCTTGTACTTCTTAGCTTTCGGCAGTGTCTCATTTCTGAGGTCAAGGTTGTTTTTAAAATACCATTTTCCCTTTTTCATGAACAGTCCATCGTAAGAATAATCAGGAACGTAGGTAGCTCTAACGGAAGCTAACTTGGGATTAATCGGCGTTAAATGATCGAAAACAACCATTTTCAAGTGCTCATCATACCTCAACATCATGCTAACTTTAGCAGAATACTCAAACTCATGACGATACTTCACCTTATACTTTACTACTTTAAGTTTCTTCTTTTCTCTGAAACTCTTTTTCTTTTCCACCTCCTCAAAATATAGAACAGGAGCTCCAAAAGATGGCTCACCTATACTATTAAAAGATATTACTTCTATTAACTTTTTTGTTGACCGTTTACCAAAACCATCCCACCCCAACATTAAATAAGTGCTAGATTTCTTTTTACCTGAAGGCACGAGCGCGTAGTATAATCCTCCCCTCCATTGATTTGACTCATACACTTGATCGTTTTTATGGGTCATATTGAAAACGGAATTTTCCAATTCAACAACTTTTACTTTTTGTTGCTTCTTGCTAATTGAGTATTGAGTAAAACCATAATAATCATAGTTCCCAGGAGAGATCTCAAGTGGCCAGGTGTATATTCTAAATCTATTTTCAGGATCCGTGAGGACAGAGACACTTTTTAATTTTGACAAATCGTAAGTTAGAGATTGAAAATTATACAGCAACTTGTTCAACGCCTCCTTAAACTCATTATTTAAGACGATTTTAGTAGTATCTGGCGCCAGTAATACTTTTTTGTGGAGTAACTCCAATTGAGCAATGGCCTTATCAATTTTTAAGTTCTCACCTTTCCCCATGGCATTAATTGCCAATAATACAAACAGGATGAGCACTGTACTTTTCATTATTAAATTTAATTGATAACAGAGAATTAACTTATAGTTACAGACTACAATTGTAAAGGCAAAAAAAAAGTCCTAATTAGGACTCAAACAATTGTGTAAAATAAAGTTCTTAGCAGGTAACGGCATGCCAATGTAGTTTTCTACGGCATCAATCACATCAGCAATTTCTTGAAATGAATTTCGATTATAATCTCTTTTTGTTAACCAAGACTTTATCTCGGTTAAAGCCTGATCGTAATCATTTTCGTTCTTAATAGTCATATCGGTAATAATACTAATTAATACAAAGTTAGTCTTTTTATGCATCCCCCCTTCTTTAATGCATATTTTTTATTAACGCTAAAGAGTGAACTACATGGTATTATTGAGTTACAACGAGACAAAAACGCAAAGGTTGCCTTATCGTGTCCAAAATATTTACATCTATAATCGAGCACACTCCGTACCAATCTCGTTGATCTTTGAAAAATTTTCAAAATACATGATTGTGTCCTTAATATTCTGTGTAATTTTAACCATGTTTACAAAAGGAAGGATAATATTCGCTTTGATATTTACAGTAGTTTTTATAGCTGGATTGGTCTGGTCTTATAGGAAAGATATTAAGGAAAGGAGTGAGAACTTCAAAGGCAGTTTAAAGACAAGTTTTGTAATTATTCTTTTTCTGCTAGGATGTTTGGGAGTTATTCAACTTTTCAAATTTCTCTAAAATCATTCAATAAGAGCAATTTGAACAATCACCTAATTAAGGTCACAGTTCCCGAAAATTTATATTCTGTATCAAGTCTCAGACTTGATTTAGCGTGAATTTTAACAACATAAACACCTGTAGGTACTTCTTTCCCTTTTTGAGACTTTCCATCCCAACCATCATTAACATTTGCGCTAGAATACACAACCAGTCCACTTCTATCGAATATGATCATAGAAAAATCGGTTACTCCAATTGATTTCCCAACAAACAAGTCATTTAAGCCATTTCCATCCGGGCTAAACGAAGACGGAAGATAAAAATAGAACGGATGGCGAAGTACCAGGTTATGAGTGACCGTATCAGAACAACTTAAATCATCTATTGCAATTAACGTTATCGCATAAGTGCTTACTTCTTCATAAGAAGAATATGGTTGTTTTTCAACTGAATTCAATCCATTTCCAAAATCCCAATAGTAAGAACTTGCCTCTTTAGAATTATTTAAAAATTTAATAGATTCATTTGGTTCTGGCACAGAAGAGCTAATCGCAAAGGAAGAAATAGGTTGTTGTGATTCAACTATCAAGGTATCGGCAGCAGGTATAATACCGCAAGAATCACTAGCTGAAAACACTAAAGGTTTCGTTTGTAATACAACATGCAGGTAAGGATTTGGAATACCTGATTCCCAGCTATAACTGTACGGAGGCACTCCACCTGTTGCAGATCCGGACAAACTTACAGTGTCACCATAACAAGCCACTACATTATCATCAACAGAAACAGAAAAGACTGGATAATCTAATTCTACAAATACATCATCAGACACCATTTCCTTGCACTTATCCGAAATATCTACAACATATGTTACGTTATCCAAGACTGTATTAGTTACTCTATTTGATGTTTGACCAGAACTCCACCTAAATTCATATTCTCCCGCACCACCTGTTACACCTGCAATAAAGGTGACCTCAGCACCTCTACATTTAATGACTGTATCATTCATTGGAATCACCACCAAGGGTGTGTATACTGGAACATTTACAATAACATCTCCAGTAATTGTTTGCCCACAAAGATCTGTTGTTTCGCACAAATACTTAGTTGTTGCAGATGGAGTTACCGTGATCACCTCAGTAGTTTCTCCTCCGGCGGTAAGCCATTTATACGTATAATCAGGAAGTCCTCCTGAAACACTAACTGAAATAATCACTTCCTCATTAGCACAAATTGCGTCATTCGTATCGCTGACGAAATCCATTGTTGGTCGATCCTTGATTTTATAGGTAAATGAGAGGGAGTCAACAATCAAATCACATTGATCTGGATTATCAAATTTAACCACTACCGTTTCGTTGCCTTCCATCAAAGCATCTGTAATAGGTTTAATTTCAATAATCTTTTCTGTTTCTCCTACTCCAAAAGTTATATTCGTTCCCAACAAATCGTAATCAAGACCATTTATAGCTGTTCCACTGAGGGAATAATCTACGGATAATGTTTGATCCAATTTACTTTCTCGTGTTACCTTCAATTCACCATTATGACTACAATTTTCAAACAAGTCTTCATTGTTTGAAGTTGGTGTAAAATTAGCTTGTTGATTAATTTCAAAAGCTGGAACTGAATTTAAACTGTTCGCCTCCAAGAAAACTCCTGAATCAAAAATACCATCCAGCACATCAGCTATCACTATTTTTAAATGATAGGTTTGACAAGGTTCAACTTTTGATATAGCAGTTAGCACAGTAGTAAATGCATTGTAATTCACTGAGAATACATCTGAATACTCCGCCCCTGACAACCCGTTACCATTTGGCATGTAATAAGAAGCATTAACTCCTGCATTAACTGTTTCAATTGAAACAACAGTATTTGTATTGGGCAATAGGGCAATGTTTTCTGTACCTGAAATACCACTACCGCTAATAAAAAAGGCGAAAAAATCATTTGCCCCGCTCATGACTTGAGACGGGTATTCTTCAGATGCAAATACATACCTAAACTTAACAGTATCTCCATCTGGAATGAAATCAAATTGTAGCACAGCGGCATCATGCGTTTGTTTCCCTACCAAATTTTCTATATCAGCATCTCCCAAACCACCAAAATCTGTCTTTGCATTTGGATTGTTGTTAGGTCCAACTGGACCTTTTTGGAAACCTGCATTATTAACCTCGTTTAGAACGGTTCCAGTTGACATAATGATCCCATGGTTTAAACCAATATTACTCGATGAACCAAAAAATTCTCCGATAGCCTTCATATTACCAGTGTACGTGACGTTTGATATTTCCACTCCCTCACCAGCAAGAACATCCTTCACCAAAGTGACTGCTGTCTTTGAATTATTGGTAACGAGTTGACCAGTTGCTAAAGTCGAAATTAGCAAGCAAAATACTGATATGTAGTACCTAAACATCATCTATAGCTATAACAAGGTCAACGGTGATAGGTTACTAATATACGTAATAATTGCTTGCGAGGCTCTTAAATGAAAATACCACAGGATCGGCAATGTGCGCTGTAAAGAAATATTGGTAAAATCAACACCCCGAATGAGAGATTAAGATTTAACTAATTCATGTACGACTTTGTACATTTGCTCTGTGCTAATTTTAGCCCCAGCTTTAATTAACAAATAGAGCTCTTTCGACCTCTCCGCTTCATCAAAATATTTTTCAGAAGTAAAAAACTCAACAGCAGAGTAATACTCTGGTATTTCACTCAACCAATTATCTTCAGTAAAGTTTATCGCTTCTGAATTACTTTTCAAAGCAACTAAGCGAGCTTTATTTTTCAGAAACCAAAAAACCTTAATATCCTCCTTGGCTGTATGAATCAAGTATTTTATCTGCTCTAACGATTTTTCTAGGACTAAATCACTGAACATATCCACTAAATTTAATACTTCATCTGCATGCTCAGCATTAAGTTTTACCCATTCTTCATTGTGCACACCATTAGCGATTAGGAACTGTTTAAATTCCTGCTCCAATTCCGTTAACTCCAAGTCCGTTAATCTTCGATATTTTACCATGGTTCCAATTGGGCATAAAAAAAGGA
>Ga0115000_10000710_pt1 | contig 30737 bp, 23 predicted proteins | sample ArcticOcean_MG_C_6_FD_89690 | JGI IMG/M metagenome (GOLD analysis project Ga0115000, IMG submission 89690) | Marine microbial communities from western Arctic Ocean - ArcticOcean_MG_CB8_128 | ecosystem: Environmental > Aquatic > Marine > Oceanic | place: Arctic Ocean: Canada Basin | collected...
CTGCAAGGGCTAGAACCGCTAAATAACCTGAACCACCGCCGTGACCAACTGTTGAATACAGGGTTGCCATGCACAGCACGGCAATTGTTATCCACGCAATGGTCGAAACATCCATTACCTCATTATACTGTTACTCGTCTTCTGCAATAGAAAAGGTGGTTGTCTTGTTTTCTTCTAGTAACACTGCTTCAATAGTTTTTATTTGTGCGTTTCGCAACACAATAATACCAACAAGACCTTCTTGAAACAGTTTGCTCGGATCGCCAATCGAGTTCATAGAAACAGGCAACCAGGTGCGGACTCTTGCTTCTACATCTTGGTCGACAACAATGTTCCATCCTTGTTGTTGCAATTGAGCACTAGTACTTTGTGCTAGTGCTTGCAGCCGTTCGCTTTGTAGCGGAAATTCGTTGATTAAAAGCACTGGTCCACCGGGCTGTTCGTGGTTTTGTAATACCGGTGCTGGCTGTACAACCACTGGCTCGTTTAGTTCTGGCTGTGTTGGAATAATAAAAAATACGCCTATTACAATCGCTGCAAGAAGAGCAGTGAGCCCAAGAGGTTGTGTTTTGTTTGGTGCGTGTGTAAAAGGGCCGCCGCCTGTTGATGGTGTTGTATTTTTTGGCAATCGTCTAGCAGACATTTTTGTAGCTTCGGCCCCTTGTACTACCGTATCTCTACCAGTTACCGACGGTAAATCTGCGGGGCGCACATTTGAAATGTTTTTTGCCTGCAAAACAACCAACACATCGCCGAGCATTTCTTCAACCGAGTCGTATCTCTTGTCGTAATCGGCCATAGCCCTACGAACTATCCAACGGATACCCTCTGGGCTTTCCTTACTAAAATCACTGAGCGCGCCGTGCGCTGGAAAGGTGTTTTCGAGCATGAAGTACAGCACTGCACCTGCACCGTACACATCAAATTTTGCGCCATTTACTTGATGGACTTTTACACCCCGCATTGCTTGGCGGACAAGTTCTGGGTCTCTATAATACTCGGTCCCGTGTGTTGTAAGGGTCATCGCTGAAGCGAGTGGCGTGATTAATCCAAGGTCTACTAGGTGTGCGCCGCCGTCGTGAATAATAATATTGTCTGGCTTTACATCTTTATGCCACAGCCCGGCAGTGTGGTATTGGTGCAGAGTGTTCAGAAGATCTCGTTGGTATGTCAACATCGATACCAACTGTGTTGCTGTTAGTTTTGCTGCGCTTGCGTGTTGTTTGTTTGTCAATAACCCCAAGTGCTCGCCATCGTGGAACGGCATTGCGTACCAAAAACATGATTCGTCTAGGTGGTGCTCGATAACCAGCCCCAAGCGCTTTGCGCACTCCATAGCTTTTGATTCACGAACTATTTGTGGGAGTATTGAACCTGAGGCTATGTCGAAATATTTGATGACAAATTTTTCGTGCGTCTTTTCTTTTTGAACTATATATAGTTTTGCGCCACTACCACCAGAAGGAAGTGTCCCCACGATGGTGTACCCCTGAAAAGATCTCTGAGATTGCGAAGGCGTGCCTAAAAAATCCTGCACTTGTCGCACTGCATCTTGTTCTAGATTGCGTACGGCCTTGAAGGCTCTCTCAACTACACTGTTGGGGTAGTCTTCGCCTTGTACCTGTTGTGTGTACAAGGGTTTTTGTGTGGTGGTTGCCGGTTGAATGCCAAAGAGTTGCAGCGGGTTATCAATAAAAAGGGCAATACATCTATCTCGCACTTCAGCAAACCTTTTGCTCGCTTTTTGTTTTTCTATACGAACAATGTCCCACCTTCCCAGCACAATACAGATGATCACGCTGCACACCTTTACGGCGGCAACTAGCAGTGCGATGGGCAAAAGGAGAATGTCTCGAAACTCTTGCCACATAAAACGAAAAAGGCGACCAATAAATACGAAAAACAAACCAAGTAATGGAATCACAACGTACACAAACATAATCACTGCCCCAACAATGGCTACTACAGTTCCAAAACATGTAAACAGTGCGGTTCCCATGTTACGCCGTAGCGCTTTCTTGTTCCAAGAACAGTTGGTGCTGGTGATACGTTTCGCACACTGCGTCGTCGAACGAAGTGTCGTTTTTAGAAACACCGAATGTCGACATTTCTTTTTCTTCTTCTGGTGTAAAACTATATTGCATGACTACATTCATAATGGATTCTCGAAGATGGTTGCGAATTTTTGCAACATGTCTACTTACGGTTGGTTCACTTATTCCTAATTGTGCAGCAATATCTTTTCCAGAATAGGTATCAAGCACACGCATTCGCCATACTTGAAAGTGAAGAAAATCTACTTCTGCCTCTGTTCTTCGGATTGCAGAACAAATTTTTGCACCAAACATGCGTTGTTCGAAAATTTCATCGACCTTGGGCTCTGAGGATGAGGAATCAATTCGTTCATCGAGCGAGAGTGGCTTTACACCCCCACCGCGTTTTAGGGCGTTTCGAGTATCCATCTCATCACCTAATTTATATTTTGCAATGGTAAGTAGCCAAGTACTAAAACGAGCGCCCCTGTTTGGATCGTATCTCTCGATACATTTTGATAGTTCTGCCAAAGTGTCCTGGGTCAGGTCTTGTACTGTTTCAGCACCAATTCGCCCACGTCCCCATTTTTGTAGTTGAAAGCGAATTGCGGGGCCAAAATCTTGCCACAATTCATACCAAGCGGCTTCGTCGCGGTTACGAAGTCGTTTGACAAAACCTGTTGTTAAGGCGTTCATTGGCACATAGTACTTATTAGGAGAAAGGAGATGGAAATTTTGACTAGATGTGAAATAAGTACTGAAATTTTCCCAATGACCCTGATGTGCACAAAGCGTTTTGTGCGAAATTAAAACAAAGGAGGTTGCCATGGGCGCCACATCACGATTTATTGTTCGCTGGGGATTAATTGGAGGCTTGGCAGTTGGGGGTGTTACCCTACTTGTTGGACCGCAAAGAGTACTGGCTTGTTTTGACCAGCTTCAACAAGAAGCAAATACGGTTATTGATGGCCTGGTAGACGACCCTATCGTTTTACGGAGACAGCTTGAAGACCTTGCGAAGGAATATCCCGCTCGAATTGCAGAAATTCGTGGCGAGGTTGCGAAACTGGAACAACAGTTGCTGCAGTTTGAACGAGATGAAAAAATTTCCAGACGTGTCATAGAACTTACAACGGCAGATTTAGAGGCACTTCGTTCGCTTGTTGAAGATGCGGAAGCAATGCTTGGTGTTCGTGGTAGTACGCCATCGTTGCGGTTTGAAGGTGTTCGATACGATTTACAAGACGCATACACTGAGGGGCGAAGAATTCGGACAGTTCGTGCAAACTACGAAGACCGACTCGCATCAGACCGAAGACAAATGGGTCTATTGAACGAACAAGGGGATCGCCTGGGCGATGTTCTTGAAAACATTGAGCAAGAATACGAAACGTATCGTACGCAAATGTGGCAGCTTGATCGTGAAATTGATGCAATCGAGCGCAATGATCACATCATTGCAATGGTAGAAAAACAGCACGAAACCCTCACTGGATTTGATAGAGTTGGCAACCCTGGAAACCTTGACCAAGTTCGTTCCAAACTCGCTGAAATTAGAACCGTGCAAGAAAGTACCATTCTTGCATTAACAGAAACTGGCGCTGGCTCAGATTATGAAACACGTGCTCGTTTTGATACTTCTGATCAAATTTTTGAGAATCCGTTCACCCAAACTGTTGAACAAAGCGCGGAAGAGCCTGAACTTAACACCGGTCCTTATGCCCTGCTGCCCTAATACATAGCCTTGTTCGTAACAAGGCGTTTAGCACGAGCAACGGTCCATCTTAGATGGGCCGTTGTTTTTATGTCAGGCTTGAAAGGGTTGCCCCTGGGTAATACCACTGCAAAATAGATTCAAATGACTCGCCTTTACCTGCAAGTTCTTGAGCGCCGTATTGGCACAATCCAACGCCGTGCCCCAGCCCTGCGCCATGGAATGTGAGTGTATCGCCTTCTTTTTGGGCAATTAAGTGGGAAGACCAAATTGTTGGGGTTGGTTCTGGAAGTTTTGTGACACTCGCATTGAAGGCCCGCGTTACATTTTTTGCTGAGACTTCAATTGCTTTGTTGCGTCGATCGTAAATTGCTAAGTGTGTTGGGCGACCGTACGCATTAAATATTGTGGGTTCAACAGATTTGATAGAACGTATTGTTGAAAATTCTGGTGTGTTCATCGTGGTTGCACACGCATTAATTCGCTTGCGTTCTGTTCGCGAAGATCGCTTGGCTGACCAAACTCGAACATCAAGTGCGCTGCAAATATCTTTGCCACCCCTGCCTTGCAGTGGCGGTATTGCGTGTGTTAACGAAGCACTGATTGCGTCGGTTGCGGTTGCAGCTGTTCCGCCACAACAGGCACAATAATACGCAGGAATAACTACGTTGTCCCATGTAAGCACAACTCCGCTTGTTGACTGGGCCGCACGGTGCGCTGCTTCTAAGGCAACATCCCCTAAATACATTTGTGAGGACGGACCATCGTTTACATCAAAGTGACTTTTGCTAATTCGTTCTGTGTGTAGTGAGGTCGCATAACTTCTTGCGGCGATTGCTTGTGCTTCAAACGTTGTGTGGTGCCAGTGTGCATACAACTCTCCTGCAAGAACACCTGGAATATATTCTTCGATCGGCACATGCACCACTACATCAAATGCGTGAGTGGAAATTTCTTTTCTTGGTACACAAACAATATTGTTTGAAACAAGTTTTGTCTTATTGTTCACCGCAAACGGAAGACTAGAAGTGAGAGTTGCTTGCAACTCTCCATTGTTTGAAGTCGTGTGTTGCATGGTGGTTTTCCAACCACGTATTGTTTTTGTAATTAGATGGTCGCCAAGGGCTACTTTTTCGCCATTTCGTACACGTGCGATACGCACCCGAATTGTTGGCAATCCAATGGATGGCAAAACTTCTTTTTTTGTACCAACAACTGGTTTTTCACCCTCTGTATCGCTTGTCGCAGTGCATGCCGAAAGACCACCTGTAACAACAATTCCGGACGCAATTAGAAATTTTCGTCTGTCGAATGAAATTTGGTTGGGTTTGGTCATCTTCATTTCAATATATAGTGTATCGCTGGTACATTATTTAAAAGGAGAAAATTTCATGAATTATGAATCAAGCCTGACTTCGGTCACAACTATGGGTTTTATTGGGATTATTGTTGGCATAGTGGCCTTCGTTGGAATAGCGCTGCTCTTTGCTATGTTTTGTATTGTTATCTTCAACGCATTAGTCGGCCTTCGAAATCGAGTTAAAAACGCCTATGCGCAAATAGATGTCCAGTTAAAGAGGCGATATGACCTTATTCCAAATCTAGTAGAAACCGCCAAGGGATATATGAAACACGAAAGCGAAACCCTAGAGGCCGTTATACAAGCAAGAAACCAAGCAGTGTCAGCAGCTTCTGCCGCATCAAAAAACCCAACGGGTTCGGGTGTTATTAAAGATTTAGCTGGTGCAGACGGTGCTCTTACGGGCGCCCTTGGAAAACTTATGGTTGTCATGGAGGCTTATCCAGACTTAAAAGCGAGCGAAAACATGTTACAGGTACAAGAGGAACTTACGAGTACTGAGAATAGGGTTGCGTTTTCGAGACAGGCGTACAACGACACTGTCATGGGGTATAACACAAAACGTGAACAATTCCCCTCGAACATAATCGCAGGGGTGTTTGGGTTTATAGTGGCACAAAGCTGGGAACTCGATGATGAGGCGGCTCGGGATGCTCCAAAAGTTTCGTTCTAATGCAACTGTATGAATTTTTACGAACACCAAGAACGCGCTGAGAAAAAAACTGCGTTAATAGTATTTTTGTTTTGCCTTGCTGTTCTTTGCATAGTAGCAATCGTTGTCGTGCCAATCGGGTTTGCGACGGCCTGGGACTTGCAAATAGTTGGTATTTCACTGGTTGTTTGTGTAGGGGTTATTGGTTTTGCAACGCTCTATAAGCAAAGGCAACTTCGAGGCGGGGGAAGTACGGTTGCTGAAATGCTTGGTGGCGTACCTATTCCTCTCCATAATAAAAATAAAGAGGAACAACGTTTACAAAATATTGTTGAAGAGATGGCAATTGCTAGTGGGATGCCTGTTCCGCAAATATATATTTTAGAAGACGAGCAAATTAACGCATTCGCAGCGGGATGGTCTACTGATGATGTTGCCATCGGTGTAACAAGGGGTTGTATAGAGAAACTCAATCGCGATGAGTTACAGGGTGTTATTGCCCATGAATTCAGTCACATTTCGCACGGCGACATGCGAATCAATATTCGTTTGATTGGTATTATTTTTGGAATCATGGCACTGGGTATTACTGGGTGGATACTGGCAAGATATGTTGGGCCCCTGGTTCTGCATAGTTCAGCGCGATCTCGCTCTAAAGAGGGCGCTGGTGGCGCGGGTATTGGTCTGGGAATTATTGTCATTGGATTATTTCTTGTTGTGTGTGGAGCGGTTGGTACTTTCTTTGGAAGAATGATACAAGCCGCAGTATCAAGGCAACGAGAGTTTCTAGCAGACGCGTCTGCTGTGCAGTTCACAAGAAGTTCAACGGGGATTGGGGGAGCACTTCGTAAAATTGGCGGAGTAACAGAGCTCTCACACAAAACGGCGGAAACTGGCCAGTGCAACCATATGTTTTTCTCCCAAGCAATGCATGCTGTTTTTGCAAGCCACCCGCCTGTCACAGAAAGAATTGCTCGAGTTGAGGGAATCGATGCCCAGTCACTTGAAGCATCGCCGGCACAAGCTGGCGGTACGGAGACGCAGCAAGTTTCAGGTTTCTCGTCTACAAGAGTCTCCAAGGTGGTCAAAGAGGGCTCTGGGGCAACAGGGTTACCGGTAGTTCCCGCTAGGGCTCTTATCGAGAGTATTGATTTGGAAATAATCGCTGCAATTTCAGACCCTTGGAGCGCGCGATTGGTTATATATGCGCTTGTTGCAAGGGGTAATTCTACTTCTCATACATATTTGGCAAAACATATATCGCTTGCAGAATTTACAGAGTACACAGCGCTTCAAGTGCTTTTGGAAAACTCGCAAACCAAACTTCGTCTTCCTATTATTGATCTTGCGGCGCCGGTGTTACGGCAACTTAGTAAAGAGCAGAAGATTGAGTTTGATAGAACACTTATCGCAATTACAAAGAGTGATGGTGTTGTAGATTTTACAGAGTGGGTTACAGTGGTTGTGTTACGAAAACATTTGTTTGGTGGCAAGAAAGAGATAATCAAAAAGAAAGTGCCGATCGCTGCAATCCAAAAAGAAGTTTCACTTGTACTTGGATTTATAACGCGTTGTGGTGGTCTGCAAGACGATCAAAACACGGACGTATACACAAAGGGAATGCGCTTTTTATCTATGAGTCGTGACATTCCAAGTGAAGACAACTGTACCGCAAAAATTATCACGCAAGCGTTGCGAAAAATTCAGTGTATGCGTTATAGCGATAGACAGCGGTTTATGGAAGCGTGCCAAATTTGCGTCACACACGATGGTGTTATAACTGAAAGTGAAAGTGAAGCAATTCGGGCAATTGGCGATTCTATTCACTGCCCTATTCCTTTGTTTCAAAAAGAGTAGTCGTGTGGCGGGTCATTGCCATACTAAAAAAGCACCGCTCATGCGGTGCTTTTTTAGTGAGTCTATATTCGTTTTAGTCGATATTTCGAAGCTCAAGGCCATGTTCTTTAAGTTTTTCATTAATCTCAACAAGGCTTGTGGTACCAAAGTTTTTGATACCCATAAGTTCTGCTTCCGTTCGGATTGCGAGCTCGCCTAATGATTGGATATTAAGTGCTTGTAGTGCTTTTCGAGCCCGAACCGTAAGGTTTAGTGCTGACACCGGTTGCTTTAAAATTTGCTCTGGAGCATGGTTTAATAGTTCTTCGTATCTGTCTTGGTGGACTCTGCTTACGTGGCCACCTTCTGCGCCTTGCCCAAGGCGAAGACCGCGTGCTGTAAGCATGTGTTTAATTTCAACAAGCGAAGTTTCGCCGAAGTTTTTATAACTTAACAATTCGTTTTCAGAAACTTTAAGCAAATCGCCTAGTGTGCGGATTTCCATTTTCTTCAAGCAGTTGCGTGCTCGTACAGAAAGCTCAAAGTCTGTAACTGGTGTGTTCATCATTGCAGCGTTCTTCGCTGCATCGCGTGCGACTTCTTCGTCGTAGTACATATCTGTTGAGGATTGCACGTCAACAATGTAGAGCTTCGCTCGTTTATGTGTTGGCTCGGTGTCTAAAATTTGTCGTAAGCATTTTTCTGCGGCGTTCAGATTTCCGCGGTCTTCGTAGATAACCGATAGATTTAACAACGCGTTTATATGCGGTCGTTCTGTTGTTGTTATTTCTTCGTACAAACAAACTGCCTCTTGCTCTTCGCCTACAAGATCTAAAAGGTAAGCGAGCTTGAATTTATATTCCGGGTCGGTTCCGCAAGCAACCGCTTGGCGTAGTTCTTCGATAGCATCTATGCGAAAACCATCTTGTTCGTGTGCTGTTGCGGCTTTAAAATGCAGCGTAGCTTGCTCTGGGTTACCGCCGCCAATTACTGTTTCTAGTCCATGTTGTTGATTCAAAGTAAATTCTCCATCTCTTTTAGAATTGCAACCGTAGATTGTACTAAACCTCGGGCAATTGTGCAAAACTGCCCCAAGGGTTGTTGCTCGCCTGTTGGTTGCTTATTAGTTGCTAGTTGCTAAGGGGGCGGATCTAAAAAGTCACTTATTGCAGCATCTGCCTCGTGCGCGGGCGGTCCAATCGTGAGTGGTGCTGCCCTTCCTGCTTCCCTTTTATAGTCGCCTGTAAGGAGTTGTATTGAACGCCAACCGCCCTTTTCAAACCGTATCGCCATTGTAAAGCCAATAAGAATGATGTATGTGGCGGCTGCAATCCATGGTCCTATCGAGCCTGTTTCTGGAAAATATTCAATTGCTATATACCCACCGCCAACTATAAACACCCAGCTATATATAGCCGTTACAACGCCTGGCCATACGGTATCGCCTGCGCCGCGAAGCGCTCCTGTGTACACAATACCTAGCGAATCCACTGTTTGGAACAGTGCAACAAGAATGAGCATGTCTGAACCAAGCCTAACTATTTCTTCGTAATCCTCTGGTGAATAGTTCGCTCCACTCACAAACCATTCCATGAAGTCTTGTCTGAACACAACAAAGAGTACGGCGCAGAAGGTCATATAGACCAGCGCAATTCCAACTCCAACTCGCGCGCGCGATACGGCTATATCTGGTTTACCAGCGCCAATAAATCTTCCAACTATAGAGTTCACTGCGACATTTATACCAACCGCGGGCATAAAACTAAGTTGCAAATATCCAAGTGCAATCCAACCCGCCGCCATCGCGTTTGTGCCATACCTACCAACAAACACAGTCATAAAAATGGCCCAGCATATAATTTCATTTCCCCACTGAATGGCACCGGGCCAACCAATTTTAAAAATTAATCGCATAATTTTTTTGTCTGGTCGCCAAGGCCCCCTAGTATTAAACCGGTTATTAAACGAAGGGCTAAGGAAAACAAGCAGTGGAATAATCATTTCCATAAACATACCAATCACTGTTGCTATTGCGGCTCCCTTCAACCCAAGCGCGGGGGTGCCCTGGATACCGGGTATAAATCCGGGAATTCCTTCTTCTCCAAAAATCAGAATGTAATTCGAAACAACGTTGACGATGTTTGCAAGAATTGTCGAGACGGTTATAACTTTGGGCATGTGCATGCCAAAAAAGTATTGAGAAAACCCTCTGCCTATAAGTAAAAACACGCTACCGGCAAGTGTGTATTGTGCGTATTCCGTTTCTAGTAGAACAAGAGTTGCATCTTCTGGGGATGGGTGAATTGTTCTAAACACAAATGGGATTATGAATATACATGGGACAATAATACATGCCCACGAAAACGATGCCATCCAGCCCGCGGCCCAGGGGTACCGTGGGCCTTCTTCTGGTGATTCAGCTCCAAGGTGTTGACTAACAAATGTATTGACAACCGTTACAACGCCCATGATTGTTGCGATGACCGCGAACGCCCATGTTCCAGCATTTCCCTGCGCAGCAATTTCAACAGATCCAACTTGTCCAACCATAAGTTTATCTGTGAATTGCATCACAGTAAAGCTCGTCATCGTAATTATTGTTGGCCACGCAAGAGACCAAACCTCACGAATCGCTGCGTATAGCGTTGTTTGGTCTGTATTCGATCTCTGGTCGGTGTCTTGCGACGAATTACTCATTTAATAATTGTACATTCCATCGACCCCTGGTAGCCACCACCCGCTCGCCCTTGTCAGCGAGAACAGTTTGTTGTATGACTTCTTTTGAAAGCTTGAGGGGGTTCCCTTGCCAACGAACTACACCGTCAGAACTTACAACCAGAGCGAGGGGAATTGCTGTGCAGGCAAGTTTGTTTTTCATCAAAGATTTTTCATCAACCGCAACACTGTATTCCATAGGGGTCTTACTCATGAATGCCTTTACTTTTTCAGGTGCTTCGTTCGAAACACTAATGATAGCTACGGTGTCTTTAAATTGCTCTGTATATTCGTTCAGGTGCGGTATTGATTTTCTACACGGCGCACACCACGTAGCCCAAAACTCTATAACACGAACCATACTGTTCGGGTCTACCGGGTTAGAAACCCACTCCCCTACTTCAAATTTTGGAGCTTGTTTTCCTTGGAAGTTTTTAGCGCGACCAAAGTTACTGCTAAATTTTGGATATTTCGCTAACTCTATCGTCTCTTCCACTTCAAACACCTTTGCTTCAATCTTTGGGTCGTGTGGTTGTTCTAGCAGTGTGTTCACTGCTTCAACGACACCCTTAACGCCAAGCCCAACGTGCTGCACAGTTCCATTTTTATCTATAATTATGTTGGTCGGATCAATATAAAACCCAAACGCGTTGCACACTTCTCCGGTCGTATCAAGAATTGTGGGATACGCCACTTCTTTATGTATTTGATAGTTTGGCAATGCTGATAGATTCACGGGCGTGTGAACTAGAATTACCCGCACATCTTCTGGGTTTGTTGTCTTAGAAATAAGTTTTGGAAGTACGTTTATTATCTGGCGTGATTTTGGGTCTGTGTTTGTCCATGATTGAACGATTACAACTTTCTCTTTCACATCGGCCCAACCTGGGACATTTTGGTTTTCAGGAAGAATCCATGAAAGTTCCTCTTGGAGCGGTGGTGGTGCAAACCCGACAAGTTGCTCCATGGCGGATACATCCTGCGGGTCGAGGTTTTTATCTTTCCAGTTCGTGGGTGTTGTTAATGCACATAAAAGTGCAAGCGCAATAATACCTGTTGCCATAAAGTTCTCCTAGCATTAGGGTGTAGTGAGCGTGCAGACTACCAGTTTCCAATGACCGTTAAGAGGTCGCCAACATCGATTGTGCCGTCTGGAACAATATCTTCGTTGCACACGCCTACGCAAGCACCCCAGTTTGAAACAACATCAAGAACGTCTGTGACGTTCACCAAGCCGTCGCAGTTTACGTCACCCTGTATTGCGGAATTTGCAGTGCTTAAGAGTTGCACATCGTCAATATTCCAGCCAGAGTAGCGCCAGGCTTCATCGGTTTCACCCATTGTCCATCTAATTTGAAGTGATGAGCCTTCACTTACAATCTCTGAAAGATCGTACAACACAGTTTGCCATGAATTGTCTTCGATTGTAAGTGTATTTGACCAAACGGTTGTCCAAGCGCCGTTATCGACTCTCGCCGAAACATATGCGTGATCGTACACGGGTTGTTCTACGTTTAAATATCTTGCGAATGTAAGTTGTAGATTAGATATATCAGACACATCAATAGAACCGGTAGTAAGGTGAGTTTGTTGCAAATTGTTTGCATAGTCGCCGCCAAGGTTGTACCCGTATACATTTTGGCCAGTTACACCGCTTGTTGGGTCTGGGTTCCCATATTCCCCACCGTTACCACTTGGTGTTCCCCATGCCCACTGCCCAGATGTTGTCCAGCCTGGGTTTGTGTTCATGTTCCACTGCATAACTTCACTAGCAACACCAGCCTGTAGTGTTTCACTACCTTGGGGGTACCTGTGTGTTTCGCCATCTGTTGTTTTGACACTAATCCAATACTCGCTTTGCAGCCCGCATAATGAAACCGGAAGTGCAACCTCAAATTCTGTGCCTTCAACGTATGTTATTGGCCTTTGTGCAAACACGCCCTCGTCGCCGTACCGAACATGAAGCAGTGCGCTGTTTTCAATAATTTCGTCAGCAAAGATAGACTCTATATGAACAGGAAACTCAAATATTTCGCCAGCTATAACAAGAATAGGCGTGCCGCTTGGAAACGAAAACGAAATTGGGGTGTTCACAAACCGCAACATTTCCATAGCACCTGCAAAACTTTCTTCGCACGTTGGTAAAATTTGTTCTGGTGGTAAATCAAACCCCGGGCTTCCTGTAGGACGCAATTCAATTGTGTATGAAAGTGCTCCAATGTTCGTAACCCAGTCTGGAAAAACGCCGTCTGCTAAGTACAACAAATCTCCACCTGTGCCCGCCACATATGTTTCGCCATGTATAGAAGCAATTGCATCGCTTATTTTTCCTGATAGTGCTTTTACAATATTTTCCCTAGGCGGCGTGTTATTTGAACTTGCCCATGGTTCTAGAACAAGTTGGGAATAACTATGAAAATCTATGTGGGCTACAAGGTTTGGCAATTGGTTTACTAAATCTCTCATTGCTTGGGTTTCTGGTTCTGAGAAAACTCCCGGTCCAACATATACATCACTGCATGTGTCGTTGCTTGTGCTATCTCCGCCATTCCATTCATATCCCCAGTTTCTATTCAGGTCTACTCCTTCGCACGAACCAGAGTTGTTTCTTCTGTTTTTTCTCCAAAATCGATTTCCTCCGGGCGCATACGTAAACTCGTATCCATCTGGGTTTACTATTGGAACAATAATAACTTCTGTTTTTTCAAGGAGTGTTCGAATTTCATCGTCGTTGTACCAACCATCAACAAGACCGTCGATGATGTACATGGGGACCATCACAGCAACCCACTCTCGGGCGTGTTGGCACCCGTTCCATAAAATTTGTTTTCTAGAACTCGCGTCTCCCGGTGCAGTAATTCTGATCCCGTGAATCGACCGCCCTTCATGTGTTGTTCCAACGGTAATCATTGTTGCTATGTTTGGATTTGTTGATTCTATTTGTGATAATTTTGTGTTTACTTCTCCCCAGGTTTTGAAATCGCTATACCAACCGCCGATACCACGAGCCTTAGACTCTGCACGAAGAAGCGAAAAGTTCTCAAGATATTTTTCTACGCTGGGTTCAAGAACATTAATTTCAATGCGAAGTGACGAAGCAAGTTTGTAGTGCTCTTTGGTAAAAAGCATCGGTGTTGGTCCCTCGTGGTCAAAACACGTTAACGGCTGCACGCCCGCATCACGAAGCTGTTGCAACTGAGAGTGCGACTCTATTCTGGCATTCACAATTGAAAGACCGTCGTATTGGTTTGTTGGACCCCGGTCTAGTGTGAGGCCAAGAGCAAGACCCGTGGCGCCCTGGGCAAATAGTGTTGAAATAGTTAATACGGTTGCTTGAAACATCATCATAATCCTTCTTATTATTGAGTATTCGCAGGATAAATGCTAGAAGTTTCTTCTATTTATGTGTTATTGACAAGATGGGGGTGAAGTGGGATGCTATTAGGATGAAAAACAGCTGTATTACTATTGCTCTTTTGGGGTTATTGGGTGGGTGCACGGCTCCCCGTGTAGATCGCCAAAAAATCACGGAACTTTTAATTGATGTCCGTTCTGAGATTGTGGTTATTGATCCTGTGAGCCATGATTTTTTAGATTGGTCTGATGTAATGCTTCACATCAAAAAAGCGGATGTGGTTTTACTGGGCGAACTTCATGACCATGTAATTGGCCATGCAGTGCAACTTGCAATCGTTGAAGACGTTATGGACAGGTATCCTGGCAGTGTGCTAGCCCTTGAAATGTTAGAACGGGATGAGCAGGTGCTTGTTGATGATTTTATGGAGGGGATCCTTACTGCTAGGAGTCTAGAAAATTTGACACATTCGACTGACTGGGGTGCAAGTGGTGGCTGGGGTGCGTGGTACCAACCTATTCTTGAAGCTACAAAAGAGCGTGGTGGCGAAGTGGTTGCCGCAAATGCGCCGCGTAGATATGTTCGGCTTGCTCGCACGGATGGATACGAACGTATAGATGCGTTGCCGCAAAACAGACGTAGTCTTATTGATTATCCAGAAGAACTTTCGGGTGGTCGTTACAGAGAGCGATTTTGGGAGTTTGCCATGCATGATGGTGACGCTGAGATAGTGCGGGTTGATGTGTCTAGTATTGCTCCAGATGATCCTGTGCTCCCTGTGTTTCGTAGTCAACAAGTATGGGACGCAACAATGGCGCAATCTGTTGTGAATGCCGATCCAACACTATCTAAAAAAGTAGTGTTGCTTGTAGGGCAATTCCATGTCGAATACAACGGTGGTCTTGTTCAAGAAATAAAAAAGAGGAATCCGGACCTCTCAATAGTCGTTGTTTCAATTCAAAGAGAAATCCCTGAAGAAGATTGGCGCGGCACAAAAACCTCGCCACCTATTGCTGATTTGATGATTGTTGAAACCATAAACGAGTAGTTTTATTTTGTGGTGCAACGTGACAGTCTGTCATTAATAGCATCCCAGCTTGTTTCTATAGGTGGTTGCTCGATCATAATTGCCGAAACTTTTTTTGAGTCTGCCTCTCGCAAAGAAGAATATAAAACAGCGCCGTATTGCTTAGGGGAACTCGGCATTTTTATGTGGTGACCGCACAACGCTGGGGTTTCGTGAATTGACAAGACAAAGCACTCAGGGTCTTGCAGTGTTGCAACTTCTTCACGTGATTTTAATTTAGTTGGTGTGCTTGGGGCGTAATGGACCGCAGAGGTACCGGGAGATTCTGATTGAACGTGAGTTGGTTTTTGCAACACTAGTCCTATTACTTGTTCTATTTGCTTTCTTGAAATAGTGCCTGGTCGAAGAATGGTGGGTTCTGAAATTAACGATAAGACTGTTGATTCAATTCCTTCTTCGCAAATACCTCCATCAAGAATAGAAAGGTCGCTACCAAATTCTGATTCAACATGTTCCGCAGATGTAGGAGATATATATCCAGAACGATTTGCTGATGGTGCAGACACCGGTCCACCAAACGTTAATAATAGTTTACGGGCAACATTGTTTGCTGGACACCGTATCGCTATCGTCTCTCGTCCACCACACGCCTCGGCCGGAACACGTTCGTGTTTACGAACCACTAGTGTTAAGGGGCCGGGCCAAAACGCCTCGGCTAGGGATTCGCACGTTGTGTCCCATGAATTAGTAAGACGTGCTACCCAAGAACTTTCAAGGATATGTGCAATCATTGGATTGTCCATAGGCCTGTTTTTCATTACATACACACGCTCTATCGCTATTGTATTAAACGTGTCGCAGCCTAATCCATACACAGTTTCTGTAGCAAAAGCCACCGGTTTACCTTGACGCAGCGCGTGCGCTGAGAGTTCAATGTTTTCGTTGGTGGGTTCCAAAATAGGCATACTGTGTTTTACTCTAAATCTATCTGGTGCACAACGAGGGTTGTACCCATTGACTTATACAAATCAACAATAGACTTGTTGTAGTTAATGATCGATGTAAATTCTGCAATCCTAGCGTTCGCCAATCCAGATTGTGTCTGTAGTTTTAAGTTTAGAAATGTTGGGCTTAGTCCCGCCATTGTTTCTTCTTCAACAGAAAGAGCGCGAAGGTTCTCTGTTTGAGCAAGCCTGTAAGCCCTGTTTGCATGAATAAGCTCTGCGTTTGTAAGCACGTTTCGAACATATTTTTTTACTTCAACGGTGGCGTTTTGAATTCCTTTTTTATACGTGGCAATTGCACGCATTTTTTGAAGTCTAGCGGATGTGTATCCAGCTTCGGCGGCTCTATTTCCAAGTGGAACTTCAAACGAGAGGCCCGCCAGATAATTTATAAAGTCGGTATCAAACACTTCTTGATACCCGTCGCCTGCACTTCCGCCTAATCCATAAAACGCCATTTGCGCTTGCATGTCTAACTTGGGCATTCTGGCATTGTCGGCAACATCTACTTGTATCGACTCTGCTTTAATCGAGAGCAATAGTTTTTTAATATCTGGTCTGTTTTCAAGCGCGGTCATTATCGCTTGCCTCGGAGAAAGGATAATAGGCGACGCTTCAATGACGCCAATCGGTTGAATGACTGTTTCTGAGTGCAGGGAGTATTCTTCAGAATTTATAAGGTTTTTTAGTGTGTCGGAAGACTCTTGCACCCTAGCCTGTTGTGTTATCACATCTGCTTTTCGCTGTTGCACAGTTGCTACAGCTTGGGCGTAATCTGCTTCGCCAGTATCGTACGAACGACGTAAATCTAGGATGTTAACTACTTGTTCCCCTTGCTCAAGAAGCCAGTTTTTTACTTGCAACACCTTCCATTGCAGGGCGAGCTCTAGATACGCTCGTTCTGTTGACGTTATGCTTACATTCAGTGTTTCTTGTAAGTCTTCTTTGTTTTGATTGTGTGAAATTTCTTTTAAACGTATTTGTGCAAGCGTTACTGTTTCGCCAAAGTTACGCAGAAGTGGCTGTGTAAAATCTAAAGTTCCAATTGTTTGCCAGGCTGGATTTGGGGTGAGTTGTGTGCCGGGTGACTGGTTGTTCGTTCTTGTCACGTCAGTTGAAATTGTAAGCGAGCCACCGCCCGTTAAAAGTGTTGAGATCGAGGCGCCTCCGTCAAGAATATTTGCACTAGACTCACTCGTTGAGGTCGCTACACCACCAACAATAACTTGTTGCTGTGGTTTTTTTGTTTTTTGAGAATTTAAACTTGCACCGAACACAAAATCAAATGCTGCCTCTGCTTCGATAACGTCTTGTTCTGAAATCCCTGGCGTTAGGGTTGCTATCTGGATATCCAGGTTGTTACTGAGCGTGAGCGCCACGGCGTTTTCTAGGGTAAGTCCAAGTTTTTCTGCTTTCTGTTGTAACAAATTTATCCCAAGGTCAACTTCCCACCCATCGCTCGGTCTTGCTGGGACTAGAAGTTCGATCTCTTCCATGCGGTTCTCTAGCGATTGTTCAACGGTTGATTTGTGCTCAAACGGAAGTGTAATTGTTTTTAATGGTAGAAATTCACCGTCCTGGGCTTCCTGTATTGCAGAAAGGTGTGTTCCGGGGTCGACTTGCCCGGTGGACTCTTTAAAAGGTGTTGAACACCCCAATTCTAAAAAAAGGAGTGATAAGACCGTGGCTTTGATAAAAAATTTACACATGTATGAAGAATACCATTATCAGAGAGGTTGCTAGAGAGTGCAAAGAAGGATACTCTCACCATTAGTTACACGTCCTACGAAACACGGAAGTCGAGGAGGCCGATGATGCCACTAAACCTACATATTGTTACCGCTTTATTAACAGCACTGGTTGTACCCACAACCGCACTCTTAGCACAAGAAGTGGCTGAGACAGAACCAACCTGGGTTGGTGTTGTCACAACTGAGTCCACTGTGCGTTGCGGCGCAAACGATAGTTATTATGGTATTGCTGATGCAAACAACGGAGATTTTGTTGTTGTTCGTGGAATGAGGCAAGACTGGATGAAGGTAGACGCCACCGGCCCTATCTTTGATAACACCATTGGCTATATCAAATACCCAGCAAGCGAAACCAGCGTCTTTGAAACAAAAGACAACATTGGTACAGCAATGGGTGAAATTGAAGTGTTAGCAAAAAACATTGAATCAGACGAACTTTATCGCTCTTGGCGACCAGTGAGCCGGCTGCAAAATGGCCAACAGGTTGAAATTCTTGAAACTATAGTTACAGAGCCCGGAACACTGCATAGAGAGTCGTATATTGTGCACACTGTTGCTTTACCTAAAGCTTCTGTTGGTTGGATTAATAGTGCTGTTATTACAAAGGCAACACCAGAGCAAACCGCGATGTTTTATGGCGTTGATTTTGAAGAAGCCACGGACCTTACAGAAGTCGCTCTAGTGTTAACTGATGCAACAGCAGAAACAGGTGTTTTCACTGAGGGTGAAGATTGCGATGACGAAAACATTATGGTCGTTGAAGAGGTTGTGCTCGTAGATGAATCAACAAATCTAGAACCGCTTAGCCTTGTCGAACTCGAGGCGGCATGGAAAAAAATCACAGCCGAACCGGTAATGGGTGCGGAGGTTGCTCCACTTGAAGATATGTACGCCGAGCTACTTCTAGAACAATACGAGGATTTAGTTGTGCAACAAATTGCTGGAAATAGAATTAAACAGCTTCGAGTTTGGTCTGGTCTACAAGAACAACGAACTCGTATTGAATTGCTCAGAGCGAATTTAATTCAGGGTTCTGATGATGTGTCTGAATATCGCTCAGTAATGTCGATGTTTGGTGATTATGCACTCGTGGGCACCTTGACACTTTCAAACACCTTTGATGGTCGGCTTCGACCCTTTATGTACCGTGTTCAGAACGGAAAATCTGGCAGAACACTTGGTTATTTACCTGCAAATGAGGATTGGGAACTTTCAGGCCTTGTTGGACAATCCGTTGGTATTGTAGGGAAAACAACCTGGAACCCTAACTGGAGGGTGAATGTTGTAGAGGCAGCTCGATTTGATATTCTCTCACCCACTACCGCAACAGTCACACCTGATATACAATAGTCCCCCTTCCGAATGTGTTGGTCACCTTCAGACTCCCAACCGATCCTCGCATTAGGAGTTTTCCTCCCCACCCTTTTTACAGAATTGGATTATGGGAGTACTCGGGGCGTTAGCTCAATTGGGAGAGCGCTGCCTTTGCAAGGCAGAGGTTACCGGTTCGAGCCCGGTACGCTCCATTAAAAAACCACAGGCATCTTGCTTGTGGTTTTTTTATTGGATTCTATTTTGAAAAAGGTGCGTACACTTCGTATCGAACCAGTTTACTTTTGTACAGCGCAATTGGGTTTTCGCCGGTGCAGGGTGCTTCAGTGGGTCGCTTTACTACAATTCTTTTGGTAGCCGAACGTAACGCGGTTTGAAAAAGTGAACTGGTGGCTTCAACATCGTCGAACCCAACTACCGCTTGAAGCATTTGAATGTGCCCTGGTGGTAGGGCGCTTTTCTTCTTTTTTGGGGGGAACATTGGGTCAATGTAAATAACATCTGGGCTGTGGTTATTCATATAGTCTATTGCGTTTGATTCAACAAACCGCAGGTTGTCTTGTAATAATTTTTTCGCCGTGCTGTTTTCCATTGCTCTCCATATACCGTCGCGTAGCATTGCGGAAACAATGGGTGACTGTTCTATCGCTGTAACATTGAATCCCAATAGTGCAAGTCTACACGCGTCCATACCAAAGCCAGCTGTTGCGTCTACTACAGATGTGTATGGACCAATCGCTTTTGGTAATGGTTGTTTTTTAGATAGGGTTCGAACACCATGCACAATTGGTAAAAAATCTACACGTTGTCCTTTTTTGTGGGTCTGGTTTGAGCTGTGTAGTTCTACGCCGCGTTCACCAAAGCGCAACGTAACGTCACCTGGTTGTGTGGTTGTTTTTATGTGTTGAAGAATGTTTTTAGATTCTTTAATTAGCCGGGGGTTATCTGTCTCAACAACCACCGCAACCCGCCGCGGGTGCTGTACACTGCCCTGTCTTGTGTCTGTGGATGACATACTAAGAGTATTTTACACCCACTTCTTTTTGGAGTAGCCGTTATGAAAAATCTATTGTTTTCAACCATTCTTTTTTTGGTAGTAGCACCGTGTGCTTCTGCCCAGGTTCGGCCCACTGTATTCACATTAGAAAATGGAATGAAGTTTATTCTTTTGGAGCGCAGTGAAGAAAAAAACAGCGTGGCTGTAGGTTGGGTTGCAAAGGTGGGGTCTGTCAACGAGCGGCCTGGAATTACTGGTATTAGCCACTTTTTTGAACACCTTATGTTTAAGGGTACAAACAAAATAGGCACTAATGACCCTGTTAAGGACCTTGAGTTTATTGATGCCGAAAGTAGTGTTCGGAACCACATGCTCTCAATAATCTGGACAGAGCAGTACGATAAATTTAGGCGTGGCGAGATAAACGACCCTTGGGACGAAAAAAATGATACCCCCCAACTTGCTTCGCTTCGAATCGAGTTAAAGAAGCTGATGGAGGATCACCAGAGTGTTGTCGTAAAAAACGAACTCGATACCCTTTATCAAGGCGAGGGTGCTGTTGGGATGAACGCGTTTACATCAGAAGATGTTACTTTTTATATAAACCAACTACCCGCAAACAAATTAGAGTTGTGGTGTTGGCTTGAATCCGACCGGCTTGCAAATAGTGTGTTTAGAGAGTTCTTCTCTGAACGAGATGTGGTGCACGAAGAAAGACGCATGCGTACAGACTCTACACCAACAGGTGTGTTCCAAGAACAGTTCAACTCTATGTTCTGGCAAGCATCGCCGTATTCTTGGCCGGTAATCGGTTGGCCAAGTGATTTGAATAGCTACACGCTTGAGGGTGCCCAGTCTTATTTTGATACGTATTACCAACCAAGTAACCTAGTTGGGGTAGTTGTAGGGGATTTTGATCTAGAAAAAACCAAAGCAATGATTATTGAGTATTTTGGTGCACTTGAGCCTGGATTAACTCCACCCCCCGCTGTTCCAACAATTGAGCCCAATCAACGCGCCCCACAAAGAATGGTTGCGATTGTAGACGCACAATCAGAGGTGGAGGTTCGGTACCACGCAGTTCCTGCGAGTCATAAAGATGGCTTTGCATTAGAAATTATGGCCGGTGTTTTAAACGGAAAAACCGGTCGCTTGTATAAGTCTATGGTCGAGGGTTCAAAAACTGCAACGGGTGTTTCGTTCAGGGTGGATGGGAAAAAATACGCTGGTGCTGTTTCTTTCTCTGGAACCGTAAAGGGCGATGCAACGCCTGAAGAGTTAGAGCAACAGTGGTATGAAATCGCTACAAAGTTGCAACAAGAGCCTGTTTCAGATAAAGAGTTGCAAAAGGTTAAAAATAATGTTATCGCTGATCAATACAGGCAACTGCAAAGTAATTTTTATCTCATGATTCAATTGGGGTATATGGAGGCCCTTGGTGGCTGGGAGTATATAAACGATTCAGGAGATAAGTTGCTCGCTGTTACTCCAGAAGAAATTATGGATGTAGCCAACGCATATTTACAAACGAACAATAGTTCTGTTGCTATATACAACCGGTCAAGCGACGCGCCCGAAGTTGATGATGAACTTGCTGATTTTAGCCCACAGGTGCGAGCAATGATCACACAAGCGTTGAATGAATTGGGGTCAATGCCGATGGACGAGTTAATGATGGCGAAAGAACAGATGTCTATGCAGTCCGCTACTGTTCCTGAAGAAATGAAGCCTATGTTCGGCTATCTACTTAAAAAACTTGAAGAACGAATACAAGAGCTCTCCGGTTCTAAAGGTGAGGATAATATTGATGTTGAGGTTTCTACCGAAGACGCGAATATAGATTCGGTTGATACGCCAACTGAGGGTTTTGTTGCCCAGCCATCAGAGGTACTGCAACTCACACCAAATCAAATGGCGCAAGCAAATGAGTTTTTGATTAACTTTGAAAATAAAACACTTGGGGATTTAATTCAAATCTATGCCGCTTTGCAGGGTGCAATTGTTGCTGTTCCTGAAGATGAGCGGCCTATATTAGAGTTTGTGTTAGCAAGGTTGGCTGTTCAAATAGCAGAGCTTGAGCAATAAAAATTAACAGAAGGTTTTATATATGATTATTACAACGCTATCTATGTTCTTTTTCGCGAGTGTTCCGGCTAGCCCAAGAGAGTTGGTGTATCCAGAATATGTTTTCACTGTTCCATCCCCGGCTGAATACACCGAGGTTTTGGATAACGGTATTCGTGTGTTTATCGCAGAAAACAAAGAGCTCCCCCTTATTCAGGTTGGCGTAGTTTTTGAGGGGGGAGGGTACCTTGATTCTCCAGACGAGGTTGGCTTAACTTCAATGATGGCGTCGCTCATGCGAAGCGGTGGTACAACAACTGTATCTGCTGAAGAAATTGATGAGGCTTTTGCGTACTTAGCCGCAAGCGCTTCTGTAAGTGGTGGGTCGACCACCATAACCGCCTCGCTGAACTCGCTTTCTTCTAACTTTAAAGAGAGTTTTCCTTTGTTCCTTGATGTAATTATGATGCCTGGGTTTCAGGAAGATAGGGTGGCGCTAGCTAAAACAAACGTGCTTGAGGGGTTAAAACAACGGAACGACCAGGCAAGTAGTATTTTAAGAAGAGAGTTTTCTAGCAAAATGTTTGGTGATTCGTACCTTGGAAGAAAACCTGTTTCTTCCTCTATTGAACTCATAGATGTTACTCTTTTGCAAAAGAAACACGCACGGGTTATATCGCCCACCAATGCAACTTTTTCGATAATAGGTGATTTTGATAAAGATGAAATGGTAGCGTACCTCAACACAACTATTGGGGGCTGGATGGGCCCTAGTGGTGTCAGTACACCACCGGCTGTTGTGTCTACTTATACGCCTGGTATATATTATGTTGACCAGGATGTGCCCCAAGGCGGGGTTCGTATTGGAATACGTTCTGTACAACAAGGCGACCCAGATGTCGAAGCAATGGAAGTAATGAATTACATTTTGGGCGGTGGTGGTTTTGGTAGTAGAATTACACAGAGTGTTCGAAGTAGAGAGGGCCTTGCGTATAGTGCGGGGTCGCAGTTTTCAGCAAGCCCGTGGGGCGATGGGGTTTGGGGTGCCGGATACGAATCTAAAAGTTCGACTGTAGCGCTGGCGGCTAAACTAATCTTTGATGAGATTGAGAGAATACAAACGGTAGCGGTTACCTCAGAAGAGTTGGGCCAGGCCAAAAAAGCAATTATTGAACAATTCCCGTCCATGTTTACTTCTAAATCAGACACACTGGGTGTGTTTATTTCTGATGAAATACGCGGTGTGGCTCCTGGGTATTGGGAAGATTACAGAGAAAAAATTAACGCGGTAACTAGTGATGATATTCTCCGGGTTGCAAATCGATTATTAGATCCACAGAAAATGGTTATTGTTGTTGTTGGAAATTGGAGTGAAATTAAAGACGGGGATATAGATGGCCGCTCTTCGATGGAAGAAATTTCTGTGATAGTGGGTGGTGGTGTGACCGAGCTTCCGGTTAGAGACCCTTTAACCCTACAGGTTACAGATGGAATGTAAACGTATATGTTGGTTGTTAACAAAGGAATAAAACTACATGGCTAGGCCTGTAAAAGAAGGTTGGATAACGTCAAAGACAGCTGATATATATGATTTATATGAGCGCTCTGTGCAGTGCCCGGAATCTGAGGTAGATCTTGTGTTGCAGTCCTGGGGTGAGTTGCGGGGGCGAGAACCAAACAGTATTCGAGAAGATTTTTGTGGAACATCCGCGGTTGCCCGCGAATGGGTTACTCGAAACGAGGCCTGCACGGTTGTGGGGGTTGACCTTGATGGCGACACGCTTGGGTGGGCAAAGTCTAAAATGCTTGTGGATTTATCGGAGCAACAACGGGATAGGGTTACTCTCGTTCAAGAAGACGTAATGACCGTAAACACCGGTCTTGTAGATTGTATTTTGGCAATGAATTTCAGCTACTACGGTTTTAAAAAACGCAATGTAATGCTGCAGTATTTTACATCTGTACACCGGGGCCTTGTTGAAGATGGATTGTTTATGCTTGACGCATATGGGGGAAGTGATTCATTTATAGAAATGGACGAAGAGCGAGATCTTGATGGATTTACATATATATGGGACCAGAATCATGTAAATCCTATTACTGGTGATATTGTGAATTACATTCACTTTGAATTTCCAAATGGATCAAAAATTAAAAAAGCGTTCACGTACGAGTGGCGGTTTTGGACCCTTCCAGAAATTAAAGATGTACTTATTGAGGCTGGTTTCTCTGATGTTCACGTGTATTGGGAGGGAACAGACGAGGATGGAGATGGCGATGGTGTTTGGGAAATCAACACTCGGGGCGAAGCGTGTGCTGGCTGGGTGGCCTATATAGTTGCTGTTAAATAATGAAGTCGCTGATAGATATGTCTACTCCGGTTGGCGTGTGGTTAACTGAAGAGCTTTCTTTGGTTTCAAGGGTTCTCTTTGAACACCTAATAAACAAACACCCTGATGTAAATACATTATGCAACGAGCTTGCTACATACAAAGGGAAAATGCTACGGCCCTCTCTATTGTTGTTGTCATGGAGAGTGTTACACCCAGACACAGAGACGCCACAGTCTGTCCGAGTTGCCGCCGGTGTTGTCGAACTGATACACCTTGCAACCCTGGTGCATGATGATGTGTTAGACGAAGCGGATTTACGCCGAGGCGCACGAACTATAAACAGTTTGCGTGGAAACGAAGCCGCGGTAATGCTAGGTGATTATTTATTATCAAGTGCGTTTTTGTTGTGCTCTACAATTAAAAACCCAGACTTAAACCTTTTGCTTGGTGAGGTTACCAACACGCTGTGTGCTGGCGAGGTGGTCCAGTTGTCTAACAGAAACAATATGGACCTTACCCAAGAACAATATTTTCAAATTATTCATGACAAGACCGCTTCATTGATTGCAGCAAGTTGCGAGATGGGTGGTGTTTTAGGTGGTGGCAACGAAGTTCAAATTCGCGTGTTGCGTGAATTTGGTGATAAGGTGGGTACGGCGTTTCAAATAAAAGACGATCTTTTAGATTTGTTAGAGGAAGAAAATTTAGTGGGCAAGCCGGTTGGCAGAGATGTGGAAAAGGGCAAGTTAACCCTGCCTGTTATTGTGTTTTTACAAGAAAACCCTGATATAAAAAGTGTTTTGTTAGATGTAATGAAGTCTGGAAATACAAAAACATTACGTGAAATATTACACAGCGCTGGTTCAATCCAGACGACTATTGAGCATGTAAACGAACTTGTAACGACCGCTGTGGATGGTGTTATGGGTGAGTTTGAGGGCCCAACGGTTGCTCAAATGTGTGTTATGGTTGAGGGGTTACAAACAAATTAAACCCTGTTTATTGTTTGTGTGGACAATGGGGGTCTAAATTTATAATCAACCTGTGGTGTTTTGGTATCATGTCTTCGCAACTAATTCAGACTTGGTGTTTGTGTATTGGGTTGCGTGTTTATCCTGTTCGTCTAGTGGTTAAGACGGCCTATTAGGTTACAGGGGTTCGAATCCTCTACGGGAAGTTTTTGGTTATGCGCTTTTTTGCGTGAGTGGAGTGTGATTATGTTACCTAGAAGACCCCCTCGATCTGGACAGGTTGGTTTTTTGTATTTGCCACCGTATAGGGTTCAGGGCATTAGTGTGGCTGGCGAACAAACCGCTGTTCATATTCCTGAGTTAGATGTGGCTTTCGATGTTGGGTTGTGCCCCCGCCCCATATTATCCGCACCGTTTATTGCGCTAACACATGGGCATATGGATCATGTCGCTGGGCTTCCATATTATTTCAGCCAGCGCATGTTTCAAAAAATGGGTATCGGCACTTGTATTTGCCATAGCGAAATAGCGAGCGATATTCAATCAATGATGGGTGGGTGGGTCGACCTTGAGAGGCAATGTACGCCTCATAATATTATCCCCTTAGACCCAGAGGGTGAACACGAGATTAAACCAAACATAATGCTAAAGGGTATTGAGGCTAGCCACACGGTTCCTGCACTTTCGTATGTGGTTATGGAGCACAGAAAAAAACTGCTTGAAAAATATTCTGGGCTCCCACAAGAAAAACTACGGACGCTAAAACTTGATGGAAATGAAATAACGCAAACATTTAAGATACCCCTTGTTGCGTGTACTGGGGATACAGAAATGGGCGAACATCTGTTCAGGCCAGAGTTTATTAATGCTCCTATTGTTATTACAGAGTGCACCTTCTTTGAAAGCGGTCATAAAAAACGTGCTTCAACCGGAAAGCATATTCATATTGACAATCTTGCAGAATTGGTGGAGGTGTGGGGGGCGAAACATATAGTTATTACACACACAAGCCGCCGAACAAGTCTTGATGCTATTAAAGAGTGTATAAAAGAAAAAATTGGTTGTGATCACGCAAGTAGAATACATGTTTTAATGGATCATAAAGAAAATAGAATTAGATATGAAAAACAGGTGGGTGAACACGAGGGTGTTGCGGTTGGTGGTGAATAAGTCATGGTAAATGATTCTTTTGACAATAGTATGCTTAAGTCTGATTTGCTTGCAATGTTACAGGCTGAGCACCCAACAATGTGCCGCAGGTGGTTTGATGATATACGGGTACTTGGTGTCACGGGTGGAGTAATATTAATCCAAATAATGGAACCGGTGCAGCTTAAATATCTCCAAAGATGTTGTGTGCAACAATTTGCTGATGCTGCGCAATCTGTTACCGGTAGGCTTCTTGGTGTTCGTTTTGTGGGCGATGAATCTGAGGAAACCCAACCGAGCGCTAGGTTAGTTTCTGGAGATTCTGTTGTGCTTGGCGCCGCGCCAGAAGAAGACATGCTTATAAGCCCGGACTATAACTTTGATAGTTTTGTTATTGGTCCCGGAAACAGGTTGGCACACGCCGCTGCTACGGCGGTTTCAAGTAGGCCTGGCCAAGCGTATAACCCGCTGTTTATTCACGGGGGGGTTGGTCTTGGAAAAACACACCTTCTCCAGTCAATTTGCCAAACCGCAATGCGTCTTCATGGCTCAATGAAAATCTATTATGTATCTTGTAATGGGTTTATGACTCAGTTTCTTGGTGCTGTACAAGCGGGAGAAATGTCCCTGTTTAGAAATAAGTTTAGAGCGTTTGACATGCTTGTTATAGATGATATTCATGATCTTTCAAAAAGAGATCAGACGCAAGAAGAGTTTTTTCACACATTTAACACACTGTTTCAGTCTGGAAAACAAATTGTTTTAAGTTCAGACGCCCCCCCGGGTGAAATTCCATATTTAGAGGAGCGGTTGATAAGCAGGTTTGGTTGTGGCCTTGTGGCGAGTGTTGATCCGCCGGGTTTTGAAACCCGGGTTGCCATTCTTACACAAAAGGCGAAAATGCGGGGCGTAGAACTAAGCGACGATGTGGCTTCGTATGTGGCGTCTCAACTAGACGCAAACATTCGCCAGCTCGAGGGCGCAATAACAAAACTCCAGGGTGTTGCAATGTTAGACCAGGTTGAAATAACACTAGCTTTGGCAAAACAGGTTATTGGTGGACGGGCGGTTTCTGAACAAGTAAAAAACACGTCTATTCAAGATATTCTTGATTGCATTTCTGGGTTTTATGATATTAAACTTACCGACCTATTGTCAAAAAAGAGGCACAAGTCTATTACGGTTCCAAGACAGGTTGGTATGTGGTTATCAAGAAAACACACCAGGTTTAGCCTTGAAGAAATCGGCGGGTACTTCGGCGGCAGAGACCACACAACGGTTATGCATGCAATAAAATCTATAGATACAAAACGTGGTGCTGATGGTTTTTTTCAACGTGAAATTACTGTGATAGAGGCACAACTATCGGACAGGGTTGGCCGTATTGCCAGATGACAGTCTTGTGGATAAGTCGTGGATTTGTGGAAAATATCGCCCACACAAATAGGTCGTATACGGGCGCTAGGCACAGGACAATCAATCCTAACAACCGCTTGTGTAACGAACACACAACCTAAAGAACAAGTTGTGTACAATGATTCGTTTATATAAGTGTCTTTATTCGTGTTACTTATGTGTGTTTTGTGTTTCTATCCACATACCAACAGGTATTATTACTACGAAGACGAGTTATTTATATATATATGAGTCTACATACATTCTGTGGATGGAGTCTCTGTGTTGCTGATTAATGCCCAGGTCCTGAGCGTCTCACCCGCTGCTCCACTATCAATACTCTTAGACGCCATCTTTACACCACCTAGGATGTCTTCTGAGACGCCTGCAAGGAAAAGAGATATACCAGCACTAAATATAATCATATCCCTGACAGCGCCCCCTCGCCCTAGATAAAGAACATTAAAAATAAACTCTGTTGCCTCATCAAGCGTGGTTGCCTGCACCTCATTAATATTCCAAGTAGAAAGTCCAAACTCTTCTGGGTTGATTATTTTTTCAGTACAACCACTTTGATCAACAAACATTATTCGTGTTGGAGCAGACACGGAAACCTCGTCTAGACCATCAAGAGCATGTACAACCGCAGACTTTGTTGTCCCACCAGAATAAAGCGCTTCTGCGATTGGTGCAACAAATGTAGAATCCCAAACACCCAATAGTTGTCTTCCAGCAGAACAAGGGTTTGTAAGTGGTCCAAGCAAATTGAAGATTGTTGGTGTGCCAATTTGTTTTCGTACGCGCATTACATGGGCAACAGCAGGGTGGTGTTTTGGTGCAAAACAAAAACAGATTCCAGCATTTTGTAAACATAATTTTTGTTGCGACTGGCTTGCATGGATGTTTACACCAAGGCGTTCAAGTACTTCAGCAGACCCCCTGCCTGTTCTTGAAACATTTCCATGTTTAGCGACCCTTGCGCCACAAGAGGCAGAAACAATTCCAGCAGCAGTTGATACATTAAATGTTTTTGGCGCCCCACCAGTACCACAAGTGTCAAGAAGGGTCTCCGGCGAATCAAATGCAACACCAGTAACACACTCCTTCATTACCCTTGTTGCACCAAAAAGCTCTTCGCCAGTAGGAATCCTTACCGCAAGTGTTACTAAAAAACTCTTTATTTGTTCATCCAAAGCGTTCCCACTCATAATGACCCGAAAAGAATCAGACATTATCGATGCAGATAATGTCTCTCCGTCGCGCAATCTGGAAATGGCCTGATCTAAAATATTTTGCGTATCCATACAATGAAGATGATACTTGTTTTACTACACAAACAAAGTCAGAGTATTATTCTCATTATGCTTGCAAATTCATATCTCCACCAGCTCGACCCATTTGCAATTCAAATTACAGAAACATTTGGGCTGCGGTGGTATGGGCTCGCATACATAACCGCATTTTTGATTGCCTGGGGTATTGTCCGGTGGATGGGGAAACAAAAACTATCACCCATACAACCAGACCGCGCTTCAGATTTTATTTTCGCAGGCGTGCTTGGAGTGCTCATTGGTGGTAGGTTGGGATACTGTGTGTTTTACGACCCATCGCTTTTATACACGTTTACAGATAGTTTTCCATGGTGGAGAGCGCTTGCAATCCAAGACGGCGGGATGGCAAGCCATGGCGGGATGGTTGGTGTTTTTATAGCGTTTGTTGTTTGGGGAAGAAAAAACAAAATATCCGTTTTACACCTGTTGGATATTGGAGCGCTCATTGCAACACCAGGATTATTTCTAGGAAGACTGGCAAATTTTATAAACGGAGAGTTGTGGGGAAAACAAATCCCCGAACAGATGCGCAGTGACCCACCTGCATGGTCGGTGAAATATCCTACTGAGATAACAGAGGTGTGGGCAAAAAACACGACAGAGTTCGAGGCAAGTCTTCAATCTCTAGAACCGCTGCGCACAACCATTTCTGGTGGAAACTCGTTTTATCAATCAGTAGTGCAGGAAATGTACGCAGGAAATAACCAGGTTATTTCTTTTGTACAACCACAACTCACAGCATGGTATCCATCGCAATTGTTTCAAGCGCTTGCTGAGGGGCCACTCTTGTTTTGTGTTCTACTGGCAATTTGGTGGAGACCACGAAACCCAGGTGTCATTGCGAGTAGCTTTCTTTTGTTTTATGGAGTCGGGCGAATAGTAACCGAGGTGTTTAGGCAACCAGACGAGGGGGTTGCAATTATTGCGGGCCTTTCAAGGGGTCAGCTCCTAAGCGTATCAATGGTGGTAACAGGAACCGCCCTCGTGTTGCTTTCCACAAAACTAAACACCACCAAGCTTGGCGGTTTTAAAAACACGCTGTAATAAAGCGCTTTACATTACTATTGCTGTAAAAGTGCGCCTGGTTGAACATTTGACCACCGCGCAACAAGTGACTCTATTAAAACCTTCATTGAAACGTTCGAGTGCAATTGCAGTTCAATGTCTGTAATAATATCTGTTAGAGCAACACCTTCAGCGACTCGATCGCCGCGAACACTACTGCGCGCCGCGTGACCAAACAACAAAAGAACCAACAAGAAAGCACGCCGGTTAGCCGCCTCCTTACTTGCGTTTTTATTTTCTTTTAACCACAAGGCAACAGAAGATTCTATAAACTCTGTAATCAGAACACACACGCGAACATACCCGCCGCGATTTTCTTGTGCTAAAAACCCAGAAATTTCTGTATACAACGCATACATACCTGTGGTAACAATTTCATACGCAAAACCAGGCGACCCGCCAGAGAGTTGCAGTACCCACCCAACATTATCACACTCTATCGCCAGGTTGCGGCTTTGAGACCACAACACCATTTCATCCTCGCCAAGTGGAGAAAACATAACCGATTGGCACCTACTAGTAATAGTTGGCAGAAGTAGATCCTCCCTTGATGTAACGAGGATTATAATTGTTCCAAGCGGCGGTTCCTCAAGAGTTTTTAAAAGTGAGTTTTGACCGGCCTCATCTAATAACTCTGCCTCATCAATAATAAA
>Ga0115000_10000714_pt1 | contig 30607 bp, 27 predicted proteins | sample ArcticOcean_MG_C_6_FD_89690 | JGI IMG/M metagenome (GOLD analysis project Ga0115000, IMG submission 89690) | Marine microbial communities from western Arctic Ocean - ArcticOcean_MG_CB8_128 | ecosystem: Environmental > Aquatic > Marine > Oceanic | place: Arctic Ocean: Canada Basin | collected...
AGTAATTCCTCGCTTCATCATCTTGAGTGCGATACGTCTTCGAGGGTTTTCTTGTACTGCCTCGTAGACAGTACCCATGCCACCGCTGCCGATGATTCGCTTGATTGTGCACGAACCAATCTTTGTACCAATCAATGGATCAGCAGAGGAAAGAGGAGATGGAGCGGGGGAGATTGCTTCCGCTGTAGTGTCTTCAGGTCCAGGAATATCGTCTTGGTGCTCAGTCATGAGATTATCGTACCAATAATAAGAAGGCAACAAAAAGCGGTGCAAAATCCGGTGCAGCGTGTGCACGCAGGGGGGTGTTTTGAGCGGAATAGGGTACAGGGCAAAAACAGTAAAAGTACGTTACTCACCTCAATACCTAAGAAAACAGCCCAGTGCATCAACACTGGACTTTCCTTAATGGGCCATACAGGACTCGAACCTGTGACTTCTTCGGTGTAAACGAAGCGCTCTAGCCAACTGAGCTAATGGCCCTCAAATTTTCAGATCGATTCACTCAGTGGGAATAGTAACCGATGGGAGCTGTAATCTAGGGCTGGTAGTTATTGCTAACTGCCAGGTGAGGCATACGGTCTGAAGGGTTCTATTGTACCAGTTTCTTCGCTGTAGAGCAAAGCCCTATGCATGCCAAGCCTTGCAGCGTCTGGCATATCGATGAGGTTCGTAGAATCGTTTGCGCCCATTTGCAAGAGTACACGCATATCGAACTCTCGAAGTGACTGCCTGTCGAATGTACGGTTCAAATTTGCGAGCGTGTCGGTAGAAGTAATGACATGAATACCAAGCGGAGGACCTTCTTTAAGAAGCTCTGCAAGTATTTGGCTCGCGGTCTTTGGTTTGTCTTCACCACCAACAGAATATCCGTAATCGTCTTCGTCCCTGCGAAGATCGCGGAATCGATGCAACGCATTCACAACAAAGAAAATGGAAGGGGACGTCGAAGATTCTTCTTGCATGCGTTTTTGAAGTTCCTCGTTCAACAAAGCCATCGCCTGTTCAACATCGCGCACGCCAATAGATTGCACTTCGTTTGTCATGCCTGCAGTTGTATGTGCAATAACGCCCGAGTGCGATGCATCTTTTGGAGTGCCATCAAGGACAAGGAACTTTGCTCCGCCTGTAGAATATTGCGAATCAAGCGAGAGCAAAGAACTGTTTATAAGGTTCGTTGTTGTTTCGTCTTGTTGTCCGACTATAAGTAGATTGCTTCCAGAGGTGTGCCTAAACGTGGCAGACGTATCCCCAGTAATCGCCATCGCGCCGCCAAGCCAAGCTGAAACAACTAGAGGTTTTTCTTCCTGTATAACACTCGTAAAGGCGGAGTTTTCTGACAAATACACAGGCTGGTTGCCTTCGTACACAACCATCTCGCGGTCATTCCCTTTATCGCGTTGTATTAAATCTTCAAGGAAGACTTCGCGTTCTTTATCGTTGAGCCAAACAACTTGGAATGGGGAGTTGCCCTCGACATTACCTGCAGCATCGTTGTAAATGGCTTCGCCCGGTCTTGAAAGTAAACGCGCTGCAGCATTATCTTCGTTAAGAATAATGTAGCTGTCCTGTTCAGAACATTGCAATGCAACACGCACTGCCATTTGACCCATCGTAGAACGGCTTAATGTGTACGCGCCATCTAAAGTTTGCGAGCCCATGATTGCATGAATACCAAACGCTCGTCCTTGGCGAACTAATCTATCGAGTAACAAGTTTGCTTCTTGTGCAACTTTGTCGTCGTCCACGAAGAACTCTTGGAATTCATCAATAATCAGAAGTTGCCGCGGCATTGGGTCACTTGATTTTTCTCTAAAACCAGCGATGTCTTGCACGCCCAAATCGCGGAAGAGTTCGCCACGTCGTTTTAACTCTTCGTCAATTTTTTGCAATACGCTGATACCAAATTCACGATCGCTTTCAACTGCAACTACACGAGCATGTGGTAACTTGTGAACGGCATACGTTTTAAACTCGACGCCTTTCTTAAAGTCGACAAGATAAAATTCGATTTCATCTGGGCTATACCACAACGCTAGATTTGTAATAAGAACATGCAAGAGCGTGGATTTACCTGAGCCAGTTTTACCCGCAACCAAAGCGTGCTGCGCAGTCCCTCTGCCAAGTGTGAGGTGTTGTAGTTTTGTTGCTCCGGATCGCCCTAGTGGGATTGTAACTTTGTCCTTCGTAGAATGCGACCAAATTTCTTCAGGCTGAGGCGCAATGACAGCGAAGGGGACTTCAACGCGGTGCGTGTTATCAGCAGATTGCCCAACTTGTTTTACAATAGATGTTGCGACATTTTCTTCAGGAGGTGCTTCGAGTGTCAGCGGTAGCGTTCGTAACTCTTCATCATCAATAGAGAAGGTTGCGCCGTCTTCGATAATCCGAATTGGAATTCGGTTCAGCGTGTCGTCGTCAATTCCAGCAGGTAAAGGCAGGGAATTATCTCGGTGAATGATGACGTGCACCCCGCATCGAGCGCCACTTGTAACAATGCTCGCTAATCGCTTGCAGGAAATTTCTGAGAAGTTGTTTGGGAAATCGGCAATCACTAAGAAACGGTACGGTTCTGCGATTTCGCCTGCTTGCTCATTGTATGCATCGATAGATTCGAATTCATTTCGCAGATACTTTTGAATAACTGTTTCCATGTGCTCTGTTAAGCGAGCGAGTTGTGTTTCGATATGCCTTGGTTCTGTCCATGCTCTGTCAAGAAGTTGCGACTCTTCGTAATCTGCAAGATGCAAAACACTTGCAAATGTTTGCCCTAATCCAACCGGGTCAATAAGCGTAAACTTTGCTTTTCCGGGAGGGATAGTTGTAAGAACCCTCAACATTGCATTCTGTAAAAGAGAAATACATGTTTTTCGTTCCTTGCCAGAAGAGGACACTAACAGTGATGTGTCACTTGGCAACGAAGCACACATCGGAATCGAAAGCACTGGTTCAATGCATAGTTTTAACTCGTCACTTGTAGGCAGGTCGCATGCGATGGTAGCGAGCTCTAATTCAAATGACCCAAGTGGAATTGTGCTTGCATTGACGGTATTAGGTTCCCAAGAGGACCAATCGCTTCCCCAAGATGGATGGTCTAACTGGTTGCTTGTATTTTGCGTACTTACTTCGTTGTTTAACATTGTAAGCGTCGAATTCCAACGATTCGAGAGCTTTTGCATCGTGGTTGTTCGTAGGTCTGAAGTTGATTGCAACGCAGTCGAATAGGTTTTGTTGATTGCAGCAGTTTCATTCTGCTCATCAAGTTCAAGTTGTGCAATCGTGTTTTCAAAAATTGAGTTAGTTTCAGAAGTGTCTTGCTCTAACTTTATTTTGCACTTTTCTGCGACACTTGCAAAGCGGACTTTTTCTTTGTCTAAATCTTTTTGTATTAAACGGTCAACTTCTTTCAGCCTTGGTTTATATTTGTCTTCTGCTTTTTTTACTTCGACGTCACGATTGGTAGTTATTGCTAATTCTTTTGCCCTGCGTTGCGCGTCAACCGCTTCAATTGATTTGTCATAGGCGAGTTTTGCTAGATTCACATTGAGCGTAAACTCTGTATGTTTATGGCGAATAGAATTTTTGCCCGAAGCAAATGTGTACATAAGTAACAGCGTGGAAAGAATGAGCGTGCTTAGAGGAATAACAAAGAGGGGGATTGAAACTGTCCAGTTTGTATATGCGCCTGCTCCGGCTACACCAGCTGCAGTGAACAAGAATACGATGCCGGCAGGTCGAAAGCCAACGAACCAAGTTGCTTTCGGGTCTGATTGAATAGCTTCTAATGCTTTACTTGCAATCGCGACATATGCAGACATTGATTTGTTTGCTTCGTCTGCGTTTGAAAGTGCTGCAGATTGCGTAGTTTGACGCAAGCGAGAGAGTACTTTTGGGGCTTCTTCTGTAATGGCGTTGAGTTCTTCGTTTGTTTCTTCGAGCAAATCAATTGCAGTCTGCGCTTGCTTGCGAGGTTTGACCATTGCCCCTTCGTATACAGATTCGGCAAGCCACATAGCTTCGTTCAGTTTTGCCTCAGTTTGCTCAGTGATGTCCTCTGCACTGGCATTGATTTCAATAATGCGAAGTTCATGTTTGTCGGTGAGCAGTTCAGGTTCAAGCTCTCTGCGTTCGTCTACTCGTGCAAGTGTTTTTGTCTTTCGTTGCTCTGCTTCAGTACGCTTTTGCTCGAAGGATTCCCTGCTTTCTTCGAGCCCAGTTGTTTTTGCATGCTCAGCGCTTGCCGTTGCTGACTTGACAGTAGCAAGCAATTCTTTTTCTTCTGCAGTTGTCTCGCGAATAAGCGTGCGTACTGTAGAAATAAGTTGCGATTGGGTTTGTAGAAGAGATTCAGTCATTGGTAACGTGTATTGTAACTTAGGATTAAGAGCACTCGTTTTTAGAACGTGTTATTACTTCGCCCATAGATTCCATCGAGCCTATGGCGGTGTTTATGCAATCGAGTAGAGGGTTAATGTGTTGCTCTTCGATTCGTTTGCTTACGGGGTCATTCCACTGCTCATTCGTCAGGCTCCATTGGTACATCAGGGCTTTGGTCGCTTTCGTTAACTGGGCTATTCCGGTTTGCGTGCTCATTTGCGTTTTGTTCCGTTTCTTCCTCGCCCTTGCGAGATATTGATGGAGATGTGGAGGTTGTTGTTGAAGTTTTTGGTTCTAAGGATGGGGCAACTGCAGAAAGATACTGTTCAAGTGTGGATATCGAGCGTTCAATAATTGCGACTGCTTTCAGTGCACTGCCATCAAGCGAAGAGCTGAGCGGTGAAATAGAGCCGCGGTATTCGTTTGCGCTTCGTTCGTATGTTCTAGACCAACGTTTTGTTTGTTCTAATTTCTTTTTAGCAAACTCGATTTCTTCTTTGCGTCTTCGAACAAGCCTTACCTGGTCAGTAGGCCCACGAGGATTGTCGGGTTGCGAGAGAGTGGCTCTAAAAAGTTCACTCTTTGCTTGATTGAGAAGTTCCTCGCCTTTGCGTATTTGGCGTATCCAATGCGTTGGTTGGTTTGATTCAATCCAAATTTTCATATGTGAAACTTCAGAGTCGCTCGTTGAAATGGCACGTTTTGCTTTATCAATGAATTTGATAAGTGCCACACGAAATTCGCGCAGTGATTCTAATGATCGTACGTTTGCTGATTTCGCCATGCGTTACCGTTGTTGTAAGTAATCCTCAATGCGTTGCGCCTTGCGAAGCAGGAAGGGGATTTGCTCGGCGGATAACTTGGCAAATCGATCCATCGCTTTGATAGTGGTATCAAATTCTTCTTCGAACTTGCGTTGTTCTTGGTCACGCCAACTTTGAGAAAGCGATGACATTCTTGAACGCATCACTTGTAATTGGTGTGTTAAATCGTCGTTAAACCGCTTAAGGTCATGGGCGAATCGGCGAATTTCTTCTGGGTCTGCTATTGCTTTTGCCATAGGTACGTTTCCTTATGTAGAAGGATACCTCTCTTGCATGTTTTTGGCGAGTTTTTCCCGAAGAATGATCAATATTACGCCAATAATGAGGAATAACCAAATGTGCCAGAATTCAACAAGGGGCGATGCTACAGGCAATACATCGAATCTAATTTCTTGTTGCTCTGTGCCATCAACTATATAGGTGAACGCAAATGGACCTATGTCAGGTAACTCAATAGAGCTACGGGCTGCCAGTGGGATTATTGATTGGGCTTCAACAATGTTGCCTGTGTTGTCTGTAACGATGAACTGCAGTTGAAGGCGACCAACTCTTGCTGGCCAAGGTTCTGCGAAAACGGCAACGTTGTATTGTTCTGTCTTGGATGTTCCAAGGAGATGGCCGTTGTCTGCGAAGGCGCAAGTGCAAAGAAGCAGGGTGCAAACTAACAATGATTTACTCATCCGATCATTCCCCTCATCTGCATTGGTTGAAGCAATATCCAAGCGCCTGCGACAAACAGCAAAGCAATTGCAGTGCCCCAAGATACTCGTTGTTGCAATGTGGTTGTTAGTCGCAAGCAAATGGCAAACGATGCGAGGAAGCTTATTCCAAGTAAGAATAACTCGCCTTGAAGCAGCCACTCTGGGGAACTTGCCATGCCCCATATCTGCGTAGGCGCTACAGCGTACCCTAAGTCATGCAGCGCTCGTTGTGTTACTGGCATGATTGATTGATACGAAGTAAAAAAATGAAACAGCAGGTGCGAGGCCCACATGCCGACCCCGAGTGGCACCAACGACCAAGCTACGTGGTTGGATGTTTGGGTTGCCTTTTTAATGCAGTACAGAAGTATTGTTGGAACGATGAATACACTGGTCAGTATGAATCCTGCTGTGACTAGATGCGTGCTAGAAGCGCCTAGCCATCTCGAGACGGCATCGATGGCGTTGTTGATTGGAGCAATCATACCTGCGGCATTTGCAAATGCGCCAAAAACAAAGACGAGCATGAGCGCGGTGTAGTCATTTCTATCGAGTGACCGAATTGAACCGCGGAAGTCATCGTCAAGCAAATCACTTCCCGGAAACGTTGGCATAATCGCAACGTTGTCGTGCGGACATGCACGGACGCAATCAAGGCAGAATGTGCAATCAAGATTTCCTTGTTTCGTAGGAATGAACAATTCAAGTTCGCAGCCATTGTGCGTCGCGTTGCCTTGTATGCAATCTTGGGTTGTACACGAAGCGCACGTGCTTTTTTTAAGAGCAGCAATTTCAAAGGGAGAAACCATCGAGAGCACGAAATGGAATTGGCCGATTGGGCAAACCCATTTGCAAAATGCTGCCCCAGTAAACAACGCGTCTATGCAAAATGCAGCAACGAAGTATCCAATTACGATCCAAGCAGTAAAGGCTGGCGAAGACCAAGGAGAGAGAACTTCGTACATAAGAAGCCAGAGAACAAACAACGCAACTGCGATCCATTTGGTTCTCAATGGCCATCGAGTTTTCGGAATCGGTAGTTTTTTTGCAATAGAACGTACAAACATAAATGGGCATGCCCAACAAAATACGTTTCCAGCAACGAGAATTGCGATGATGACAAGCCCTCTCCACCAAATCCATGGAAGTATGCCCGCAAGGTTGAGTGGTCCAAGTTCGGGCCCAAGTAAGCCATCGCAAATCACAGCAATTGCAAGAAGGAACATGACACTTTGCGCGCATGTTCGAAGTGCATTTGAATACAGCCAACGACTACGCCTAGGTTTTTTTGATTGAATGATAGGTTTGGGAAGAGCAGGCGATTCTAAATTCTCTTTATTTGTGAGCATGTCACGAAGAATCACTGCCACTGGAATAAGAAAGAGCGCGGAACTAGCAACCCACATGATTGCACCCGCAGCAGCTTGGTCACGCATAAGCGTTGTGCCAAACAAGCCTAAGTCTGGGTAAAAATCGTAGATGGGCTCGTTCGCAAAACTAAAGAAAGCAGAAAAAATTGTATTGAGAATATCAGCAGCAAGAAGGTAGGGGATCAGCGCCCATGTTGGCCACGAAGGGGTGGAAGGTTCAGGCGATACAACGGGGAACCAAAAAAGCAATGCTGTGCCAATAAAACAGAAGTGCTCAATCGAATGCCACAAGTCATTGCTTAACGCTAGTTTGTATGCGCTTGGATAATGCCATGCCCAAGTTGATACGGTAAACAGCACCAAGGCGGTAATCGGGTGAACAAAAAATCGACCAATGGAATGCACGTTCTTTGAGGCAAGGAATGGTCCAAGCCAATTTTTTTGCACAGTGCTCGGAAGACCGCAAAGCAAAGGAAGTGCAGGCCAGCCAATCCATAGTAGCGGGGGCGCAACCATCATAAGAAGAATGTGCTGCGCCATGTGCACTTGCAAAAGAACATTGGCAAATGTATCAAGCGGCGATACTATTGCTAGTACGATAATTCCAATGCCAGTAATAAATGACCAGAGTCGATAGGTTGGATACTTCTCTGGTTGTCTTCGGTGTAAGCCCTTCCATCCTCGTACGTACACAAGGCAAATTGCAAGTGCGCCTACGATTGCAACCCAGTCGGGGTTCCATGAAGTAAGCAGGAGTTGGAAAGAGTCATTCATGAATGTATTGTGATTGTACAACAGTATCAAACACCACTTATGGGAGAAGTCGAATTGCGTTTCAGCTTGGTTGTTGTGGACCAGACACTTTACGGGTTCAACGTTTTATCAGCAGTGCGTGCAGGGCTTTCGTTTTCAGGATGCAGCGTGGACAGGAACGCGACGATTGCGGCAAGTTCTTCTGGTGACAGGTTGTGGCCATACGTTGGCATATTTCCTCCACCTTGAATGGCTTGTCTAATCAACTCGTTGGTTGTTTTTCGAGTTGCAATCGAATCGAGTTCGGGACCACGTCTACCGCCAATGCCTCCAAGTTCATGGCAATTTCGGCATTGTTTGAATTGGAAAGTAACTGCGCCTGCAAGTTCAATGGGGGTTCTGCCTTGAACGTAGACGAATGGAGTTTCATCTGAACTCCACGCCTGCATTTTCGGAGACCACGGCGCTTGGTACCCAATCCAAGTAAGAACGCTGTACACCATGAAGATAAAGACGAGCAGTAATGCAGCAACTGGCCGCTTACTGATATGACGCTCGCCGCTGTTGCTGAAAAAGGGAACTGCAAACAAGGCAACAACAAGCACAACAGGCGCTGTCAATATTAAGAACGTTTCAATCGAAGGCGGTAATAATGCGAGCGATGAAAAGATGGACATGAACCAAATATCTGGGGCAGGGGCAGTATCAATAATCGTTGGGTCTGGAATGCCATTGGGTCCTGTTGGCCCAAAAATTGCTGCAAGAATGCCCACAACAATGACAAGCCCACCGCTAAAGATCGCGTCCCGCGCAATAGGAGTTGGGAAAAAGGTTGTGCCTTCATCGCCAGCGATTCGTTTCTCATAGTCCTCTCGTTCGGTTTTTGGGTTCACAAGAGTGCCCGCTTTTGGCGGATCTGAAATGCCATTTTTCAATACAAGCATGACATGAATGAAGATAGTTCCAGCAATTGTTAACGGAAGCACGAATACGTGTAATGCAAAGAACCGCGTAAGTGTTTCACCGCCAATAATTGGACCGCCAAGCATCATATGTACTGCGTATGGACCAAGTAATGGAATGCGACCGACCATTGAAGCGCCAATGCCAATGCCCCAGTATGCATCTTGGTCCCAACGTAATACTTGGCCAGTGAATGCCATTGCTAGGACGCATAAAAATAAGATGCACCCAAACACCCACGTTAACTCTCGTGGATACTTATATGCTGCAAAAATAACAACCTGCACCAAGTGGCATAACAGCATGAAGACCATTGCGTTGCCAAAGAAACCATGCAACGCACGTATGTACCAACCAAGCGGTTGTACATAATTTAAATGTTCAAGAGATTGGTACGCTTCGCCAGCACTTGGAACATAGACCAATGCAAGCAGAATCCCTGTCAATATTTGCATGAGGAAGCAAGTCAGTGTTGCAGAACCAAACACATAAAACCAACGAGCTCGCAACGGAACTCGGTGGGACATGATTGGCCCTATCGAGGCTTGCAATTGCATGCGCTCGTTTACCCATTGAGCAGATTTTTTAAGCGGGTTCCACACGTTAGACGCTCTCCTGAATAGTAGGGAGACGTCCGCCGCGAACTTCAAGGTGCCCATTCTCTACGCGATACTTGTATTCAAACAGGCCCCTCGGTGGAGGGCCAGAAGCCCGCGAGCCATCTGCGTAATACACGCCTCCATGGCACGGGCACATGAAGAGTTCGGATTCTGCAAACCATTTTACGGGGCACCCAAGGTGCGCACAATTAATTGCAAAGACTTGGAATTTTTGTTCGTCTATTCTTCGCACCCAGCACGGTACTTTGGCAGTCTCGCCATCCCATGGAACAAGGAACGGGTTTATATATTCTGCAAGTTTTGTTTGCCCAACAGTAAACTCATCAAGCGTACCAATTGAAATCCATTTGTTTTTTGCTTTTTCGACAGCTGGCGCAAAAATGAATCCGATGACAGGGACGCCAACTAGAATTGCGGCAATTCCATTTACGAGTAAGGCAAGTCTGTTAAGGAAAGTTCTGCGGTTCATTGTGTGCTCCGAAAAGTTTGTAGCCATGCAACAATGTCATCAGCAGTTCTGTCATCAATTTTGCTTCCCATGGCTGGCATGCCAAGTTCAGGCCTTCCGCAAAGAATAACTGTTCGAAGGTACTGTGCGCTTACGAGTTCAAGATACGCAGGGTCAACTACCGATCCCGCACTTGCTCCAAGGCCATCGTTTCCATGGCACTGCCCGCACATGTCTGCAAATGCACCTTGACCGCGAGTAATTTTTCCTTGCTGTAACTCGTAGCGTTTGCTTGCAGACCAAGGTGGTGCATTTTTATCCCATGAATCGTATATACCATCAACGATGACGTGTATTTGCGCGTCTGTTAGTGGGTTGCCCGTATTCGATTGGAACGAGGGCATATGCGTACCTTCGCGTCCGTTTGTTATGAGATCAACCATCGTATCTTTGCTCATCATCTGTAGCAGTGCGGCATCGTGCAAAGCAATGGAACCGCTTCCAGCGCCTTGCGTGCCATGGCAACCAGCGCAGCGCGCAGAGAATAAAGTGTTGAAATCTAACACTTCGCTTGGGCGAATAGGTCTATCTTCAATAGAGGGTTTTCCACAACTCGTGAGAGGAAGAAAGAGGAGTAAGCAAATTGCTAGGCGAATCATGGCTGGTTCTCCTCTACGCCCGCTCGCTCAGCGAACGATTTGAATTGAAGTGTTTTTATTTTTTCGCCTTTCGATACTACTATTCCTGCAACTGTCCCGAAGACTAGCTGAGCAAACAAAAACCACCACCAATTTACAGTGGAATCGAGTGTTGGATTTATAAATTTCATTGATTCGTACAGCAAGAACGTCCAGATAAATGGAATAATAATACTAGCGAGCAAAATGGGTCTTCGTGGCAACATAGGTAGAACTGCACCGTACACAAGACCAATACAAACTGAGACAAATAATTGAATCACAAGTGCAACCACGAATGCAGTGCCATTGAAATCAAACAAGTCGTTTTCTGTAATTGAAGGCAAGAGTGTTGCTGCTGCAACATTGAACGGATACCAAGGGCTTCCATGAATAATAAAAGAGCCAGCGATTGCAAAGAGCAGCATGGCAACGCCGCCGGCTATACCTCCAATAATTCCAGAAGGTACGCGGTGTACTTCAATCGGCAACTTTGCACGATGGTGTGGATGAGAGGCGTTTGTAGTCCGAGTACTTGAGATTTCTGAAGGTACGTGGTGTGGTTGCACTTCGAGTTCAACTTCCACATCAAGCGGGTAACAATTTTTGAACCAACCAATGAATCCAACAAGAGCAACGATTCCGCCAGTTGCGCCAACAGGCCACGACGTCAAGAAGCCAGCAAACGTGAGCGTGATTCCAAACGCAGCAACAAGAGGCCATGCCGTGTTCGCAGGTACTGCAACTGAGATTGTTTTCTTTGTACTCATTATTTTCCAATCACATATACAACGAGGAACACTGCAATCCAAACGGTGTCGACAAAATGCCAGTACCAAGATACATATTCAATATTTTGATGGTGCTTGTTTTGTACCCAGCCAAGCACGGAGCAAAGCCAAATAAAGAACAGAACACTTACGCCAAAGGTGACATGAAAAGCGTGGAATCCGACAAGAGTATAAAACGTCGAGCCGAATAAATTTGTTTGCAATGAAAGGTTCTTATCTACTATAAGACCGTACCATTCGATTCCTGTACCAACAAGGAACCAAGTCCCAAGAAGCACTGTAATCAAGAGCCATGTTAAAAACTGTGTTTGTTTATTCTTGCGCAATGCTCGAAGTGCAACAACGACAGTAGCCGAACTTGCAAGCAGTGCAACCGTATTAACGCCGACTAGACCAAGCCCTAAGACCTCTGCGGGCAAAGGACCACTGATGCTTTTTCCAATGTACGCAAGGTAGACGACGATGAGTGAAGCGAAAAAGAAGACGTCGGTAATGGTGAGTGAAATCATGCCGAGAGGCGGAGAAGGCAAGATGTTGAGTTGTTGAGTTATTGGTGTGTTTGTCATTATTCGTACAACCAATCTGGATCCTCGGGATGTTTTTCATCCCAAAGTGGTCGCCTGCTTCTAATGCTTGGCAATTCAGCATAATTCCAGGGTGGAGGCGGAGAAGTAGTGGACCACTCGAGTGTCCACGCATCCCACGGGTCATCACCAGCGAGCTTGCCATTACGCAAACTCCAGATGACGTTGATCACAAAAAGCGAGAAGCCGAACACTTGCACTAGCGCGCCAATAGAGGCAAGCATGTTCCACAATTCTAAGCCCCTACCTGGCATGTACGTATAGATTCTTCTTGGCATGCCTTCAAATCCAGACATGTGCATAGGTCCGAATGTAAGAAGGAAACCAACGAACAAAAGCCAAAATTGCCATTTGCCCATCGTTTCGTTGAGTAATTTGCCAGTTACTTTAGGGAACCAATAAAAGAAACCAGAGAAAATGGCAAACAGTAAACCGCCAAACAGAACAAAATGAAAATGGCCAACGACGAAATAGGTATCTGAAAGTTGCCAATCCATTGGGACGATGGCAAGCATAATGCCAGTTAGACCGCCGATGACAAACATGGAAATAAAGCCTGTTGCAAAGAGCATTGGTGTTTCAAAACGGATATGCCCACCCCACATAGTTGCAATCCAGTTAAAAATTTTCATCCCCGTTGGAACACCGATGATAAATGTTGCGCCCGCAAAATAAGAAAGCACAGCTGGAGATAATCCAGTGGCAAACATGTGGTGCGCCCAAACGCCAAGGGCAATAAAACCAATGGAAACAGTTGCTGCAACCATGAGCGAGTAACCAAACAACACTTTGCGTGAGAATACGGGTGTTACTTCAGAAACAAAAGCGAAGCCAGGAAGGATTAAAATATACACTTCAGGGTGCCCAAAAAACCAGAATAAATGTTGCCAAATCATCGGGTCTGCACCAGCTTGTGCGTCAAAGAAATGCGCGCCGAATTGCCGGTCAAGAAGCAACATAATTTGAATAGCCGTAAGTGTCGGTAATGCGATAAGAATAAGCAGCGCATCAACAAGCATCATCCAAGCGAATATAGGCATTTTCATAAGGGTCATGCCTTCGCACCGCATGGTGAGAATTGTTGTGACTAAGTTTACTGCTGTCATGATTGAGCCCATGCCCGCTACGAAAAGGGAGATAATCCAATAGTCAGTCGCAGAGCCCGGAGAAAAAGTCGTCGACGTCAGCGGAGCATAGGCAAACCAACCAACGTCAGGAGCGCCTGGTTCGCCGGATAATCCTTGCCCGCCAAGAAAACTAAAATAGAGCAACAACGCACCAAAGAAAAATAACCAAAAACCAAACGCGTTTAGTCTTGGGAACGCCATGTCTCTCGCGCCAATCATGAGCGGTATAAAGTAATTTGCAGCGCCTAACAAAATCGGCATGCCCACGAGGAAAATCATTGTCGTGCCATGCATCGTAAAGAATGCATTAAAAGTGTCAGGCGAAAGTACGGAATTGTCTGGAATTGCAAGTTGCCAACGCATCATGAGCGCTTCGCAGCCAGCGACAATTAAGTAAAAAAGTCCAGACACAATGTACATGACGCCAAGTTTTTTGTGGTCAACTGTTGTCACCCAATCGTGGAGTTTGCTTGAAAGCGGGTTGTACGGTGCAGTTGTCATTTGAGCGTTGTTAAAAACTCCACAAGGGATGCAACTTGCTTTTCGGTGAGCATCATGTTTGGCATAAGGCAACCATCTTTGATTGAATTCGGATTAAGAAGCCACTTTGTTAAATTTTCAGGTGTGTTTTCTGCAGCACCCGATGCGATGGTGTCTCTGCTCATGAGGTGCGTAAGGTCTGGGCCAAACCCGCCTTGGTGCGTTACTCCCTGCACAGTATGGCAGTTGACGCAAGCAAGAGATAAAAAAGTATCTTTGCCATTCATTGGTGTCGGCACTTCAACTGCTGGGAGAAGTTGGTTCGTTGCCCAAGAATCAAAATCTTTTTTGTCTTCTGAAATGACACGAATCAACATTTTGGCATGTTGCGTTCCACAGAATTCTGCGCACTGACCATACCAAGTGCCAATTTCATCAGCTTGGAACCACATGTGGTTTTCACGGTTTGGAATGCAGTCTATCTTTCCTGCCAAGCGCGGAACCCAGAAACTGTGAATGACATCGGCAGAACGGAGTTCTACAAATACTGGTACGCCTTTTGGTACGTGCAGTTCGCCTGCGGTCGTAATACCTAAATCTTCGTACTCAAACTCCCACCACCATTGGTGACCTGTTGCCTTTACGCGAAGTGCGCCCTCGGGGGGCTCTTGCATGTCAAGGGAATAAATGGAACGAGTTGTGACAAGGAACAGGACAAACACGATGAGCACTGGTACGACAGTCCAAGCGAGTTCAATGGGGTTACTCCCGTACATTTGAGGGGGCTCTTTTGTTTCTTTTCCAGTCGAGCGAAACTTAAAAATTGACAGAATAAGCGCGCCTTCAGTAATGAGAAAAATTAACCCGATGACACCAAATACAAGGAAAAATAAATCGCGGATAGGCGTGGCAGCAGGGGAAACTGGGTTAAACATGTTTAAATTTTGCGGTGAAGCAACAGCAAGCGATGCGCCAAGCATCACGAATGTAATAAATAGTTTGTAAGGGATCCTTCCCAAGTCGAGGCCTCTCTCTCTGCGTTATGTGTATCTAACACCAAGTAGGAGGCTTTCGCAAGGTCGTGGAGCAGTCAGGCGGTACAAATTTCCATTGTAGGTCTACCTACTGAATAATATTGGAAACCTAGTTCGCGCATATCTTCAGGGGTGTAGATGTTTCTTCCGTCAAAGATTACTTGCGAATTCAGTAGCGCTTTTACTTGTTCAAAGTCTGGAGCACTAAATTGCGACCACTCTGTGCAGATGACTACTGCATCGGCTCCATCAAGGGCGCTGTACATGTCCATCGCAATTTCAATGTCTGGAACCTCTTGTTGGAAAGTTTTCCATGCCTCGGGGTCAAAGCCAGTAACTTCTGCTCCTGCAGAGAGTAACGTTCTTGCAATGTCGATCGCTGGGGCATCTCGCACGTCATCGGTTCTTGGTTTGAAGGCAAGTCCCCAGAGCGCAATCTTTTTGCCTTTTACGCAATTGTCGAAGTGTCCAAGTATTCGGTCAACGAACCATTCTCGCTGTCGCTTGTTTATTTCGTGAACGGCAGTGTTCACCAAACATGGGGCATTTGCGTCTTCTCCCATTTCAATGACAGCGAGGGTGTCTTTTGGAAAACAAGAACCACCGTATCCGAGGCCTGGTCTGAAAAATTGGGTGCCGATACGGTTGTCGGAGCACATGCCGGTTCGCACGTTGTCTATGTTAGCTCCGTTGCGTTCGCACAAGGAAGAAATTTCGTTGATAAAACTAATCTTGCATGCAAGCATAGCGTTGCTTGCGTACTTCACCATTTCAGAAGAACGAATATCGAACATCAGTAATGGTCTGCCTTGCCCAACGAACGGACCGTACAGTTTTGTTAAGACTTGTTTTGCGTCGTCGTCTTCTACCCCACATATAACTCTGTCGGGTCGCATGAAATCTTCAATCGCATTGCCTTCACGTAAAAATTCTGGGTTGTTTGCAACTGCGCAAGTTCCACGAAGTCGCTCAGCGACCTTATGCGTTGTTCCAACTGGAACCGTTGATTTGACGATGACTATTGGCTGGGAGTTGCAACCTGCAACATGCGAAGCAATATCATCCGCAACTTGCAAAACGTGCGAAGTGTCGCACCTTCCATCGATACCAGTGGGAGTACCGACGCAAATGAAAATAATGTCAGCGTTTTCGTAGGCAGATGCTTTGTTGTTTGTAAAAACAAGGCGCTTTGCCTCGATTGAACGCGTCATTAACTCAGATAGACTTGGCTCAAAAAACGGCGCTTCGCCTTGTTGAAGAGTCTCTACTTTTTGAGGGTCAATATCAAGGCACGCTACAGTGTTGCCTGCATTTGCAAAGCAGGTTCCTGTAACAAGGCCAACATATCCAGTTCCAACAACAGTTATCTTCATGGACGTATTGTACGTTGTTCAAGTTCTAGAAGGAAATGTTTGCGCTTAAGTTCTATGCTTTTTGGTGATGTTTGCCCTGCATACCCGTGTAACTGCCCAGAGGAAGAAAGTACTCGGTGGCAAGGTGTTAGTATCGCGATTGGGTTTGTTCGCATCGCTTGCCCAGCAGCTCGAGCGGCTTTTGGCGAGCCAGCCAAAATCGCTAACTCTTTGTAAGAAATTGTTTTTCCATAGGGGATGTTTCTGCATGCTTCCCAGCATTGTTGTTTGAAGGGCGAAGAGATTGGTGTTTCAATAGTGAAGCGTTGTACTTTCTTTCCATTGAAATAATCAGAAAGTTGTTGGGTCAATTTCTTTGCTGGCTCTTTTTCGACTGCAATTCTTCCGAATTCGCACATCATGTTGCCTCCTATGTACCCTAGTGAAACTGAACCAATGTTTGTTTCAAGAATCATTTGAGCACTCGAAAGTCAGCGACAAGAGGCAGATGGTCAGAGAGAAGGGCGGTATCTTCACCGAGCAATTCTTGTGCGATGAGCGTGTCGCTATCAAGGTCACTTGTGTCGAGTACAAAACTTCGGGCTACTTCAAGCGACAATGGCGAGTAGAGCATTAAGTCGAGCCTTCCGGGAGTAAAAGAACTAGTCTCATCGGACCATGTTGCGTGTACCCTGCCGTCTGGTTGATACGCCTGTACTACCGCAAAGTCATTTTTCGTAACAGTGAGCAGAGGGGCTGTCGTGCCAACAAGATTCCAGTCACCAGCAATAACGAAGCGTGACGATTGCATAGAGTCGATAGTCTTCCGAATGTCTGTTGCTTCAGATCCCCGTTGTTTTTCAGCATCGCTCGTTGGGCCTCCGCAGCAACGAAGATGGAGCGAGATGAAATTGATTGGTTTGTTGGAGAATGATATACGTGCTCCAATTGCTTTAAGGGGTGTTTTGCCCACAGTAAAACAAGCCATGGAATCAGCGGAAGTTGCAATTGCACTTTTGAGGCGTTCGCTTCGCTTTTCTCCAATTGAATTATTCGTTTCTACAAGCCATGATCCACCGAGAGTGTCGTGTAAAAAACTCTCTAGTTCGCTGCAAGTATCTTCTCCATCCAATTCTTGAATAAGGAGGACGTCGGGCTGCAGTGCTTTCAGGATACGGCCGCCACGAGCCTTGTCTTTGAGTAATGCACCAAACTGTACGTTCCAACTTACAACCCGCAAGTCGCCCTGTTTTTCAAAAGAAAAGGGGTATGTGCCTGTAGCTTTATTTGCTCGTAACTCGAACGAAGTTGCTGCCGTAGTCGGAGCAAATACAACTCCAGCTTCGTAGGGAGATATCCATTTGCTTCCTTTTTTGCAGGAAACTCCGTACCCTTTGCCGTCGGGAGAAAAGTAGATTTCGTACTCGCCTATTTGTACGACCTTCTGTTCAGGAAGTTGTTGAAGGCACAATTCTGAAGGGAGGTCGATTCGTTTGTACACAAATTGTGCGTCCTCTTGGAGGGTGACGCCGTCTGCCCAATCGCCAAGTAATCCATCGATTTGAATTGGCGAAATTGCTAGTAATAGTAGAGGAAGTATTTGCATAGTCTGTGTAGAATACTCGCTATGAATAACACAGCACAAACACCAACGTTAGACCCTGTTTCAGTCGAAATTCTAACTCTTCTAGAAACGGCAGATCCTGCAGTTGCTTCTTGCATGGAAGAAGAGGCAGTCCGACAACAAAATACTCTTGAGTTAATCGCTTCAGAAAACCATGTTTCTCCAGCAGTGATGCACACTATGGGCACTTGGCTTACAAACAAATACGCCGAAGGCTATCCTGGAAAACGGTACTACGGCGGTTGTGAACACCACGACGTTATTGAAGATTTAGCACGTGACCGTGCAAAAGAATTGTTTGGTTGTTCGTATGCAAATGTGCAACCACATAGTGGAGCAAATGCGAACGTTGCTGCATTTATGGCACTCTTGCAACCTGGCGATACTGTTCTTTCTTTGCCAATTTCTTCTGGCGGCCACTTGAGTCATGGGTTAAAACCTAACTTTTCAGGAACCTTTTACAACATTGAAAGTTACGACTTAGAAAGCGAAACGGAAACTCTCGATTACGATCACATTGCAAAACGTGCTGAAGAAACAAAACCGAAATTAATTATCTGCGGATACAGTGCATACTCAAGAATTATTGACTTTAAACGCTTCAGAGAAATCGCAGATTCTGTTGGTGCGTATCTTATGGCTGATGTTGCACACATCGCTGGTTTGATTGCAGGTGGGCAACATCCTTCGCCTTTCCCTCACGCACATATCGTGACTACAACAACACACAAAACCCTTCGCGGTCCCCGCGGTGGTTTGATTTTGACAAACGACGAAGATATCGCAAAACTTGTAGACCGTAAAGTATTCCCTGGTTCGCAAGGCGGTCCACTCATGCACGTTATTGCTGCGAAAGCAGTCGCATTTGGCGAAGCATTGCAACCATCTTTTAAGGAATACGCAGCGCAAATAGTTACGAATGCATCTGCACTAGCTGACGCCCTAACTGAGCATGGCTATCGAATTTGCGCTGGCGGCACAGATAATCATCTTATGCTGATTGATTTGCGAACGCGCGATGAAGACTTAACAGGCGCAGACGCAGAAGACTGGCTTGGTAACGCAGGGATTGTTGTGAATAAAAATGGCATTCCAAATGACCCACGCAAACCTATGGTGACAAGTGGACTGCGTCTTGGTACGGCTGCACTGACAACACGTGGTTTGGATAAAGTGGACATGAAAACAATCGCCTCGATGATTGACCGTGTTCTTGTAAGCAAGGGAGATGCTGAAGTGTGCGAAACTGTACGCTCTGAAGTTGAAGCCCTGTGTAGACAACATCCTCTCTATAGTCATTGAAGTGGCAACAATGGTTGAGCCACATTTTAATATTGTTTTATTGGCTCCGCAAATCCCAAACAATACTGGGAACATTGGTCGTACTGCAGTTGCAACAGGTTGCCGCTTGCATGTTATTCATCCGATTGCATTTGATATGGACGAAAAAGCTGTGCGAAGGGCGGGCCTTGATTATTGGCACCTGCTTGATATTCGCGAACATGATTCATGGGAAGCCTTCTTGGAAAGCGAATCTCCTGATCGTCTTTGGTTGTTTACAACTAAAAGTGAAACACCCTATTGGGATGCCACTTTTGAGCGGGGCGACTACTTGCTTTTTGGGAGCGAGCAGCACGGCGTTCCAAAAAATGTCCATGATTGGGTGCATGAAACCCAAGGCGAATCTGGCAGTGTCACCATGCCGATGGTGAACGAAGCGAGAAGTTTAAACCTTGCTACGGCAGTTTGTGCGGGAGTTTATGAAGGAATTAGGCAAACTTACGCTTCATGACCCCATTCAGGGTGCTATAGTCAATTAGATACATTGATAATTTTTAGACAACGCCTTACATTGGAGATGAGAAGCCATGGCCAAATACACAACCACTGATATTCGTAATATTGCCTTAACCGGCACTGCTGGTGCTGGCAAAACAACTATGGTTGAGAGAATGTTACACACGGCAGGTGAAATTAAAAATGTAGGTACGGTTGAAAATGGCGATACAGTTTGCGACTTCGACGATTTAGAAAAAGAATACGGCCACGGGATTGATAGTGCCATTGCACACTTCGATCACAACGGCGCACATGTAAATATTATCGATACGCCTGGTAGTCCAGGATTTCTGGGGAAAGCGATTGCGGCATTTCCAGCAGTTGAAACGCAGGTGATTATGATTGATGCCGGGACTGGCATTGACACTATTACACGTAAGTTACTGAAAGTTGGCAAAGAGCGATCATTGCCTCAAGTGATCTTGATTAACAAGATGGACCACTGCGATGACTTAGGAGCGTTGCTTGAACAAATCCAATCTACGTTTGGTGGTGAATGTCGACCTGTCAACTTACCCGCTGAAGGTGGACAAGCAGTTATAAATTGTTTTAATAATGCAGAAGGTGATTCTGATTTAGGCGACGTTTCAGGGTTCCACACAGGTATTGTGGACCAAGTTGTTGAAGTTGACGAAGAATTAATGGAGACCTATTTAGAGCACGGAGAAGTAAGCCCTGAGCAATTGCATAAACCATTTGAGGCTGCTTTACGACAAGCCCATTTGATTCCAGTCATGTTTATGACGGCAAAAGAAAATATCGGCGTACTTGAGTTCATGAATTTTATTGCGAATTTATGCCCCAACCCGTTAGAAGGAAATCCTAGAACGTTTGTTATTCACGAGGGCGAAGCGCAAGAAGAATGGCACGCAATGAACGATGGCGAACATCCTGTTTCGCATGTGTTTAAAGTTTCTTCTGACCCGTACGTTGGAAAACTCTGTATGTTTAGAGTGCACCAAGGCGAGTTAAACCCGAGCGTACACCCACGTGTTGGCGACAGTAAAAAACCTTTGCGATTAAGCCACGTCTTTAAATTACAGGGAAAAGAGCATGTCGAAGTTCCTGAAGTTATTTCTGGTGATATTGGAGCAGTCGCAAAAGTTGAAGAGTTGCATTACGGAAGTGTTATGCATGATGCCTCTATTAGTGAGCAAATGAAAATTAAGCCTTTGCCAATGCCAAAACCAATGTTTGGTTTAGCAGTTGATGCCGCGAATAGAAACGCCGAGACAAAACTAGGTGAAGCATTAACGAAACTATTGCTTGAAGACCCAACTCTTGAAATTGATCGCGTCGCTGCGACTGGTGATTTAGTCATGCGTGGCTTGGGTGAAATTCACTTACGCGTAAAATTGCGAATGATGAAAGATAGGTACGGCGTAGAAGTGACAACTAGAACGCCTAAAGTTGCCTACAAAGAAACAATTACCTCTAATGCAAAAGGTCACCACAAACATAAGAAACAATCGGGTGGTTCTGGTCAATTTGGAGAAGTCTATTTGCGGGTTGAGCCTGCTGTTGGCGAAGAGACTGAAGGTTCGCCAGATGGTTTTGTATTTGTAGACGAGACTTTTGGTGGCTCAGTGCCTAAGCAGTTTATGCCAGCGATTGAAAAAGGCGTGCGCGGGGTTATGTCGCACGGCGCAGTTGCTGGGTATCCAATGTACAACATTAAGGTCACTGTCTACGACGGTAAACACCATGCAGTAGATTCGAAAGAAATTGCGTTTATGACCGCTGGAAAGAAAGCCTTTATTGATGCTGTGAAGAATGCGAAACCTGTCTTGCTAGAGCCATTTGTGAAATTGCACATCGCAATACCAATGGACATGATTGGCGACATTTCTTCGGATATTTCAGGCAAGCGGGGTCGGATTTTGGGAACTGAAATGTTACCTGGCGATCAGGCATTGCTTGAAGCAGAAGCGCCTTTGTCTGAAGTGATGTCGTATTCAAATCAATTGAAATCTATCACTGGAGGCACAGGGTCTTACGAGATGGAATATTCGCACGACGAACGTACACCATTGAATGTGCAAAAAGAAGTTGTGAAATCCTTCCAGCCAGTGCACGACGAAGACTAAAGTAGATTCTCAAGAATGAGTGAAAAGTAAAACGGCTGGCAATTGCCAGCCGTTTTTGTTGTTTGAACTATTGTTTCGAATGGATTCACTGAAGGTGAAGTACTGGGCGTACTTTAAAAACCATGGACGACGAACGGGTTCGTAAGCCGTTCCTGCCCAATCGTGGAAGTAGGACCATGCCCAGGGAAAAAGGTCATGTCGTCAGGCAATTTCATAAGCACTTCTGAAATTGAGTGCCGAAGATCTTCCACGCTGCTGGTTGCAAAATCGTGCCTGCCAATGCTTCCAGCAAACAGGGTATCGCCCACTATTGCTTGGTTGGAATCTGTGTGTACAAAACAGATACTGCCTGGGCTATGACCAGGGGCATGAAGCACCTCCCATACTGAGTCTCCAAGCGTTAGTTGCTGGCCAGGTGTTATGTATCCATTTGGTGGAGACGCTGTAATTGGCATTCCTGCTAAACCAGACAAGTTGAGCATAGGGCTCATGTTCCATTCTGATTCTGATTCATGGCAAAGGACTGGAATGTTCCCGATCTTGCTGCGTAGCTGATCAAGCCCAGCTATATGGTCAGCATGGCAATGCGTAAGAAGTATCGCATTCGGAACAAGGCCTTCTGCTTGCAAATATGAAATAAACTCCTCCGGTTCGTACCCACAGTCAACCACCCAGCAATCATCGCCAGAAGTCACAACGTGGCAGTTCGTTTGGTAGTGACCAAGTGCAAATGGTGTAATTTTGACGGTCATGTTGATGCTCCTTAGGGTATACAATGGACTTTACGAGCCCAAAGGATACCAATGATTAAAAGAAGCGTACAGCAGGTAGAAGGCACAAAACTCGAAGGCGATGGCATTCAAGGCGTCACCATGAAGCTGCTTGTTGGCAGAGAAGACAGCGCGCCTACCTTTGCGATGCGCCATTTTGCTGTTGAACCCGATGGATTCACGCCAAACCACCAGCATCCTTGGGAGCACGAAGTGCTTGTTCTTTCAGGCAAGGGCGAATTTGAATGCAACGGCGAGGTATTGCCAATTACTGCTGGGGATGGGCTTTACATACCCTCTAATGATTTGCATCAATTTAGAAATACAAGCGATTCACCATTAGAGTTCCTTTGCATTGTCCCAGTTGAATCTGATTGCGGCGAAGTGGTCCCTGGAAGTTAATACTACATGTGGAGCCACAATAACTATTTTATAAGTTTAATTTCCATTGCTTTGATTGGAATTATCCTTGGAGCATTACAAGTTGCAGATCCGCTGTCGGCTGAACTTTTCTTAGGATCTTTAATATTTCTTGCTGTTGCATTAAATGGTTGGTGTTTGTCTGCCTCGTTGCAGAGCAAGAATATAAACGAACCTTCGGATGACTCTGTAAAACTTGATTCAATTCTTGAAGCAATGCAAATGTCAGAAAATGCGAAACGGATATTGTTTCGCGATCGTGAGTTATTGTTGCTTCGAGAAACTGTACAAAACGATATAGCAAAAAGCGATTTCCATGCCGCGCTTGTGCTGTGCGATCAAATGGCCAATGTCTTTGGAGCGGTCGAAGAAGCAGAAGAAATGCGTACCCGCGTTCAAGAGATTATTCATCAGCACCATGAGGATCGCATTCAAGATGAAATGCTACAGTTGGCAGAGTTTATACAAAAGCAACAGTGGGTCGAGGCGTATCAATTTTCAGCGAGAATGCGTAGACTTTATCCAGAATCGCCATTGCTGCACGGCTTAGAACAAAAGATTGCAGATGCTCGAACGCAATACCGACATCAATTAGAAGATTCTTTTTTGCATTCTGCACAGAATGAAGAGGTTGAAACGGCAATGGTATTGTTACGTGAATTGGATGGCTATTTGACTCCAGAAGAAGCACGCAAATTTAGAGATACCGCAACGGATGTCATTACAAAGTTTCGAGTTTCATTAGGGGAACGGTTTAAAATGGCAGTGAAGGACCATCGTTGGAAAGAGGTCATTGGTTTTGGCGAAGAGATTACAATTCAATTCCCTAATACCAAAATGGCTGAAGAAGCAGCAGAGATGATTAAAACAATACGTAGTCGAGCAACTGAGGAAGAAACTTGATCATGATGAGGAATAGAACTATGAAATTTGTGGTACTTCTAGCAGTAACTGGCGTTTGTATGTCGAGTTGCGTAGTCGACGACTTCAATAACATGGCTGAAGGTTTTTCTCCAATCTCGCCTACGCAAGCTGCGATTATGGCAGTGGACCAATACAACGCGGATGAACGAAGAACAGGAATCACCTTACTAGCGAATTCAACGTTCGGTGGCGCACCAGAATATGTTTCACTCTACCGCGATTATGTACTTGAAGACAGCGACCCGCTTGTTCGAGCTGCATCTATTAAAGCCCTCGCTAGATTCGGTACATCAGACGATGCGCTGCTTATAGCGCCTTTGTTAGATATCAGAACTGAATCGAGCGCCCAAGTTCGCAGGGCTTCTGCAATAGCATTGCAACGACTGCATAATCCAGCAGTAATTAACACGCTTCTTCTTTCGCTTCGTAACACAGAAGAAGAAGGCCAAGTTCGAGCCTCTGTTGCAACCGCTTTAGGGCAGTATCCTGAAAACAGAGTATTTATTGCATTAATTTCTGCGTTGCAAGCGCCTGATTTAGCAATCGACTTGTCTGCAGCTCAATCGTTGCATTCACTCACAGGCCAAGTATTCGGAATTGATTGGGATGCATGGTTTGAGTGGGGCGAGCTTATTGTGCAGGAACGAGGCGATATTTTTGAACATATGGCAAAATACGAATACCCTACGTACCAACACCAAGAAAGATGGTGGGACAAATTAGCATTTTGGGAATACCGCATACATGAGACTCCCGGTTCGCCAAGTGGTATAGAAGGTGGCGGTCCTCGCTCGACGTACGACGAAGAGGAAGATGTCCTTCAGTGATACGCGGACAAGACGAACAAGAGACTAAGAAAAAAACACAGAGCGGAGAAATTCAAAACGGCTCCCTAGCGGGGAAGACAATGTGGGCTGCCATTTGGTTTCTCGCTATTCCAATTCTTATTCAACAAATCTTAGTTGCGACAGTTGGGCTTGCAGACAAAATGTTTGCAGGCGCTCTGCCAGAGGATATTGTGCTTCCAGCGATGGATGCAATTGGCATAGGTTCGTACATTGGTTGGTTTATATCTATTGCTGTCTCTGGTGTTGGCATTGGCGCGCAAGCCCTTATCGCACGGGCGATGGGCAGAGGCGATGTAGAGTTTGGGCAACGCGCTGTAGCCCAATCTTTAATTCTCGCACTCATCTGGGGCATTGTGGTAGCAATTGCACTTTGGATGTTGGCAGATTCAATCGGTGATCTGTGTCAACTGTCCGGACAAGCAAAAACATATTTGACGCAGTACATACGAATAGTTGCTATAGGAATGCCCGCTTGTAGCATTATGACCACTGGTGCAATGGCATTGCATGGAAGTGGCGATACTCTTCGCCCTGCGCTTGTGACAGTTGTTGTAAACATTGTCAATGTTTCAGTCTCTTGGGGTTTAAGTGGCGCTGCTATGCGGTTCGGTAACGAGACCTACACCAACCCATTCGATTATAACCTTCATGTTACTGGTATTGCAATCGGAACTTCAGTCGCCTATCTTGTGGGCGGTATTCTTATCGTTGCAGTGCTACTGAAAGGCTCGAAAGACCTCTCGTTACGGCTACGTAATCTTGTGCCAGACTTCGCATTATTCTGGCGTATCGCAAAAATTGGGGTTCCTAATTTCTTTGAAGGGTTGTCTATGTGGGCAGCTAATTTATTCATCCTGCAATTCATTGGTCAAATTTCGATGCAAATGGCAACGAAGAATGGCAGCGATGTTCCAGTGCAAGGGTTGCAGGGCGCGCATGTTATTGGCGTACAGTGGGAATCTTTTAGTTTCCTTCCTGGATTTGCAATAGGTATAGCAGCAGGCACATTAGCGGGTCAATATTTAGGTGCAGGAAACGAAAAATATGCAAGAAAAGCTGTCTGGTCTTGCGTGATGCTTGCAGTTATTTTTATGGGTTCAATAGGTATCGTCATGATGTTCGCAGGTGATTCGCTCACTTCTTTTATAACGCAAGAGCCGATGCATCTTGCACTCGTGCCGAAACTTCTGTTTATCGCGGGTGTAACTCAAATAGGATTTGCTGTCATGATGGTGATTCGCCAAGCACTGAAAGGTGTAGGCGATACTACTTGGACTTTCGCAATAACCTCTTTCTCTAGTTGGTGCATCCGTTTGCCAGCAGCATGGTATTTAGGCATTCACGTAGAACTTGGGCTCGTTGGTGTTTGGTACGCTTTATGCGGAGAAATGCTTATTCGAGCGGTGTTGTTTATTATTCGATTCAATCAACGTGGTTGGATGAAAAGTATTTAGGTACCGCGTCCAAGACGTTCAGCCAAAGCAGCGGGTAAACCAACAGCATGCATTTCGTTTTGCGCACCAGCAATGTCGTACTCTGTTCTGTAGAGTGTGAAGATTGCTTCTGCGTCTGGTGATGTGTGTTCTAGAACGGCATAACTCGCGCGGGAGTCGCCATCTCTGGGTTGTCCCACTGAGCCGGGGTTGCAAAGGTATTTGTTTTCTGGCGAAAGTGTGACGGACTCACCATCTGCTAGTAGTTTCATAGTGACTTCGCCATCTGGGGTGGCGCAAAAGACCGTTGGAAGATGCGTATGCCCATGCAAGCAAATCCCTTTTTCAAGACCATCAAATGCTTCGATTGCATGTTGCAATTGATGAATGTAGGCAGAGTCATGGAGCACTGGGGTGTCGTGCACGAGCAAGAGAGAGTCGCCTAAACGAATTCGAGTTTTCATATGGCTAATGGCATGCAAGTGGTACGCACTTAATTGTTCACGTGTCCAATTGAGCGCTAACATTGCTGAACTGTTGAAGTATCTGCCAAGGTCTGGATCTAGAATTGCTTCATCATGGTTTCCCTTGATGATTTCATGGCAGTAACTCAGAACAAGGTCAAGGCATTTTGTGGGCGAAGGTCCGTACCCGACAATATCACCAAGGCAAACTATACGGTCGACTTCAAGGCCACCCAGTTTCTCATAGACCGGTCGCAACGCATGTGCGTTCCCGTGAATATCAGAAATGATGCCATATCTTGACATTGTTGTATTTATTCTTCTTCAGAATTGCTGTCGGGTTCTGGTGCAGGTTCACTTCTTGCTTGTTCAGCAAGTATCGACTTGATTTTGATTCTATCAGGCGCGAGTACCATCGTTTGGCGACGGCCTGCAAAGCGGGGAGGAGTTTCAACTTTAGAAACATCACCTAGCGTTGCAATGATTTCTTTCATTCGCTCGCTGCCACGTTCTTTGTGCATCATCTCTCTACCGCGGAAGTTTTGCACGATGATGACTTTGTGTCCATCCATCAAAAACTTTCTAGCTTGAGTAACTCGAATACCAACGTCATGCGGATCAATTTTCATTGAACGGCCAAGGCGGATTTCTTTCGTCTCAACAGTTTTTGTTTTTGCTCTATTCGCTCGTTCTTTCTTTGATTGCTCATAGCGATATTTACCAAAATCTAAAATGCGACATACTGGCGGATCAGAACCTGGCGAGACCTCGACTAAGTCAAGGTCAGCTTCTTTCGCAAGACGAATTGCTTCCTCTTTGCCGACTACTCCGAGCATATTTTCGTTCTGGTCAATGAGCCTTACTTCAGAGGCGCGAATGCGGTCATTCGTCTTAGGGAGGTTTCGTGCATTTTCCCGTGGTTTAATATAGCGTCTGCGAGCGATAGTGAAAGTCTCCGATTAATAAAGGAATAAAAATTCAAACACTACAACTGTAGAGTGTTTGATAGAAAAGTTGCGGTGCTGGGTTTGGATACTAGTCATGAAATAATGCGGGAAAAGCGTGTACATGCAGAATGCCTTCTTTGAGTGGCGGCGGCTCTATGTTGTTGTGTACTTAATTTCATGCTTATATAGTTACACTCTCGTGCGTATTTGGAAAGGATACGGTCTTTGAGCAGGATAATCAAGTATCTATTAAGAATTCACTATCTGGGAAGCATATTTCAAGTGCTTTTGATTCGCCCCGGCTCGAGATTTCACCTGTTAGTGCACCGATGAATGTATCCATGCTGACTGCGCCTAAATCTTGAAGAATGCCTCTTTTTCGAACGCTCACATTGTTTTTCTCTGCATCGCGTGGGCCAACGACAAGAAGCCAAGGGATTTTCAAGTCAGCAGCATTCCTGATTTTTGCTTGTATACGTTCATCACACTGGTCAGCTGTCGCTCTGATGCCACGAGCACGAAGTGCATCTAAGACGGTATCAGCATAGTCATTTGACTTTTCCGAGATAGCGAGCACGCGTACTTGTTCTGGCGCAAGCCATGTAGGGAACGCTCCTGCAAAATGCTCAATGAGGACACCTATGAATCGTTCCATCGAACCGAACGGTGCACGGTGAATCATGACCGGTCGATGCTCTTTGCCATCAGGGCCAATGTAGGTAAGGTCGAATCGTTCAGGAAGATTGTAATCGACTTGCACGGTCCCCAATTGCCATGGGCGACCGAGTACATCGTTTACGATGAAGTCAATCTTTGGTCCGTAGAACGCAGCTTCGCCAGCTTCTTCGACCCATGGAACTCCAAGTGTTTCTGCCGCTTTCCTGCATGCATCTTCTGCTTTGTCCCATTTTTCTGGATCGCCAACATACTTGTCAGAATCTGCGTCACGCAAACCAACACGTACTTTGTAATCGTGCATGCCAAGTGTTTTAAAGATTATTTTGACAAGGTCTAGGCAACCAATGAGTTCGCCTGCAACTTGTTCTTCAGTACAGAAAAGATGCGCATCGTCTTGTGTAAAGCCGCGTACTCTTGTCATTCCACCAATTTCGCCAGATTGTTCCCAGCGGTATACAGTGCCAAATTCAGCGAGGCGAACCGGTAAATCGCGATAACTATGCGGCGAGCTCGCGTAAATGCGAATATGGTGCGGGCAGTTCATTGGTTTTAATAAATAGCCTTCGATGTCGCCTTGTTTCATAAGGTTTGACAAATCGCCGCAAGTGCAACCTTCGCTAGCAAGTTTGCTGAGTTGTTCTGGGTCAATGAGTGGCGGGTATTGGCTCTCTTGGTAGTAGGGGTAATGCCCTGAAGTTCTGTACAAGTCAAGTTTGCCAATGTGTGGCGTGAATACTTGGCTGTAATTTTGCTTCTGTAATTCTTCGCCGATGAAATTTTGTAATTGCTGTCTTACAACCGCTCCATTTGGAGTCCAAAGTAAAAGTCCTTGGCCTACTTGCTCATCAATATGGAACAGGCGTAATTTTTTCCCGAGTACTCGGTGGTCACGAAGTTTGGATTCTTCTTGTAGCTTCAAGTGTTTCTTTAATTGTTTTTTATGGACGAAGGCTACACCGTACACTCGAGTGAGACTGTCTGAATCTGCATCGCCATGCCAGTAACTGCTTGCGATGCTTTGCAATTTGAAGGCGCCAATTTTTCCAGTTGATGGAACATGCGGTCCTCGGCAAAGGTCTTCCCAATTAGAATTTGGCTCGCCTGTTACGTACCATGTAAGCGAATCTGAGCCTGCTTCGATTGCGCGCTCTGCGTTGTCGATTTTATATTTGCTGCCTTCGTCTTGAAGTTTCTTCATTCCATCGCCAGTAGAAAGTTCGTAGCGAGTAAAAGGTCGATCTTCATCAATGATGCTTGCCATCTCTTTTTCAATTGCTTCAAACTCTTCGCTGCTCAGTGGTTCTGAACCTTCGAAGGATATGTCGTAGTAAAAACCAGAATCAAGTGCTGGACCATATACAAGTTTTACTGCAGGTCGAATACGCTGAATCGCTTCTGCCATTACATGTGCGCAACTATGGCGGATAAGTTCTAGTGCGTCTGGGTCACTTTCTTTTTCGCCTTTGCGTGCGGTGACAAGTTTCACTTCTGCATCATTTGAAATCGGAGTGGAAAGGTCACAGAGCACGCCATCAATTCTTGCTCCCACGGCACATTGTGCAAGTCCCTCAGAAATGTCTAATGCAATTTCAAAAGGCGTTGTGTCGTTTTTAAATGAACGTGTTGTTCCGTCTGGGAGAGTAATTGTTGGCATAAGGTGTGTTATTTCTTCGTAAACAAATCTGATTGAGTTGGAAAAACGGGGGGGTCTTCTTGAAGGTCTGAGACCTCTCTTGAGATATCTTCTAAATCTTGAAAATTAAAATATTCACTTGCGTACCGAATGTACACAATAGGGTCGATTGTTCTCAGTTGGCTTGCAACCCGAACGCCGACTTCTTTGCTTGGAACTTCTCGTTCGAACATTCGCATGAGTTCTTCTTCGACTTCTCGGACAAGTTCTACTTTTTGTTCTTCTGAGATGGGGCGTTTGCCACAAGCCGCTTGCAAACCCCGAAGGACTTTTTCAGGATCGAAAGGTACTCGCGTGCCATCTCGTTTGATGACCATGAGTCTCGATGTTTTCTCTACGCGTTCGAACGTTGTGAACCTACGATTGCATTTTTGGCATTCTCTTCGCCTGCGGATCGATTTGCCCACATCGGAAGCACGGCTATCAATAACCTTGTCGTCGTCTCGTTCGCAGTATGGGCACAACATAACTATATTGTATCTCAGGCGTGCACATGTTTGGAAACTTGTTTTGTAGGTACTTACGGGAAAAGCGAGGTAAGATTCCAATCGTGAGTCGTTGCTCTTGGAACCCACTTTCTCATGTCGCTTAACTGTTCGATAGTAAGAGTAGAAGTGGACCCATCAAGTTGGCCAGTAAGTACTTTGTCGTTATGCCTAGCGGACAAATAGCCGTGGTCTGCAGAATTAAACGTTGGCGCGTACGAGTGGTTCTCGTCAACGGTATTCCAGCGCCATTGGAATTCGTACGGGCTTGCAATCTCACAGAATCCTTCTTCTAAC
>Ga0115000_10000715_pt1 | contig 30548 bp, 29 predicted proteins | sample ArcticOcean_MG_C_6_FD_89690 | JGI IMG/M metagenome (GOLD analysis project Ga0115000, IMG submission 89690) | Marine microbial communities from western Arctic Ocean - ArcticOcean_MG_CB8_128 | ecosystem: Environmental > Aquatic > Marine > Oceanic | place: Arctic Ocean: Canada Basin | collected...
CGGGCGACCGATTACGGCTCGGTTGCCTTTTACGATGATCGGGCGTTCGGTGAGTTTGGGGTTGTCGGCGAGAACTTGGAACCAGTCTTCGTTGGTTCGATCATTGTCGAGAGATAAGCCGAGGGTTTTGAAAAGCGTTTCATTAGAGCGAATGATCGCGGTGGAGGCGACGTTTAGCTTTTTGCAAATGTCGGCGAGTTCGAGGGCGGTGGGAGGCGTTTTGAGGTATTCGACGATGGTAAGTTGGGCACCTTTATCCTGGAGAATTCCGAGAGCGCAGCGGCTTTTACTGCATCGTGGGTTGTGGTAGATCGTTATTTGGGGCATGGGCAGGCATGTTGGCGATCGTGTAGAAGCTGTCTATTTGTTTCGATGATTCTCTGGACAGGCCAAGATCTTTGCGCTTCAAGATTGTGCTCCGTTTATTTTCGGGCCCAATCTGGCCCTCTATTGGCGGGAATTCACAATAACAATTAGAACGATTCAGCGCTAAGTAAAATGCCAGTCGCAACACCAAAGCAATACGAAGCCATGCTAGACGCCGCTCAAAAAGGCGGCTATGCATATCCAGCGGTTAACGTCACGTCTATCGTGACCATTAATGCAGCTCTAAAGGCCTTCGCGGACGCGAAGACCGATGGCATCATCCAAGTTTCAACCGGAGGCGGTCAATTCGCATCTGGTCTCAATGTGGCGGACGCTGCCTTTGGCGCGATCGTTTTGGCCGAGGCAACTCACCTACTGGCCGAGAAGTACCACGTTTTGGTCGCTCTTCACACTGATCATTGCCATCCGGCGAAGGTTGACGGTTTCCTTCGTCCGCTTCTCGAGGCTTCGCGCAAGCGCATTGCTGAAGGCAAGGGACCATTGTTTCAGTCGCACATGTTCGACGGTTCGGTTGTCGATCTTAAGGAGAATCTCACTATTTCCAAGGAACTCCTCAAGGAGTGCGCGGAGCTCAATATTATCCTCGAAGTCGAAGCTGGCTGCGTGGGTGGCGAAGAAGATGGTCACGATACATCCGGCCTTCCAGCTGAAAAGCTTTACACGTCTCCTGAAGATATGCTCGAAGTTTACGAAGCGCTTCAGCCAATTGGCCGCTTCCTTTTCGCAGCGACTTTCGGAAACGTTCATGGCGCTTACAAGCCAGGTTCGGTTAAGCTAACTCCGACCATCCTTCGCGACGGTCAGAAGGCTGTTACGGACAAGCATGGCGCGGAAGCGGAAATGGATCTCGTTTTCCATGGCGGTTCCGGTTCGGAACTTGCGGATATTCGCGAAACGCTCGACTACGGAGTGGTTAAGATGAACATCGATACCGATACTCAGTACGCGTTCACTCGCCCAGTCGTAACGCACATCTGCGAGAATATCGAAGGCGTGCTCAAGATCGACGGCGAAGTAGGCAACAAGAAGGCTTACGATCCACGCGGATACTTGAAGAAAGCCGAGAAGAACATGGCAGATCGTTTGATCGAAGCTTCCAAGGATTTGCGCTCGGACGGGCAAACGATTTTCGGAACGGTATAATAGGCGACTCGAGTTTTCTAAACTAGTTTTCCAGACCGGTTTCCGAAAGGGAGCCGGTCTTTTTTGTGGGATTGGAGGAATCGATTACCAACCACGCCGCATTCGCGACGTAGGCAAGCTACACCGAGAATTCGGTGTGGATCTTGCCAGTGGGTTGGGCTGATGCGGACCGCTCGGCGATCGGTCCCTACCTTGATTTTGCTGATGCAGCTAATCTAGAGGCAGTTCAACCGCGGTTACTTGGTGGCTGATCCCGGGAAAAGTCACTTGGCGCTTGATAAGGTTTTGGCGGTCTTTGAGCCTGGAGCCGTCGATGGTTTTGCCGTCGATTGCGGTTGCAGTGTGGGTGTGGTTGTCTGCCCACTCGGAGTTGAGGAGGGCGATGCTGACAGCTTCGCCGATGATGTCGGGGCGGCCGTAGTCGGGATGGCCAATCGAGCCGAAATAGATCATGCCGGAGCTCATGCCGACTTTGAGGGGTTCGTTGAAAAGTTGGATCGCGTTGAGTGCCGCGTCGATCGCCCGGTCTTGGTGGGCGCTACCCGAAAAGAGGCAAAGGATGCCAGCGCCGCGGGTCTTAATCGGTATGCCTCCGAATCGCAGGGCGGATTCGGTTACCTGGTAACAGACGCTGTTGGTCCAATTCGCGAAATCGCGCGGTTCGAGTTGCTCGGACTTCTCACGGGCGGCCCGGGCCCGGATGTCGACGATTGTGGCTTCGATGACATCCTTATCGATGCTTTGGCAGCCAAGTAGCCATTCGATGGATACTCCAAGGAGCTGGGTAAGATCGGGGAGTAGACTGATGTCAGGAGCATTTTCGCCGCGTTCCCACTTTGAGACGGCTTGAGGGCTCACTTGCACAGCATTAGCGATGTCGGTCTGGGTTAGTCCGGATTTCTTGCGGCGGTGGCGGATGCGGTCTCCGAGGTCTTGAAGGTTCATAATCGTTCTGCTCGCAGTCTAAACGCAAGCGGGTCCGAGTTGAAAGCGGAATCTGGAATCTTGCTGAAATTACCCAATGAGCTCGCAGTAGGCTTTACGTTGGCAGGGCTGGCAGTGGCTGCCGATCCAGAGTTGGTCGAATTGCTCCATGAGCGGGCGGATGATTTCAGGTTAGTCGGAAAAAATCCCCGATTCGAAATTTCGTCGATTTTCCGATTTGGCTCCCATTCCCGCCCCGGTTAGGTTGGCGCTTCCTGTGTAGGCGATTTTTCCGTCAACGATGACTGTCTTGAAATGGGTCCGCGGGCAGAGGATCATTTCCATGCCGTCGATGAGATTGGGGAATCGATCGAAGTCTTTACGGAAGGCGGGCCCGGGCTCTTTGGCGTGTACTAGGCGAATGGATACTCCGGTGTCGATGAGATTCGATAGTATCTGGAGGAAGGGAATCATGCGCGGCCCCTGTTTGACGTACATATCTTTTATGTCGGCGGTGGCGATCCAGAGGAACGATTGTGCCTTCGGGACGGCGTCGAGGACGACACGTTTGTAGATCTCTCGATCGGTGATTACTTGTGTGAAGTATGAAATTTTAAGTATGAGGGATAAATGGGGAGGTAATCGAGAAAAAGTGTTAGCCATTTTGGATGAAGGGCTTTTTGATCGGCGAAATGTCAAAAGAAAGAATCGCTTTTATCGGTATTGGAGTAATGGGGAAGAGCATGGCTGGCCATTTGTTGGACGCGGGTTATCCGGTTTCGGTTTACAATCGGACGAAATCGAAAGCGGATGATTTGGTTGCTCGTGGAGCTGAGTGGCGTGAAGCACCAGCTGATGCGGCAGCCGATGCGGATGTGGTGATCACAATCGTTGGTTTCCCTCAGGATGTAGAAGAAACGTATTTTGGAGCTCAGGGCATTTTTCAGACCTTGGAGTCGGGCGGCTTAGTTATCGATATGACTACTTCGAGTCCGCTCTTGGCAAAGCGAATTGCCGAAGAAGCGTCGAAGCGCGAGATAGGGTGTTTGGACGCTCCGGTTTCCGGAGGCGATTTAGGAGCCCGCGAAGCTCGTCTTTCAATAATGGTCGGGGGCGAAGAGGCTGATTTTGAACGGGCGAAGCCGCTCTTCGAAATCATGGGCAAGAATATTCACCTGCAAGGACCTGCGGGCGCGGGTCAGCACACGAAGATGAGCAACCAGATCGCGATTGCAGCAGGCATGGTTTCGATTGCCGAATCGCTTGCTTACGCCAAGGCATCGGGACTCGATCCGAAACGCGTCTTGATGAGCATTGAGTCAGGCGCTGCGGGTAGCTGGTCGCTGACGAATCTTGCGCCGCGAGCGTTGGATGGAAATTACGATCCGGGATTCGCTGTGAAGCATTTTATCAAAGACATGGGCATCGCGATCGAATCGGCCGAAGCAATGGGCTTGGTGACGCCGGGCTTGAAGCTTGCGAAGTCGCTTTACGATCGTGTAGCTGCGGATGGCGGAGCCGACGATGGAACGCATGCGTTGTTCCGTTACTATTTCGAAGGCAAGCAAGGCTAATCGAGGAAGGCGAAGAGAGCGAGTGGCTGGTTGAAAGTCGCTTGTACCATAAAAAAGGCCAACGTTGGCCTTTTTTATGGTAGTTGTTGAGAGCTGCGTTTGGTGCATGGCGCGTCATTGATGGAATGCTTCTTAGCGCTTTTTGGTGACGCTTTCATGTACCCATAATGGGCGTATATTGTATACGTCTCGTTTTTTGTACGATAATGGGTGTATCTAAGGGGAATGCTTATTATATAATACGGGCTAAGTCTTGGTTGTTTTATTGTATGATTTTTTATAAGGTACTTATTGCGATGGTTTTCAGCCTACTTGAATGAGGCGTGAAGGCATTCGATACGATGTTCCATGATGGACATTCAATTAAGTAATACAATGCCTTCTGGGATAGACAGTCCTGCTGATTGGAATCGGTTCGACGAGTATCTTTGGGGTGGTCCTCAGACCTTTTCGTTTAAGGAAAAAGTGGAATGGAGCTATTTTATGGCAAAGCGAATTGCGTCTCATGTCAATCGGGCGCGTGCGATACGTTGGAAGAAGTCGTGAGGCATCATATTGATCCTGAGGGATCTCTCAGAAACTACAATCGAGCGAACTTTGTCGCGCCTCATGGCGATGATTTGGATGAGATTGCTAAAGCGAATGAGCTCAAAATGAACCGTAGAATAAAGGACGCGATATTCGCGATATCCTGGCATTCTTAAACGCGCTGACGGATATGGATTCGGTGGACTTGCGTCACTATATTCCAAGTTCCGTGCCAAGCGGTCTTCCGGTTTTCGATTAGAATGAGAAAGGCCCTGGGAGGGCGCGGCTAAGGCTGCGTTCGATTGTCTGGTCGAATTCGGGAGTGCTTTTAAAGGGAAAGCTTGTCTGCTGTTTTAGCTTGGAGGCCTTGGCTTGATTGAGCGCGAAAACCAGTAGGGGGTCCGCGCTGGTGGAGCCTTTTGGGTAGGGCGGGAGTTGCTTGGGCAGATCTGCGTTGGTGTAGATGAGAGCTGCTAAGGAAGAAGCTGCACTCCAACTGTGGGCTTCGAAAGTTTGTTTCCAGACGAGGGACGCTTGGTCGCGTTGGTCGAGGTTCCAGAGGCAAACACCTTTGGCGAATCGGATGTAGGGATCGTCTAGTTCGATTTTGTCGAGATCGCTCTCGAAATCGCTCCAGGATTTTTCGGTTGGCGCTTCGAGGCCAATGGTAACGAGATTGTAGTAGGAGAGAAGGCGAAGGCGTCGGGCATCCTGTCGACTATCGTTTAGCTCGAGGGTTTGCTCGGCCCAGTTGTAGGCTTCGAGGTCTCGGCCGGCTCTCGAATCGGTACCTGCTAGGAGCATAGTGTCCTGCTGAATTGTGTCTTTGGAGGCTATGCTTCCGAATAGGGAAAATGTGAGTATTGCGATTATGGCTACGACTATGCCTGCTAGGCTGCGTTCGGGGCTTTTGATTGATCGCCACTGAGTCACGACAATAGGAATGCCGCCTGCCGCGATCGCTAGCAAAGGAACCATGGGAAGTCGGAAACGAGCGCTTGCCATGTAGAGCAAGGCTGCTCCCGAGTAGCAAGCGAAGAGCCCTAAACCGCCGAGTAAACGCACTCGATTGTTTCGGAATAGTATGGTCAAGGATACTGTGGCGAGCGATAGGAGGAGACCCCAGCCAATCGGATTGTATCGAATCCATGGTGACAAGTATTTGTGAAAAGAGTAGGTCTTGTTGTTGTATTGTTCGTTGTTGTTAAACCATGCGTAGACTTTGAAACCCATGAGCTTCGTCCAATCGATCGAGTTGGCGAAGATATGTTCGACGGCTTTTGATTTCCAGTAGGCGGAGCGTTCTTGGGAGTTTCCCACTGCCCCGGTTTCTCGTCGGTAAAGCTCTTCCGATTCTAGGCGAGTCGGATTCTTGTGCTCGCCTATGTAGTGGAAATTCAATGTTTGCTTGAGATAGAGTCCATTGGCTCCCGGGCGGTTGCTGGCCCATAGATTGTATCCTCCCTGGGTAGGCAGTATGGCGAAACTTCCGTTACGGACTTTTTGAAGCGCTCCGAATACGAGCAGAGGAATGATCGCTGCAAGGAGAAATGCTGAAGCCGATTTGCGATATTTTGGACGCAGGGCAATGAAGCCTACTGCGGCAAGGCACGCGGGCATAAGCGTTGCGAAGAAATGAGGACGGGCGAGCGCCGCGAGGGCGAGGGCGAATCCTGAAGCTAGATAACGGTAGGAGTTTGTTGGTCGATCGTGCCTTTCGGAGGAAGCAGGCGTCGCTAGGTTAACTGCGGCAAGAAAGAGTGAGATGGACAGCGTGATGTCGAGCGGATCGAAGGCGAAATGGAGAAGGACTGGATTGAAGCCAACCAAGCCTCCTGTAATCAGTTCTCCGATACGATTATTCCACTGCTTGCGGGAGAGTTTGACGGCTAGTATCGTGTTTACGATGTGGCATCCTATTCCCAATAGCATCCAATGGATAGGAATCGCTGCGAGTATGGCTGGATAGAGAATCGCCCGATAAAACGGTTCGGCTTCTAGCGAACCGTCCGAAATACTGTCAGCCAGGAAAAGGTTCTCCTGTCCGTCGAGAGCGGGTATTTGGCCAAGCGGGGTTTGCCAATACCAGAAGAGATGCGCCAGCGAGTAGGCTGTGACGAGAATGGGAAGCCAGATGACTGGTTTTGCCGAACGCATGCTAGGGTACTATTCGACTAAAATGAACGAAGATCAACTGGTTTGCTGTCGATAGACGGACTGAGTGATCTACTGAAGGTCGTTGGCGGGTAGGATCTTGTTGACGAATCCGCCGCAAAGGGCTCCGGCGATTGGAGCGATTACGTAGACTGTGAGCCAACCGATACCGTTCAAGGTGAAGGGTAGATCGCCCCAGCCGACGAGGCTTGAGAAAAGTCGTGGAGCCAGGTCGCGAGCGGGATTGAATCCCCCCATGGAGATCGGTGCGAGTAGGGAAATTAGGACGCTCAGAGTCATGCCAATGACGAAGGGTATTGCTGGTCTGGGCAGGGTCTTTCGGCGTTTATCAGTGATTCCGAAAATGACGAGCGCAAGCAAGGCGGTCCCGATGAACTCGGCGAGGAATCCGTGGACCGAAGTGATCGAGCCGCGAGTGGCTTCAGTTATCGGTTTGCCGCCCGGATTCGGGTAGAATTCTCCAAAAATCATGGCGCTGGCTTCGCTACCAGCCTGCCCTCGAACGATGCCGTTGGTTTGTTCGAAGAGTTCGATGACCCCGCCGTATACGAGGTAAATGAGCGAGGCAGCTGCGAAGGCTCCCAGGAATTGGACCAGAATGTAGGCCACGGCTTGACGTTTCGGAAAGGCTCGAAAGACAACCATGGCGATCGTAATCGCTGGATTGAGGTGGGCTCCACTGAGCGGTCCGGTCAGAATGATGGCGACGGTCAGTCCGAAGCCCCACACGATGGCGACTTGAAAAACTCCGACTTGGGCGCCGCAAGCGATAGCCGTGGCGACGCTGCCGCAGCCGAAAAATACGAGGAGGAATGTGCCGAGGAATTCGCCGGCGAGCCAGGTTTTAGCGTTCATGATGGATTGTTTAGAGGAGCGACGATTAATCCGAGCGGCCAGCTCGATATCCCGAGGCGTAGGCTTCGAAGACGAGTTTGATCTGATCGCGTATCTCGCGGAAGCAGTTCATGACTTCCTTGTCGGTTCCAGTTGCTTTTGCAGGATCGAAAAATCCCCAGTGGTAGCGTTCTGCTTGGCCGGGGAATGTTGGACAGGCTTGATCTGCATTGCCGCAAACGGTGATGACGGTGTTGATGTCCCGGTCGAGGAAAGTGTCCATGTGTTTGGAATCGTGACTTGAGATGTCGACCCCGATTTCCTTAAGTGCTTCGATTGCCATTGGATGGACGTATCCAGCTGGGTTGGACCCGGCGGAATGCACTTCGAAAAGATCGCCGCCAGCGGCACGGAGAATACCTTCAGCCATGTGGCTGCGGCATGAGTTTCCAGTGCAGAGGATGAGGACGCGTGGTTTGTTCATAGCTTAAAAAATTGGATTTTAGCAGCAGTCGGAGTCTTGCGAATTCTGGAGTCGCTCTAGGTCAGCGGCGAAGGTTGGGTTTTCGGAGGCATGAACTTCAATCGCTTGCATGCTGGCGCGAGCGATTGGATGAAGCGAGGGGTCGAGTTCGTAGAAATTCCAATTGGCCTTCCGTTTTACAACGAGCAACTCACGCTTTTTCATGTATCCAAGGTGTTTGGACGTTTTGACTTGGGCTTCTTGGAGAATATCTTGAATCTGGCAAACGCAGAGCGGCCCCTTCAAAAGAAGGTTCACTATGCGAAGTCTCGTGGGATCGCTTAGGCATTTGTAGAAAGAAGCCAGGTCCATGGGGCGGAAATTCGCCATAATAGGAATATACGTCAATAGGAATATGCCTTTATGAGAATGTTGGGAATGGCCATTTCGTGAACGAGGCGCGGGATCTCAAGAATTGTCAGCCGTTTGTTGTGGGGCCGGCCAGAATTGGGTCGAAACTCATGTTGAATGTCAGTTCGCCGATCAAAAGCGACGATGACGATTTGGTCTTAGCTTGGTTGGGAATTGATGTTGGCGCGGCGGATTGGATAGAGGATATTTCGCTGGCTCGTTTGCAGACGATCGTTATCGCGGGTTTGGTTTTGGCTCTGCTGATTTTCTTTCTTTATTATCAGATCGAGAATGAATCGGAGACGGATATGGCTTTGGCTAAGGAGCGAGCGGAGGCGGCGGATCGGGCTAAGAGCGAGTTTCTGGCGGTGATCAGTCACGAGATTCGAACGCCGCTGCAGAGCGTGTTGGGCTATAGCAATCTTCTGAGGGGGACACGTTTGGACGAAAAGCAAATGTCTTGCTTGGATACGATTCAATCGGAGGGCAACATTCTGCTACGCATCGTGCAGGACATTTTGGATTTCAGCAATCTGCGCAAAGCGAGTTCGGAGCTCAAGGAGGAAGCAGTTCCTTTGAGGCGTTTGATCGACGAGACTTTCCGGACTATCCGACCGATGGCTGAGCGAAAGGGATTGGTAGCGAAGTTGGATGTCGCGGATTCTTTGCCTGCGGTGGTGCAAACCGATGGGGTACGCTTGCGCCAGGTTTTGTTGAATCTCGTGGGGAATTCGGTGAAGTATACGGATACGGGAAACATTCGTTTCGCGATTCGGAGAAACAGCGTTTCGGGGAAGTTGGATTTCGTGATTTCGGATTCCGGAGTGGGAATTAAGGATGCGGATCTGGGGCGTTTGTTTGAGCCGTTCATTCAGTTGGAACATGTCGGGACTTCGCCGCGCGAGGGGGCTGGTTTGGGATTGGCGATCGTGAAGCGGATCGTGGAGTTGATGGGCGGTTCAATTTCCGTGAAGAGTGTTTTTGGGGAAGGGTCTGAGTTTACGGTCTCGTTCGATTTTGAGGTTTTGGAGGAATTGGAGGCCGTGGAGATAGAGGGGGGCGCGGATGATTCGGAATTGGAGGAATCGAGCGCTCTTGGAGAGAAATATCCTCTGGAAGTTTTGGTTTTGGACGACAATCCCATGGTGCACGGTTTGATCGCTCAGTATTTAGAAGGCTAGGATATTCGCCTGATCAGTTGGAGGACGGAAAGCCGGCTTCAGAGAAAGGGGCGGCCTATGATTTAATCGTGACCGATTTGCGGATGCCTGGAATGACCGGACCGGAGGCGGCGTCGATCATCCGAGGAAACTCGGGTTTGGCTGATCAGCCGTCGATTTTAGGAATATCGGCAACGCTGGCGGAGGACGAGATATTGCGAGCGATGAAGTCTGGGATTAACGACTTTCTCGGAAAACCGTTTTCCGCCGATGATTTGGAAGAGAGAATTCGGAGAATTCCTTGGCTGGAGCGGCTGGCCAAGAACGCTGAAGGCAACGTTGAGGAGACGCCGGTCGAAGAGGAAGCCGAAAAGGAGATTTCCGATGCGGAGGAGGAATCGTCGACTGCGTTCGCGAGTGAGGGAATGGGCGTCTTTTCAGATGAAATGATCGCTACGGCTTTGAAAGAAGTCGGCGAACTTTGCGTCAAAATGGAAAGCGCGGAAGGCCGAGGCGATTTTGAATTCGTAACGGAAACGGCTCATTACCTTTCAAACACGGCTATGGCGATTGGGATCGAATCGCTGTATGTCGATAGTAAGCCCCTGCAAAAAGCGGCCGATGATAGACGCGATGATTGTTTTGCTTTGCTGGAACGCTTGAGGGCGAACTTCGCCGCTTGGGAAAAGGCGAGGTAGATTCAGCGCTAACGCTTGGGGCGAAAGACTTTCATGACGCTTTCGTCGGTTTCCAAATAGGCTCCGCCGATGAGGTCGATGCAGTAGGGAATCGCGGGAAAGACAGCCTCTAGATTCTCTCGGATAGCTTTAGGCTTCCCTGGGAGATTGACAATGAGGCAGGAGCCGCGCGTACCGGCAGTCTGCCGCGAGAGGATCGCGGTGGGAACGTACTTGAGTGAGGCAGTCCGCATTTGTTCGCCGAATCCAGGTAGCATCTTTTCGCAAACGGCTTCGGTGGCTTCGGGAGTTATGTCGCGTAGAGCTGGGCCGGTGCCGCCAGTGGTTACGACGAGACTGCAGCCTTTTTGGTCGGCGAATTCCTTGAGCGTGGCTTCGATTTGATCCTGTTCGTCGGGCACAACGGCGTAGGCGACTTCGAATGGCGTAACGAGCCATTCTTCGAGCAATTCGAGGCAGGCCTTGCCTGGAATGTCTTCGTAGATTCCTTTTGAAGCGCGATCCGAGATATTGATCACGCCGATTGTGGTGGTTTGGGAAGTCATAGGATCTATTCTGAGTTAAAGAATTTCGAAAATGGGCGCTATCGAGTTAGGCTCAACTTTGTTTTTGCGGGATTGACAGTTTTGCTGGAGCCGAATGGTTTGGCAGAGGCATGAGCTGATTTGGCTCGTTATCGATGAAGAAGCAGAATTTCACAGAAATGGTGAACCTGATCATCAAGGAAGATGATCGATACACGAAGGAAGCCTATTCGTTTCTGAAAGAGGCGTTGGATTTTACGATGGACAAAGAGCGGAAGCGCAAAGGTAAGATCGTGACTAAAAACCAACGCCATGTCAGCGGACAGGAATTGCTCGAAGGCGCTCGAGAGTATGCCCTGGATCAGTATGGTCCGATGGCCTACACGGTTTTGACTTCCTGGGGATTAAACAAGTGCGAGGACATCGGAGAGATGGTTTTCAATCTCATCGAGTATGGCGTCTTTAGCCGAAACGAGGGCGACTCCAAGGAAGACTTCTCTTCGATTTACAGCTTCGAGGAAGCGTTTCAGAAGCCTTTTCAGCCGGAAAAACGCCGGTTGAAACGCCCGCGCTATCGTTCAATCGAGACGTTTTAGTTTTCTTTTATTCCGTTGTCTCGGGGCTTGCCCTGGGCGTTCTTATCGACTTTCTTTCGCGGTCTTCCGATGACCGTCGTCAAACCGATTTCCAATCATGCCTGAATCTTCGCTCTCCCGCTCGCTTGAAGCGAGCCAATCGCTAATTGCTCCTTTGCTGAAAGAACCGGTCGAACGGTTCGTTCTCGATAATGGCCTGACGGTCGTTTTGAAGCAGGAGCGTTCCAATGCGATTTGCTCTGTCCAGGTATGGGTGAAAACCGGCAGCATCCACGAAGGCGACCAAATGGGCGCGGGCTTGTCGCACTATGTCGAGCACATGCTTTTCAAGGGCACGGAGAAGCGCGAGGGACGGTCGATCTCCGAGAGCGTTCAAGCTGGTGGCGGATACATCAATGCCTACACGACTTTCGATCGTACGGTCTACTATATAGATATTCCTTCGGAGAATGTCGAAACGGCTCTGGATGTTTTGAGCGACGCGGTCTTCTGCTCGACCTTGCCGGCTGACGAAGTTGAGAAAGAGCGCGACGTGATTTTGCGGGAGATCGATATGGGCGAGGACGATCCTGATCAGAAACTTTCCCGAGCTTTATTTGAAACCTCGTTTCGAGAGCACCCATACCGTTATCCGGTTATTGGGTACAAAGAGATTTTTTCCAAGATATCGCGTGAGGAATTGGTGGAGTACTATCAAACGCGTTATGTTCCGAATAACGCGGTTTTGATCATCTCTGGCGATTTCGATGTGGTGGAGATGAAAGCTCATGCCAAGAGCTACTTCGGAACATATGAACGCAAGGCATTGCCCAGCGTCTACATTCCTCAGGAGCCGATACAGTTGGCGGAACGCGAAATGCATATCTATGAAGATGTGCAAATATCGCGAGTTGGGATTGGATTTCAGACTCCTGGTCTTACGCACGCGGATACGCCTGTGCTGGATGCGCTTTCATTGATCCTCGGTAGCGGTAATAGCTCTTTGCTTTCGACGAACCTGCGGGAAGAACTAAAGCTCGTGCACGCCGTGGATGCTTCCAATTGGACTCCGGGAACGGTCGGAGTGTTTTACTTGGCATTGGTTTGCGATCCGGATAAGCGAGACCAAGCGATCGCTGCCTTGCATGAGCGTTTGGCGAATTTAACAGTGGATGATTTTCCTAGCGAGCTCGTCGACAAAGCGGTTCGTCAGTTACTGATTGCGGAAGTGAATGCTCGAAAGACCGTGAGTGGGCAAGCGTCGCGGTTTGGCGCGGCGGAAGTCGTCGTGGGCGATATTGGTTATGCGGGCAATTATTTGCGTCGCGTCGCAGAGACGACTGCAGAGGAACTGGTACGCGTATCGAAAGAATGGTTGCGCAAGGATAGGTTGACGACTGTTACGCTCAATCCGAAGGATTCCGAGTCGGTCGATTTGAATACGGTATCGGTCGAGCGTTCAGGCAACGATTTCTCGGAATTCAAGCAAGCCAATGGAAGCGTTTTGCTGATGCGGGAAGATCATCGTTTGCCGAACCTGCATATCCGTGTAGTCATGAATGGCGGTTCGCTTTACGAGGAATCGGGAAGGCAGGGAGCGACATCACTGTTGGCAACTATGCTAACCAAGGACACGGAGAAACGAACGTCATTGGAAGTAGCTGCAGCGGTTGAAAATGCTGGAGGTAGTTTCTATGAGTTTTCCGGCAACAATAGCCTTGGCCTAGCCTTGGAAGTTTTGCCATCCGACTTGGACCTCGCTTTGGACGTGTTGGGGCAATCGCTTTTCTCTCCAGCTTTCGACGAGGAGACTTTCGAGTTGGAGAAGTCGGCTCATGTTGCAGCCATTAAGGAGGATCAAGACGATATCGTAACGGCGGGAAGACGTGCTCTAAGAGAGTTGTTTTTTGGGGAGCATCCATTTCGACTTGGGGGAGCAGGCTCGTTGGAGACTGTCGAGCCGCTTGAAATTAGCGATTTGAAAGCGTTGCGAGCAAAGCTTCTGACGGCTGGCAATCTAACGATTGCCGTCTCTGGCCAATTTGATTCCAAAAGCTTGAAACCGCGTCTCGAAACGCTATTGGCAAAAACGCCGAAAGGTGAAAAACCAAGTTCGGATGCTGTATTCGTAAAACCACACGAACCAGGCATTCACCGTCGCAAGATGGATCGCCAGCAAGCGATTGTCTTTCATGGCTTCCCGGGGCCAGGCCTTTTGTCGGATGACTATTATGTATCCGAAGTGGCGGACGAGGTTTTCAGCGGGATGTCCAGCAATCTGTTCGAGCAAGTGCGCGAGGAATTAGGTTTGGCTTATTTCGTTCGTTCGAGCCGGATTGTCGGATTGGATACGGGTCTCTTCTACTTTTTCGCGGGCACTTCACCTGAAGGCTATGCACAGGTGATCGAAGAGCTTATAAAGGAAGTTGATAGAGTTGCCAGTGGCGGCGTGACCGAAGCCGAATTAAATCGCTGCAAAACCCGCTTGAAGGCATCGCGTCGCATGAGTCAGCAGACGAATTCCTCGTGCGCCAGCCAGGCGGCGATGAATCTTGCCTATGGACTGCCGGCGAACGACTGGCGTGATTACGATGCTCGAATCGATTCGGTGACTGTTGAAGCGCTGGCACTATTCGCCAAAACCTATTTCAAGACAGAGGATCGGGTCGAGGTAGTGATCGGCGCCGTCGAGTAGAGCGTTCCTTTTGCCAAGCTGTTCTGAATTCAATTTCGAGCAGTTAACCATTATTTGTGTTTTTGGGCGCAAAAAAGGCCAGGCCGTTTTTGCAAACGACCTGGCAGGTGTGGTTGTTGGGAGGGAAATTATTGTATATTGGAACCATTACGTTCAACCATGGTGATTTCAAGCACTTCCTGGTTTACGGGGGATATCAATTGGAAGAAGTTGACGTCTCAGTGTGAATTGACCCAGAAATATAGGGATAAAGCCTAGTTTAATCTAAGTAGTCCTTAAGATGAATGTTTCTCGATAAGCGCATATACGTATCCATTTTTTGGACAGACCCGCCATATTTTTTAGACATCGTGAAGCAGATAGTCTGGGACAAATGCGGTCGGAGGGCTCGGTATCTGGCAGCTTTCAGTTTTTCTAAGGGAGTGGCTTCATTGATATAAGTTTTGCTAAAATGAAATCTTTTTGGCGATTGGGATTTGACAGGAAGCGATCGCATTGATCTTTATGGTGTTCATGAACACCTTTAGGGATTCGCTCACCAAACGGCAACGAGAGATTATGGATTTCGTCCAGAGTCGTCGCGCCGAATTGGGGCGCATGCCGTCGACTCGCGAAATTCAACGCTTCTTTGGATTCGCTAGCCAGACGGCGGCGGTGAATCATTTGAAGGCTTTGGAGCGGAAGGGATTCTTGCGGCGGTTGCCTGGTGATTTACTTCCGGTGAATACGGAGAATTTTAGTTCGATTCCGCTTTTGGGGATTATTCCAGCTGGCATGCCGACTTATGGCGATGCGGTAGCCGAAGGCGGAGTAGGGGTTGATCTGGCGTCGATTGGAGTTTCCGATTCGGCGAGGACCTTTGCTCTAACAGTTCGTGGGGATTCCATGATAGACGCTCATATCCAAGAAGGAGATGTCGTGATTCTCGAATACAAGGAGCCGCGTGATGGGGATGTGGTTGCGGCTCTGATAGACGGGGAGACGACATTGAAGCGTTTTGTCATGAATGAGGGGCGACCTTTCTTGAAGGCTGAAAACTCGGCCTATCCTGATTTGATTCCGGCGATGGAACTGGTCGTCCAGGGAGTCATGGTAGCCTTAACGCGGAGGGCATTTTAATGATCGGGGCTGGATCGGGAATATCGCTCGTGCCTCATGGAGGGGATGCAACGGTTAATCGGCCGCGGCCCGTTGCTCGAAAGGCTGCTGTTGTCGATATCCGTCAGCGTTCGAGTGAAGCGTACAAAGAGATTTTGGGTCGGCACATCGTGACGATGGAGCCGGAGAGCGCTTATGGAACGGGAGTTAAATCTCTGACTGAAAGCGTTTCTCGAATTGGAGAATTAATGGTGTGTCTAGAACAGAAATACAAATTGACGGAGGATTGAAATGAACAAGCGATATAAGGATATTATAATTGAGGATAGTCGAAGCGAAAACATGGTACGGCGTTTATTGGACACGCCCGACCGGGATCGTACGCGTCGGCAGCGTTGGTTGCTTTTCGCCAATGGTGGATGGTTGTTGAGAGGGAAAGCTGGAGTCAATTCAGCGCACTCTGGTTGAGGGGGGGCGAATTTACCGAGTAGGTTGAAGGTCAGTAGGGGGCGCTTGCGGCGACCGCGTATGTAAATCGACTAATTCCATAAGGTGGTGCGAGGCGTCCCGACTCGCGATCTAGGGAAATTAAAAAATGCGTCGAGACACCACGTTCCATCTTTTAGCTATTCAATGTAGAAGCGGTCCCGCTCCTACGGGAAATTTTTGAAACCGTTCAGCTTTGAGCGAGTTCTATCCAGATTTCGAGTGCAATTTGCTCGGGTCTGGATTGTGGGTTGATATTGAGTGAATCAAGTTGAGTCAACCAATGAGCGGCTCTGGGATTTGAGTGTTTTTTGAGGAGGGAACTGATCTGTTTGCGGCGTTGATTGAATAAGTCGCGTATCAGGATTCGATCTTCTCGGGTAAAGCGATAGGGGCTCTGCTTGGTTTCTAGATTGAGCAGGCGAGAGCCGACGTCGGGTTTTGGATAGAAGCAGCTGGCGGCGACGTCGTGTGAAGAAGGGGTATTGAAAGCTGATTGGAGAAAGATGCTTATGGCTCCGAGTTGTTTGGTGCCGGATTTGGCGACAAAACGTTGAGCCGCTTCTTTTTGTAGCATGAGGGTCATGCTTTGCGGGGCAGGACCATTTATGATGGCGTCCATCCAGGGTGTCGAAATGGCGTAGGGCAGGTTGGCGACGATTTTGAAAGGACCGGCGCCTTCCGGTAGTCCGGCGAGTGGATGGTCCATCGCGTCGCCTTCCAGAAGATGAAAGCTTTCTTCGAATTCGGATTCGATCGATCGCATGTGCGCTGCGAGTCGTCTGTCTTTTTCGATCGCGTAGACGGTCGCGCCTGCATTGAGAAGCGCTTGGGTGAGAGTGCCGAGACCCGGGCCGATTTCTACAACGGTGTCACCTGGCTGGATCTTTGCGAGTTCGAGCGACTTGCGCACTATATTGCCGTCGATCAGAAAATTCTGTCCCAACTTGCGAACCGGGCGATGGTCGATCCGTTCGAGCAAGGCTCGCGTTTCCGAGGGAGAAAGCGGCGAGCTCATAATTAGGCTTGGTGGAAGTCGCGAATCAGGTCGCTCGTCGAGTCGGCCTTCATCAGGGCTTCTCCGACTAGGATTGCTTTTGCGCCTGCGGCTCTAACGCGACGCGCGTCTTCACCGGTCCAAATCCCGCTTTCCGATACGGCGATTATGTTTTTTGGAAAGAGAGGGATAAGGCGTTCGGAGAATGACAAATCGGTTTTGAAAATGGCGAGGTCGCGATTGTTGACGCCGATAATGCAAGCGTCGTGGGCGACTGCTCTCTCGAGTTCAGGTTCGCTATGAATTTCGTAAAGAGCATCTAGTCCCGCGAGGTCGGCTGCTGCGCGAAGGGCTTTCATCTCTTCGTCGCTTAAAGCGCGGACGATTATGAGGATGGCCGATGCTCCAGCTTGGGCAGCTTCGACGACTTGGATGGGATGAACCATGAAGTCTTTGCGAAGGCAGGGAACCCCGCGTTGTTCTTGGGCAAATTTTTGCGTGACGCTCTCGAGATCGGAGAGATTGCCGCCGAAGTACTTTTCATCGGTTAGGATCGAGAGGCAGTCGGCGCCTGCGGATAGATAGGTCTCGGCTTGTTCGGTGGATGCTCCGAGGGCTTTGATTTGTCCGGCGGACGGAGAGCGGCGTTTGATTTCGGAAATTACGGCTAAGCCGGAAGGCGTTTGCAGAGCTTCGAGAAAACGGCATTCAGGGCGGATTGCTCCGAACGCCGCCAATTCGGAGTCTTCGACTACGCGAACGCGGTCCGCAATTTCGCGGCGTTTCCATTCCATTATTTCGCTTAATTTATCCATGTCAGGCGATTAGAAGCGGCCACATTGGTAGGAAGTATTCAGGCTGTCGAGGATTGTATTTGCACTTGATGCGGGCGTTTTCGTACATGTATCGGAGTGAGTGCAATAGACGATTTACTGGCGACGATGGCTCGATTGAGAGCCCCTGACGGTTGCCCTTGGGACTTGGAACAGGATCATCAATCGATCGCCGAATGTTTGGTGGACGAATGTAGCGAGCTATTGGAGACAATAGACAATCTCGATATGGACCATATGCGAGAGGAGTTGGGGGATGTGTTGCTTCAGGTCGTCTTTCATTCTCAGTTGGCGAAGGAATCGGAGCATTTCGATTTCGAAGCGGTGGCGAAAGAAGTGAATGACAAATTGATCCGCCGCCATCCGCATGTGTTTGGGGACAAAACGCTCGATTCTTCGGATCAGGTGTTGCATCAATGGGACGAGATCAAGGCGCAGGAGAAAAAGAATAAGCCGGTTTCGAAATCGGTCTTCAAAGACCTGCCGCCTGCCTTGCCGGCGTTGATGTTCGCGGTAGATATTTTCAAGCAGATCGAAAAGAAGGACTTGCCGACGGGCGAATCGATCGATCGAGATTCGATTGGAGAAATAGCCGAGACATTGGACGAGGAAACGGCGGGAGCGTTGTTGTTCGAAATCGCGGCTGCGTGTCGCGTAAAGGGAATCGACCCCGAGTCGGCGGTGAGGCGGTATGCGCGTAGCGTTCAAAATGAAACGGAAGCCCTTGCATCCGAGTCGGTAAGTTGAGACGCTCGCTTTCAGTGGCGGCGACTGGCAAAGCGATATATTCGAATGAACCGGTAGAGGCTGCTCGCTGGAAAACGGAGTGGTTGCCGCCGTTTTTGAAGTATTTAGCGCATGAGCGTCAGTTGTCGGAATATACGACGCGTAATTATTCGACGGCGATTGATCGGTTTTTTCGGCATTTGGTAAAGGGCGGTTCCTGGGATGGGGAGCTCGCATCGATCGTCTTGCGCGATGCTCGGGATTTCGTGATCGAGGAGCAGAGGCGCGTTGGACGCGTGACTTTGCGGAATTACGCGTCGGGGTTGAAGACATTTTTCAAGTATTGGATCCGGCAGGGCGTGTTGGATCGTAACCCCCTTGATGGGCTAATTCTTCCCAAGCCAGCCAAGAAATTGCCGATTTTTCTGACGGAGAAGCAAGTGGTGAGTTTGCTGGACGGGCCGATAAAATTGCTCGAAAGCGAGGAGCTCGAACCTTTCCAGGCATGGCGAGATCGCTTGATCCTGGAGTTGCTCTATGGAGCGGGGTTTCGAGTGTCCGAATTGGTAGGACTTCGTTATGGGGACGTGAGTTTCGATGAAGGTGTGGCTCGGATCGTGGGAAAGGGTGGGAAATCTCGGACTTGCCCCCTTGGTCGGATGGCCCTTGCCGTCCTTGAAAAGTGGAAGGGAGAATTCGCTCCTTCTACTAAATTTGACGATTTCGTGATTATTGGAAAACAAGGCCGAAATTGCTCGGCTCGACAGGTTCAATTGATGCTGAAGCGGTACTTGAGATTGGCGGAGCTTCCAATGGACATTACCCCCCACAAAATACGCCATTCTTATGCCACTCATCTTTTAGATAATGGCGCCGATTTAAGACTCGTGCAGGAACTCCTAGGACATTCTAAGCTTTCGACGACTCAGATCTACACCCACGTCAATTTGGGGCGCTTGAAAGCGGTTTACAATCAGGCTCACCCACGAGCTTGAGAACCATAAGCCACTGACAGTGAGCATATTGAAAAACAAAAATTTTAGAGCTCTTTGGCTCTTCGTCGTATGGTCGACTTTGGCCGTCGGGGCGGAGAAAGTGGCGACTGATCCTAATGGCCGCAGAGTTGTAGCTGGCGAATTGCTTATTAAAATGCGTGGCGATCTTATTTTGCCACACTCTACCGGGGGTCGATTCGCCCCGCTGAGTAGAGCTCATAAGGTGGCGAGAGGCCGCATTAAGCGTGGATATTAGACCTTGCCTCGAGTTGCGCTGGTCGAGGTTGAGGAGAAGCAGTCTCTCGAAGAAGCGATTGCGGCCTACAATCGATCCGGTTTGTTGGAGCGCGTTTCCTATAATTACATTAGAAAAGCGTCCGTTTTACCGGATGATACGTTGTTGCAGGATGGCAAGCAGTGGGGAATCGCCGGATCGGACGTAAGCGCAAGCGAAGCCTGGGATGTCGTTAACGAGGCGCCGGATGTCGTGGTAGCGATTCTCGATTCGGGCGTTCGTTACGCGCATGAAGATTTGGCTGCGAACATGTGGGTAAATACCGGTGAAATTGCTGGCAACGGGTTGGATGACGATGGGAATGGCTTCATCGATGACATTCATGGAATCAACACGGTTGGAGTAGATGGAGAGCGTACGCCTGAAACTGAAGGCGATCCAATGGATGATTTGGGTCATGGTACGCACGTGGCAGGTATCGTTGGGGCGGTTGGCAATAATGGATTGGGGGTAACTGGAGTGGCCTGGAATATCAAGTTGATGGCTTTGAAATTTCTTAATTCGAGCGGTGAAGGCAGCGATTCGGATGCGATAGAGTGTATCAACTACGCCCGCGAACAAGGAGCTCATATCATCAATAGCAGCTGGGGTGGTTTGGATTTCAATCCCTTGTTGGGCGATGAGATAGAGCAGGCGAGTGAAGCCTGAATTTATTTTATAGCGTCAGCTGGCAATGGAAGCAGCAACAATGACGATCAGCCAAATTATCCGTCTTCTTATTCCTATCCCAATGTAGTTAGCGTTACGGCGACTGACAAACGGGATGGTTTCGCGAGCTTCGCAAATTACGGCGAATCCGAGGTTGAGCTCGCAGCGCCGAGTGTAGAGATCAATTCGACCTATTTCAATTCGGATAACGATTATAGGGCTTTGAGCGGAACGTCGATGGCGACTCCTTTCGTCAATGGCGCGATTGCGTTGATGATAACGCGTTTCCCCGATGAATCGATGGCTATTATTTTGAATCGTTTGTATTCATCGACGGATACATTGGAAAGTTTGGCGAGGCGTTGCCGCGTTGGAGGGCGTCTGAATCTTTCACGGGCCCTCGAGGTGGAAATGCCCAGACCGCTTAATGACGATTTTTCAAATGCAACATCGGTTTTGAATTCGCCTTTGGTTGTTTCTGGTTTCAACGCTACAGCAACCATGGAAGCGAGCGAGGGAACGCATGACACTGAGGGAACAGGCCAGACGGTTTGGTGGAGTTGGACTGCGGATACGGATGGCTTTTCGGAGTTGACGTCGGCGGGAAGCGATTTCAATACGATGCTTGCGGTATATCAGGGCAAAAATGTGGATACGCTTCAACTAGTCGCTAAGTATCGTGACGTATCGCCAACTCATAGTGGAGCTTCGCTAGGATTCAATGCAGAGGCGGGAAGGGTATATCGAATTGCGGTTGACGGGTTGCTCGGCGCTTCGGGAAATATAAGCCTCAGTCTTGGTCAAACCGTGGTAAATGACGATTTTGCGAAGGCTCTGGAAATCGAAGGTATCAATGTCATCGAGACGGGTGAGAACATCGCTGCTACTCGCGAATCTGTCGAACCGGATCATGTAGCGAATACGTTTGGGTCGAAGTCGGTTTGGTGGAGTTGGAAGGCTCCTTTGAGCGGCAATGTGACGATTTCGACCTCAGCTAGCAACAGTTTCGATACGCTGTCAGCTGTATACACTGGTAGTAGCTTGGAAGCGCTTCAATTGATCGGTTCGAATGATGACGATGGGCGTACGGGGGTTTGGACAAGCGCTCTTACTTTGTATGCTCAAGAAGGCGAGACGTATAAGATCGCGGTCGATGGATGGAATGACGGGTTTGGCGAAATTGGGCTAACGGTTGCGATGGCCGAGAATGACGATTTCGAAGATGCTCGTAGCATTGTTTCGGATACGTTTGAGGATGTGTCGTTTACGCAACAAGCGACTAAAGAGAAGGGTGAACCCGATCCTGACGAAGCTGTGATTTTGACAACACTTGAACCGGGCCTATATACGGTCGTATTGTCTGGAGTCGACAGAGGAAATGGACTTGGTTTAATCGAGGGGTTCGATGCCTCAAGCAAGAGCATCGAAACGCGCTTGGCTAATATATCGACACGTGTACGTGCCTCGACGGGCCAAGAGGTGGCGATCTCCGGATTCGTTATTACCGGTCAGGATCCTAAGCGAGTATTGATTCGAGCTTTGGGTCCGGAGCTTCTTAAGCGAAATGTTTCCGGAGTACTATCAGATCCTCAAATGTCGCTTTATAGGAGACAAGATAGAATTGCGATGAACAATGATTGGGAGGATGAAAATGGCTTCCTTATTACGGCATCGTCTGAGGAAGTGAATACGTCGATTCTGGACGAGAGAAGCTTAGATTCCGCAATGGTACGCGAGCTCGAGCCAGGTCTTTATACGGTGATCGTCAGCGACGTAAATAGCGACACAGGTATTGTGTTGATTGAAGTACATGAGCTGCCGTAGTGGTCTGAAGAAGGTGTTGTTTTTTTCGTTTTAATGATCTCTATGTATGAAACTTTCAAGATGATGTACTAGCGCTTGGCGGTATACATTTCTTCAATATGTATAACTTCGACAAAATGCGCCGGAAGGGGAAAGCGGGTAACCGTACCTTGGCGAATACTATTGGGTCTAAGGAGGTTTGAGTTCTGCGTTTATCCACAAAAAAGGATACGCCTAATTGGACGTATCCTGTTCCGTTTTAGGGTTTAGTAAAACTCCCTAGCTTATTGAGGCAATGGCCGCGTTAAATGTGGCGCTAGGTCGCATGGCGGCGGAGGCTTTGTCGAAGTTTGGCTGGTAGTAGCCGCCGATATCGATCGAGGCGCATTGAGCGGCATTGAGCTCTTCGACGATTTTGGCTTCGTTTTCCGCCAACTGCTGAGCGAGAGGAGCAAAGCGTGATTGGAGAGTTGAATCTTCCGTTTGCTTGGCGAGAGCTTGAGCCCAGTACATGGCCAGGTAGAAGTGACTGCCTCGGTTGTCGAGTTCGTTGACCTTACGCGATGGCGATTTGTTGTTCTGGAGGAACTGGGCGGTCGCTTGGTCGAGCGTGGTCGCGAGAACCTGGGCTTGGGCATTGCCGAAGCTGGTGCTGAGGTGTTCGAGGGAAACGGCGAGGGCGAGGAATTCGCCTAGCGAGTCCCAGCGCAAGTGACCTTCGCTTTCGAATTGTTGAACGTGCTTAGGTGCGGATCCGCCGGCTCCGGTTTCGAAGAGTCCGCCGCCGTTCATGAGGGGGACGATAGAGAGCATCTTAGCGCTGGTTCCGAGCTCGAGAATTGGAAATAGATCGGTTAGGTAATCGCGGAGTACGTTGCCGGTGACGGAGATAGTATCGAGGCCGTCTTTGATACGGTCGAGCGAGAACCTGGTCGCGTCGAGGGGAGCCATGATGAGGATCTCGAGTCCATCAGTGTCATGGTTTGGTAGATACGCACCTACCTTGGCTATCATTTGGGCGTCGTGACCTCGATTTTCGTCTAACCAGAAAACTGCGGGAAGGCCGGTGGCGCGGGCTCGGTTGACGGCGAGTTTTACCCAATCTTGGATTGGGGCGTCTTTAACTTGGCACATGCGGAAGAGGTCGCCGGTTTCCACGCTCTGTTCGAGGAGGGTGTTTTCGGAGCTGTCGACGACGCGGATTGAGCCATTGCCAGGTGATTGGAAAGTCTTGTCGTGCGAACCGTACTCTTCGGCTTTTTGAGCCATGAGTCCGACGTTGGATACGCTGCCCATCGTAGTTGGGTCGAAGGCGCCGTGCTCTTTGCAAAAGTCGATGGTGGCCTGGTAGAGGCTGGCGTAGGAGCGATCTGGGATAACGAATTTCGTATCCTTGAGCTGACCGTCGGGTCCCCACATACGTCCGGAAGTACGGATTGCGGCGGGCATAGAGGCGTCGATTATGACGTCGCTTGGGACGTGGAGATTGGTGATGCCCTTGTCCGAGTTGACCATGGCGAGAGCGGGGCGGTCTTGATAGACTGCTTGGATGTCCGCTTCGATTTCAGCTTGCTTGGCTTGCGATAGGGATTTGATTTTCGCGTAAACGTCGCCAAGGCCATTGTTGGTATCGACTCCGATGGTCTGGAGTGTAGCGGCGTGTTTTTCGAAGACGTCTTTGTAGAATACCGAGACGGCGTGGCCGAATATGATAGGGTCGGAGACCTTCATCATTGTCGCTTTCATATGAAGCGAAAAGAGGACGTCTTGTTCTTTGGCATCGTCAACTTGTTCCGCGAGAAAAGAACGCAGGGCGTTTTTGCTCAGAACCGCGGCGTCGATAATTTCGCCTGCGAGGAGCGGGGTGTTGCCTTTGAGTTCCGTGAGGGCTCCATTGGAGTGTACGAATTCGATGCGGGCATCGGTTGCTTCGCTGATCGTCGTGGATTTTTCGCTGCCGTAGAAATCGTTGCCCCTCATACTAGAAACGTGAGATTGCGAATCCGAACTCCATGCTCCCATTGAGTGTGGGTTTGAGCGAGCGTATTGTTTAACGGCTCCTGGAGCTCGGCGGTCGGAGTTGCCTTCGCGGAGGACAGGGTTTACGGCACTGCCGAGAACTTTGGCGTAGCGGCTTTTGATTGCTCGCTCGTCGTCATTCTGAGGATCTTCAGGGTAATTGGGAAGGGCGTATCCGTGGGATTGTAGCTCTTTGATCGCCGCGTTCAACTGAGGAATCGAAGCGCTGACATTTGGCAGTTTGATGATATTCGCCTCTGGAGTTTTGGCGAGATCACCTAATTCCGAGAGGGCATCTGCTTGGCGTTGATCTTCCGTCAGCGATTCGGGAAAATTGGCGATGATACGACCCGCGAGGGAGATGTCTCTTGTTTCAACAGCGACACCGGCCGCTTTGGTGAATGCCTCGACGATGGGGAGGAAGGAGTAAGTCGCGAGCGCGGGCGCTTCGTCCGTTATCGTGTAGATGATTTTCGAATTCGGTGTGGTCATGGTTTCCTTAGTTGGAAGGCAATTTTTATCGGTTTCGCTCCCTTGCATTAAGCATCCTAAATAGAGCGAAGTTCTTCGGTAACCGTCTCGCGGGCTGGGTCAATAGAATACCGCGTTTGGGAGATGGGCAAAGGTACGTTTAAGAGGTTCGTTTTTTGACGCTTATAAATGGTAGGGTTGCCTGTTCCTAAGAAACCGCATCGGGTGATGCGATTTCAACGGTTGCTTGGGATAAACAACCCTACCAGCTTCCGCTACTAGATTAACAGGCGATTGAATGGAACATGTTTGTAGGTAAAACTGAATTACAATACAGTTGACAGTAAAAGTGATATGATAATAAATGCGTCCTAAATGGCCCGTCCTCGTTCGCAAAAAGTCATAGATGTTAAGGAGAAATTGATTCGCCGGATTGAGCATGGCTACTATTTGCCGGGGAGTCGTTTTCTTTCGAATCGCGCCTTGGGGCTACGTTTCAGTATCAGTTATCAAACGGCGGATACGTTGATCCGAGAGTTGGTGGCGGAAGGATATCTTACGCGCAAACCGGGGAGCGGTACTTTCCTTCGGGGGGAGACGCCGCAATGGCGGGGTGTGGAATTGATTTTCAATGAACGGGCGCGGGTGAAGGATAGTTTCGGGGCGCTCTTGTTGGCTCGTTTGAAGGATGGCTTCGAGAAGGCAGGGATTCAGGCGCGTGTGCGATGGGGTGGTTCGGTCAGTCGAGTGAGCGGTTCGAGTTTTCCTATTTTTTGGGAATGTTCTGAAGCTCAAGAATTGATCCGGCAAGAAGAACGGTACTGTCTGCTTATTAATCAGGCGCCTCCAAAAGGTTTGTCGGCGGTGTATTGCGATGCGGTGAGCGTGGACGATCATTCGGGCGGCATTGCGGCGGGAGAGTTGGTGCGGTCGATTGCTCCGGATGCGGTTGCGATGATTCTCGGTGGACCGAAAGGGGATCAGCGGTGCTTGGATCGCGTGAGGGGATTTCAAGAAGCGATTCCTGGGGCAGAAGTTCATTTTGCGGAATCATGGTTTTACGATGATGGACTTTTGGCGGCTCGGCCTTTGTTGGGAAAAAAGCCTGAAGTGGTGTTTTGCGCAAATGATCGACTGGCGCAGGCTTTGATGGATGTAGCTGGCAAGAAGGGTCGATCGGCAGGGTTGCGAGTCATTGGTTTCGATGATGCTCCGGTAGCGGAGCAGCTGGATTTGACAACCATTTCGATCCCCTGGGACGAGCTGGCGAAGAACGTCGTGGAGGTTGCTCAAAAAAGAATTTCGGGCGATACGTCTACGGCAATCACGCGGATTTTGGCTCCCCGTCCGGTGATGCGAGGAAGTTTGTGATGGATGCGGCACGCCGTTCGCATTGGAAAGTGACGAACTGCTTTATTGCCCACGAATTTTCACGAATAATTTTGGACTGATTCGTGAAAATTCGTGTTATTCGTGGGTAAGCCTTTTCGAAAGTAGCGTTAACGCGATCGGGGTTGGCCATTTTCGCCGAGTTGGCGGTTTTCTCCAACTGGGACGGCTTTTCCGCTGTCGGCTGATGCGATGATCGCGTATACGCAGCCGAGGGTAGCGAGATTGTTTTGAGCGGAATTGAAGGGTTCGCGATCTTCTTCGATGGAGCAGAGTAATTCCAGCATAGCTCCTTGGAATCCGTCGTCGAACCAAGCGCCTTCTAGTTGGGCAGTGGCGATGCCTTCGGCGGTTTCAAGCGTGACTTCGGAGATTTTGGTTACGGCGCCGGTGGCGGTAAGGACTCCTTTGTCGCCCGTAATGACGATGCGTTCCAGGGCTCCTTGGGAGCATTGTCCGTCGAGGGCGAGATTGGCTACGCCATTGCCGAATTGTATTGTGGCTCCGCCGAGTAGGGGAGAATCAAGTGTTTGATTCTTGGCTTTGCGGGCGGTTCCGAATGCGCGTTCGGCTGATTGGGTCGGGAAAAAATTGACTGCCATATCGATCCAGTGCACCGCGAAGTCGTAGAGGATGATGTGGTGAATCGATTCGAATGGGGTGCCTTGGATCCAAGTGTGGTCCCAGTTGAGGTAGATGTTTACCGTGTTCGTTTCGCCTATCAGGCCTGCGTTGATGGCCTGCTGCATATAGCGGACGTAGGGAGCCCAGCGACCGTTTTGGTTGACAGCGAGCTTCAGGTTTTTGGATTCGGCTAGCTTGGCTAGGCGCTCCGCAATATCGAGGTCGAGGGCGAATGGCTTTTGACTGAGGACATGTTTGCCTGCATTGAGAGCAGCTTCGATTGCCGCAACTCGGGGAGCTGGATGTAGGGCGATGTCGACTACATCTATCTCTGGGTTGGCTAGCAGTTCATTGTAGTCCTGGTAGCAAATTGCGTTAGGATAGTGCGAGTCTCGTCTCTCCTGCGTTTTGGATTTATTCAAATCGCATAAACCGACAACTTTCAGTCCGGCTGCTTTGTAGGCATTGAGGTGATGGATTGTGATGCCACCACAACCGATAAGGCCGATTTTTGGGCGGTAGCTTTTTGGAAGCTGTGGTTTGTAATCGAGGCTTGGGGCTTCGAGCTGCTTGACCTCTTGATAACTTTCTAGGGTGTAGTTGGTTTCTGGGCTCATAGATTTTTGAGAGAAACGGTTGTTCGCGTTGTTGCGCTGAGGACGGCTGCGTCGACGATTTGTTGTCCGATGCGAGCGATCTTCGGGCTTAGTGGGCCATCGATTTCAAGTCCGTTTTCTATGCGGTTGAGGACGTAGGGGATGGGGGCGTGAAAAGGGTGAACTAAATCATCACAAGCAATGGTTTCGCCTTCTGGTTTCGATTGGGTTTGGACGTGAATATTCGGTTCTAGATCGTAGGAGGCGATAGTGCCTTCGCTTCCAACGATGTTGAAGCCGCATTTGGGTTGGGGTTGATGTGTCCAGGGATCGGTGAAGGTCCCCCATTTGGTTTCGAATTTCGAGAGTGTGCCGTCAGCGTACCGGCAGATGGTTATGCTGTGTTCGTCGACTTCTAGATTGGGATCGCCGCCGGTGACGGTGGTGACGTCGACGGGTGATTTGCCTCCGTTGAACCAAGCTCCGAGCGTGGTGCCGTATCCGAGGTAGTCGAGGAGGGCTCCGCCGCCTCCGCTCTTTTTGTAGAACCAGCTTTCGGCTTTAAGTTCGGGCGTAACGTCTTTGGCGATTTTGTCTGCTCCGTGAGCGAGAGGACCTCGATTTCCGTCATAGTAGTGTACTTCACGGACGGACCCTATGAGACCTTCGCTGATTAGACGGAAAGCGGTCGCATGGGAAGGATACCAGCGAAGGGGCCAGTTGATTATCAATTGCTGGCCGAGAGCCAAGGCGGCGTTCATTTGATCGGCGGCGGCTAGGCTGTCTGCAAACGGCTTTTCGATGAAGAGATGTTTCCCGTAAGGGGAGATCTTTTCGACGTATTCGGCGTGTCGAGCAGTTGAGGCGCAAATGATGACGAGGTCCGGGTCGGCCGTTTTCATACAAGCATCGATATCGGTGAAAACCCGTTCGGCGGGAATCGAGAAATTGGCGATGGCTTCTTCCATCCGTGCGGGGTCGTCGTCGCAAATCCCGGTAATGGTTGCAGACGGGTGTTCGTGAACTTGGCGAAGAAGATCGCCCATGTGCATGTGATCGAAATTGATGCCGACGATTTTCCAGTTTTTCTCTTGTGGGTTCATGAAGAGGGAGTTGGTTGTACGGGGTGGGTTGTTAGTGAGTATTTATTAAAGCGGGAGAACTTAAGAATCAAATATTAACACGGTTCAATTTTGATTAAGTTGGAGGATGCGTGGGCGTCATGCGTGGCGCTGAAGCAACGACCGGCAACCCATAGATCGTCGCGACCGCGGGCGACTAGGCTTCTGTAAGGAACTCAGTAGGCGCTACCATCGGGTAGGTATTCCCAATGAGTTTCGTCGTTTCCATCGGCGCTTTTTCGGCGACGCAACCTGCGGAGCCCGCTCCGACCACTAGGATGTCTACTTCGGCTAGGGTTGGAGCGATTGATGATTGATGATTCGAAGGCTCATGGAATGGTTTCTATTCGCCGAGTGTCGCGTAGTATCGCGATAGGCGACGACCGTGTTCGTCGTAGGCCGCTTGGAATATTTCGTCCGCTCGCTCGGCTCCAATGAGCGCTCCAGCAGTTAGGACCTTCGGCGGTTTGCCGGCATCGATGAGTCGTTGAGCGACTTCTGCTTTGATGGAATTGACGACGAGGCATCCGCCAAGAGTAGATCCTGGTGAAACCGGTGTATCCAATCCTTCGATTTTTATCATGGCATCGCCTACGGGCGCTCCAGTGTCGAGGATGAGATCGGCGAAGTCGGAGAGCTTTAAGCCGCGAGTGTCTTTGGTAGTGGAGGCGTCGGAGTGGAGTTGGCTGAGAAGGGCAACCACCTTGATGCCGTTCTTTTGAAAAAGCTCTGTCATTTCGATCGGTACGCGATTACAGCCACTGGAGGATATGACGAGAGCTGTGTCTTGTTCAGTGAGTTCGAAATTCCTCAGGATCTGTTCAGCCAGGCCGCTGGCGTTTTCGAGAAACATTGCTTGTCGCTGTCCGTTGCAGCCGACGACGAGATTATGAAAACTGAGTGAAAGCTCCACAATTGGGTTGAAGCCTGGAAAAGAGCCGTAACGTGGCCACATTTCTTCGGTCATCATGCGACTATGACCGGAACCGAAAACGTGGACCATGCGATCGGCTAAAATCGTTTTGGCAAACCAGTCGGCGGCCTTGGCGATATTGTCTTCTTGCGCGGAGACGATTTCGATAAGTTCGCGTGATTTTTGGAGATAAGTTTGCGTGTGAGACATAGCGTTAGGAAAATGAATACTGTTAATTTTGAGTCCTAGTCGGATTTATCGCTCGAGCGTGAGTCGTTGACCGTTTTGTAGGACGTGATGGTTGACGTTTCTAAATTGGCAGGCCTTTTCGAAATCTACCGGGTCGGCGGTGTTAAATTCAAATAGATCGTAGTGGTGAGGGACAACGGTTTTTATAGAGCACTCGTCGGCCAATTGAGCGGCCTCCTCCGAGTTGAGATTTCCGGCAACACGGCGTTCGGGTTTGTATGCGTTTATTGGAAGGAATGCCAAGTCGAGATTGAACGGTTTGAGGCGAGAAACGAGTCCGTGGTAGAGTCGGGTGTCGCCGCTGTGGTAGATCTTCCAAGGACCGAGTTCGATGACGAATCCCATGAAGTGATGCTCGCCTTTTTCGTTGGTTTTGAGTTCGTCATGGGCGGATGCTATGCCGTGGAAGGTTACGCCTTTCACGGTCGTGCTTAGTCCGTCGTTGAGCCCGATTGGTAGAGAGGGATCGCGTTCGAGTCGATCGGCTATAAATGCTCTGTTTGCCTCGGGGATGACGAAGTCTAGTTCAGGGTTCGCTTGAACGAGCGCGATTAGCGTTTCCTTGTCGAGGTGGTCGGTGTGATTGTGGCTCGAGGTTACGATGTCGATGCCTTCGAGCGTCCCGGGATCTAAGACGAGCTCGGTGATACGCGTGTGCGGTTTGTCTGTTGGCGCGTATTTTCGAGTGAGCGAGTCCGACAGGTAGGGATCGAAAAGAACGGTTTTACCGGCGGACATAACGAGAAACCCGCTTTGCCCTAACCACCACGTATATAGCGTATTGGATTTATCGCTACGGGCTGATTCGATGTCGACGAGGAGCTCTTCGCCTTTTAGAAAAGCGGGCTTCATTTTGCGTTGGGAAGTCCCAGCTCGCGCCGGACGATGTTTGCGCCGGCTACCATATTCTTTAGCTTTTTTTGGGAGGCCCAGCGGGCTGTTTGCGAGAGGCCGCAATCGGGGGCGAATACGAGTCGGTCGGCCGGGGCGAACTCCAAGCATTTGCGGATGATTGCGGCTACGTCTTCGGGCGTTTCGATGTAGTAGCTTTTGACGTCGATGATACCGATTGCAGCGTCCCTGCGTTTGCAGATCTCTTCAATGAGGTCGAGGTAGTCGAAGTGGGTGGTACACATTTCGATGTGCATCTCGTCGACGTGCATGTCGAGGAAGGCTGGAAACATGTCGCGGGGA
>Ga0115000_10000717_pt1 | contig 30532 bp, 28 predicted proteins | sample ArcticOcean_MG_C_6_FD_89690 | JGI IMG/M metagenome (GOLD analysis project Ga0115000, IMG submission 89690) | Marine microbial communities from western Arctic Ocean - ArcticOcean_MG_CB8_128 | ecosystem: Environmental > Aquatic > Marine > Oceanic | place: Arctic Ocean: Canada Basin | collected...
CAGATAACAATTTAGTCATCTTCCCCGTACCGCACGGGATGTCAATGACTTTATTAATAGAATCACAGTAGCCAGCTGCTTTCATAACAGCTCTTTGTTCACAAAATGCAATGAACTTGTTTTTTAATACCCTCAGCGAATACCCGTTTGTATAACCATCTTTATATGAAACCGCCTCAATCTCAGAACGGTATCTATTCTTCGTTTCATCTTCGTATTTCATTAACTACACCTTGAATTGCATACAATACTTACTTGACAACCATTTATTAAGCAGCCTCTCATGGTAAAACTTCACAATCACTTTTCTTGCAAAATTGCCGTATTTAATTGATAGTATATTTTCAGAATTACGATAAAACCTCAAATGCTCTTTAACAATATAATATGATAACATTTCGATTTTTGGTTTATTCCCACTAAAATAACCGTCTATAAGAGAGCGATAACAGTTTATGGGCAGTCTTGTTGGAAATAACATTCCCCAATTAATCAAATCTAGCGAAACAACAAATTGAGCAATATCTTCACATACAGGGTGATCTTTAACTTCCTGCAAGTCATGTATTGTAATTGCGTCTGTCTCTATACAATAATATATATTCCTTATCTCAAAACCAAGAAGCATTGTTGTATGAGAAACACTTTGATCTTTATCAATACTGACTAAATGGCTTGTTAACTTATTTTTAAAATTTATTCCGCTATCATTTTCCGTATTGACTTGATCAAAAAAAACTTGTTTTTCGTATATCCCATATACTTTATGACAATGATTCAGATAAGAACCGATACGATATAACAATTTTGATATTTCTTCTTCAGATAATTTATTTCCCTTAATTAATTCAAATAACTTATCACCACGCATCTTTTCCAGCAAGATACCGTTAATGTCTGATAAATAACATAACGGCCTAACAACTGTTACCTTATTATTCTGCTCAGTATTTCTATACAACCTCTCTAAGCATTGAAACTCTTTGAATGACTGACCTGTGTTTTCTTTATTGTGAAATGCATCTGTTATTGTCTGTTGAATGTTAATCTTAGGTATTTTAATAACATATTTTTTTTTATTAGCAGCAGCATCAACGAATACCCATGCAACATATGACCAATTGTACGACTTTAATTCCAATACAGTAAGCAATTTCACATCAATATCTAGAGCCGCTGAAATAGAATCAATAATTATCCTATTTACGCTATCATTGTCTATTTCATGCGCTTTCATACAAAAGAACAATTACCGCATCCAATCGATAGTTATTTGCATGTTTTCGCCTCATCAATCAGCATTACTGGCACTCCATTCCTGATGCTATACTTTAAATTACAGTACTCACATATAAGTATATTTTTCAACTTATCATATTCAATATTTTTTTTACACGCAGAGCACACCATTATTTTTAACACCTCTTCTTTTATGTTCACCATATTTAGATAACTCAATTCATGCTAAGCATTTGTTATGGAAACTATTTTTCTTATATTCTTTTGACTGTCCAAGGCATATGATATATATGCCAAACCAAATACAACCAGAATATTTACTCCGTTTCTGAAAATTGCATTATAGTGAATCGATGATATCCCAGCAATTAATACCGCAAGTGCAACGCCACGCACTGACGGATTATTAGCTTTATTTATGAAAATTAATAATGGGATATATATAAAACCAACCACATAAAATAGCATCCCAATAATCCCAAACTGCTTGAAAAGTGCGACAAAAAAAACTTCATTCCCTACTATCAGTGCCTTTGCATTTGATATATCTATACCATAATTTTTAAACGCACCTTCATGTATAGAATACCCTCCACCAAATAGTATCTGAGAAAATGATGAACTATCTATAAAACCAATAAGAGAATAATAGTACGCAGGGATTGCTCTAAAAATAGTGGCATCTATAGATCGACTGATTCCCCCTACATTTACATAAATACTATAGAAGGAAACACTCAATATTAATACTATCGAAAAATATATTAACCTAGATCGAGAACTAGATTTAGTGAACATACCCATCAATACAAATATGACAAACAACAATAACCATGCGGTTTTAGCTCCCGAGATAATTACAGCGATAACTCCAGAAAACAGCAATAACTTCCCTAAAATACTGCGCTTACCACCAGACTCTGTAAACATTATTATTGCTAGCCCCACCACGCACATAACTCCGTTAAGGAGAATGCTGGCTGCCACGCCAAACCCCCTGTGAAAAACATAATCACCTGCACTATATGAATACGTGGTTAATGTTCCACTCCCTCTTTCTAAGAATGAAGCTATTGCATTTGGTGAAATTATGTCAAAATGCACTAATACAAATTCAAGTATTGTGAATGCAAATATAAAAGCTATCACTTTGTATATAAAATGCAACATTCTAGGCATATAATCAACGTAAGATAACGCTAGATACTTGAAGTAGAAATACAGGATAAACACAAGGAAATATAATCTAAATCTCACGACACCTATAATAAAACTCTCACTAATATAAAATGTCCATAATAACTCAAATGCCGCATACACTATATATAACAAAACAAAATAATCTATTTTATTTCTTACTATACGCTTTGGATTAGTTACAACAAGGCCGACAGTTAATGCTATCAAGAATATTGTAAAAATATCCTTATATAAAGCATAGAAAGACCCTCCAGCAATATTAAAACACGCTTTGATCCATACGTCCATAATAATGAAAATCACAGCCAACTTTGAAAATATCATCATTGCAGACTTTGTTGCATCGAGTTTTAAACTCCTATTGACATACATATTAGTAGGCGCACTCATACAAAAATTACACTAATAATCATAATGCACAATTAAACAACATTCTTCACAAGCGCCTTCACAACTTTTAATATATCTCTATTGCACATATCAGTATTCAGAGGCAATGTAACTAATTCTTGTATGATATTATCTGTTACTATTAATTGATCATGACTTGTATTATTATAATAATCTAAATGATGATTAGGCTTATAGTGCAATCCAATTTGAACCCCTTCGCTCTGCATATTTTCCTGTAATCTTTCCCAACTATCTAACCCTTTAACTTGCACCACAAAAATATGAGGAACAATATCTATATAATCTTTCTGAATGGGGTGAATTTGTGGATAATTTTGTAATATTTCGCTGTATTTTTTTGCTAATAGCTTACGCTTTTTTGCTAGCTCTGGAAAGCGCTTTAACTGCTCCAGTCCTATCGCAGCCATAATATTGCTCATATGGTAACGCCAACCCTGCTCCTTAACATTAAACTCCCAGCTGCGATTTCCAGAAAAACGGTTTTCCGTATCCTTTTCCACACTAAGTAATCTTGCATCACAGACTTTCTGCAATATATCTTCATCCTCAGTAACAATGCAGCCTCCTTCTCCTGAGGTTATATTTTTAATACCATCAAAGCTGAAACAAGCTATGTCTCCAAATCCACCGACTTTTTTACCTTGATATATTGTTCCAAAAGCATGAGCGGCATCTTCAATTACACGCAGCCCATATTTTTCAGCAAAAGCATAGATCTGATTTAAAGCTCCAACCCCTCCAGCATAATGTACCGGCATTATCGCTTTTGTATTGGGTGTTACCCTTTTCTCCGCATCTTTCCAGTCCAGACAAAGTGTTTCCGCATCCACATCACAGGCAACTGGCTTTGCTCCTGTTGCAGAAATCGCTTGAAAGCTTGAAACGTATGTCAATGATTGGACAAGTACCTCATCCCCCAGCCCTATCCCCGCCGCCTGTAACGCCAGATGGAGTGCAGCTGTGCCATTCACAACACAAACAGCAGGGCGCCCAAAAAACTTCGTCAACTCTTCCTCAAACTGCTGAACTTCTCCCCCCATACCCAAAAACTCTCGATCAAGCACTCCCATCACTGCAAGTTTTTCTGCCTCACCAATAGATGATTTAGAGAGTCTTATCACCATCGCCTCCATGGAGCACTTTTATCTTCCCATAACTTCTCCAGTAAATCTCGATCCCGTTTTGTATCCATACATTGCCAGAAGCCACTATGCTGAAATGCCATCAACTCCCCCATTTTCGCAACTTGTTCCAAAGGCTCTTGCTCCAATATGGTTTGATCACCACCAATTAGCTCAAAAAACTCTGGTTGAATAACAAAGTACCCCCCATTAATCCATCCCTGTCCAGTTTGTGGCTTCTCCTGAAATGAAACAACCTGCCCACCATCCACCATCTCCAACTCTCCAAAGCGGGCACTGGGACGGACTGCAGACACTGTTACCATCTTTCCATGACTTTTATGAAAACGCAGCAGAGCTTCAAGATCAATATCAGCCAGTCCATCGCCATATGTCAACATAAATGGTTCATTGCCAATATATGACTGAAGTCGTTTCACCCTCCCCCCTGTCATTGACTCCAGCCCGGTATGAACCAGAGTTACACGCCAATCTGTATCATCTGCTTGGTGTGGTTCAACCTTACCATTTGAAAGCTCTACCGTAAAATCTGAATTTAGGGATCGATAATGTAGAAAATACTCTTTAATCACCTCAGCTTTATAGCCCAGTGCAAGAAAAAAATCTTTGTGGCCATAATGGGCGTATCTTCGCATGATGTGCCAAATAATAGGTCGTCCTCCAACAGTAACCATTGGCTTTGGAATGGTCTCAGTATACTCTGATAAACGGGTTCCAAATCCACCCGCCAAGATAATCACTTTCACTTATATTCTCCAATCATATTCGAATTCATTCAACTCTTTACGCTCAATCTCCTCCGGGGAGTGTTCAATATTAGCTATATTCAGCAACAGCGAGGTTCCCTCTGAGATTCCTTGAAAACCGAACCAGATACCTGGCGGCACTGTCAGCCGTACGTAATGATCTTCACCAGCAATCTCTTCTTGTACCAGACCTTTGGAATCAATAAATACAAAACGTACTCTACCTACTGGTACAACAAGATTCAGTGTCATCAGCAGGTGACGTTTCCAGGCTTTTACTGTACCAAACTCAACCAAGGAAAGATACGCTTCGCCAAATCCCATATAACCTGAATCACTTTTTTTCATTGCATGCAATATATCCCCACCGGAAACAGTAATACGTTTTTGTGGTGTTACAGTAATTGTACTCAGATTTACAATATCCAAGTGTTCCCCCTGTTGACCGCTAACTGAATATACTCTTCTATTTGATTAACCGTAAAATCAATCATTGAACTTACATTATTCACCTTATCATCCTGATAGTAATGCTTGTACCACTCCACAGTCATTCTTACTGTATCTTCAAATTTCAACGTTGGTTTCCAGCCCAATTCAGAAAGTGCCTTATCACAATTAAGCTTTAACAGGCCCGCCTCATGCAGATGATTTTTTTCTTGCGAGATGTCATTCCAACGAACCTGACTCCAGGTTTTTTTCATCTCATCAATAAGCTCACTGACTGAATGATTTTGATCTGCAGAAGGTCCAAAATTATATGCTTCACCATGAAAATCTGTATTTTCTGATAACACAGCTCCAAGCAAAAGATAACCGCTTAATGGCTCAAGTACATGTTGCCATGGCCTGGTAGCCCAAGGACTACGTATATCTACTACATCACCTTGCGACCATGAACGCATGCAATCAGGAACAATGCGATCCACCGCCCAGTCACCGCCACCAATCACATTTCCGGCCCGTGTAATCGCCAAACGTACATTAGAGTTAGGCGCACTAAAATATGATTCTACATAGCTATGTATTGCCAACTCTGCCATCCCTTTAGATGCGCTGTATGGATCCCTCCCTCCGAGTCTATCCTTTTCACGATACCCCCTATCCCACTCAACATTTTCATAAACCTTATCACTGGTAATCATGATTGCAACAACTGGTTTGCTCAGTCCACGCAGCGCCTCCAATATTGTTGCCGAGCCAATTGCATTTATCTTCATCGTATCAAGTGGTGATTCATAAGAAGGCCTAACCAGTGCCTGTGCTGCCAAATGAAACACAAAGTCTGGCTGAAAATCTTTAACTAGCTGCACAATTGCATGCTTATCTTGAATGTCAATACGATGATCTTGCAATACATCACCAAGACCAGTAACATCATAATGAGAAGGTGAAGATGGTGGATCTAGCGCAACACCATATACCTCTGCCCCCATGGTGTGAAGCCAAGCAGACAGCCAGCTACCTTTAAAGCCGGTATGTCCTGTAACAAGCACTCTTTTCCCAGAGTATGATCGCACTAGCTCCATATTGTTTTATTACTCTCAAGTTTATTTATTAGTGCATTTTCCCAGTCCTTATCTAAATTACATGGAAGATTGATCATTCTTTTGCCAACTTCTTCAGAAATTGGACAACTACCATGCATATAACCAAACCGCTCTAGTGGTTTATTAGCAGCGACAATAGGTTGCATAAACCATGTCCATGAAGTGCAAATAAATTGTGAAAGTTGGTTGCGTATAGCTTCTCCATTTTTCGGTGCCAGCGCTATCCTCAGAGGCACAATATCTCTAGATGGATCCTGATAGACTGCTGGAATCTCAACATTTGTATATCTCCCAATAATATCAAGCGCTTTTGATAACTGTTTCTTTCGTACAATTATAGTCTTTTCCCAATTTTGAATCTCAAGCAATCCCAATGCAGCGAGGAAGGCAGGAAGCTTTGCAGGGTAAGGGTAAGAAGTTGATGCTTTAGTACCAAAATCCTCATCTAAAAAAGGATGGCCATTCAACCTTAGCTTTGAAAGAAGAGTTTCAATCAGTATCATACGACCATAGCGATTAGGCCTACTGTACTTTCTCTCAAACAGTAGCTGACTCCAAAGTGCCTGCTGTTTTTTTGCGGAAAGATCGCCGCCATCTCTTTGCTTCTGCTTCAGTTTTTCAAAAATCATTATATTTTTTGTATAAATTAGCCCCCCTGTTAGTGTATTCAGCGGCTTACTATGATCTGTAGAAAAAAGTGCAGCATCACCAAAATTCCCACAAACTACACCATTTATACTTGACCCCAATGTCAGTGCACAGTCTTCCAATAAAAATATATCCTGAGTCTTAGCCAATTCGACGATTGGCCGAATATCGCATGGGATACCAAACGAGTGTTGTGCCACAATCATCTTCGTTTGAGGTGTCATCACCCTACTTATTGCTTCCACAGATGAACCAAAGGTATCAGGATCAATATCCGCATAAATAGGTTTGGCACCAACACGTAGCACAGCATTCACCATCACCGAACAGGTGGCTCCTTGCAGTATTACTTCGTCATCATGTCCAATATTTAGCGTCCTCATCAGGGCATAAAACCCCATCCTTCCTGCTGAAAAACTAACCGCAACTCCGCTACCAATCAATCTCGCAAATTGCTCTTCAAACTGCCCTAGAATCTCTAATTGCTCCTCACCAACAAGTGCATTTAAAGACTTCAATTCTGTTTCAGTAAGGTGTGAATGCCCTTGAATAAAACTAAAATACGGATTTTTTAGTGCATTCCGGCCATACTCAACTAGTTTTTCTATGATTCTCAATAAATTAACCAACCTCTTCATGATACAGTTTCCGATATTGAACTATCCCCAAGATCTAGAATCTGATTGGCTATTTCATCGAATGCGTTACTGTGAGTAGAGACAAGTATGGTCATTCCAGTCTTCATGGCATAAATGTTGCTAATGATCACCTTTTCTGCCTCTGAATCCAGATTAGCCGTTACTTCATCAAGAACCAAAAGCCTAGGCTTACCCAACAACGCTCTGGCAAGTCCCAAGCGCTGCTTCTGCCCCATTGAGAGCCCTTCTCCCTGCTCATTAAGACGCGAGTCAAGGCCATTTTTCATTGCATTGAGAAACTGTTCTGCATTGGCTTCTCGACAGGCCTGCCATAACTCCTCATCAGTCAACTTCTCTCGCGAACCATATAACAGATTGTCCCGAACCGTACCAGAGATAATATAAGGCTCAGGCCCCATATAACCAATATTGGACCGAAAGGCTGATGTGACGAGTTCTGCCATGTTTACCCCTCCCCAATCTACACGACCTGAGGAGTGGGAAAGAACACCAATCAAAACCATCAACAACGTCGTCTTGCCAGAGCCAGAAGGCCCTTTGACCACCAACATCTGCCCCTCTGGAAGTTCAATATTCAAATTGTGAAAGACAGAATGATGAGTTTCCTGTCTATCGTTATAATTAAATGAAAGCCCCTCTGTTTTTAGGGCATAACAGCTTGGCACCTTCTTTTGTACAGCATGTTGGACTAAGCCGTTCTGCTTAATACCATCAATCGAAGTTTCTTTTAATATCTTCAATAAGCGTTCAAAGTTTGGCTTATTTATACTCAGCCCATTTGTAGTAGAGACCGTCGAGCTAAGGGTTGTCGCAAAACGATAGAGCAGATAGAAAAGAGTTAGAAGTGCGGGGGTCGAAGCACCCTGCGCAGAAAACTGGTAGAATAGAAAAACTACAATTATCGTAGCATAAGTGACGGGCACAGCACTGGCTATAGCATAATAGAATGTCGATTTCAGAAATTGCTCATAGTAGGCGTGTGCAGCCTTTACAGTAAGATCTTTTTCCTGCTTCTCCAGCCCAAGTACCTTGAGATAAAGAAAATTCTTTACCGAGCGCATCAACTGAAGATTAAGCTGCTCACTCAGAGACAAAATCCTGCTTCCAAACTGTCTGGAACGACGATTGAGAAAAATAATTAATGGAGCAATCAGAAAGAATGCAAGCAGGCTGTACAGAAACTCTTCAGGTAGACTAACCAGACAGATTACACCCAAGATTAGTGCCTGCACCAACAGCGTTAGGAAGCGCGCAACACTGGTTACGTAGGATGCACTTTTAGGAATAACCTCCGCCATAATATTACTTGTTGTTCCAAGGTCATGATCCCAGATAGCACCTGGTTGGAAAAGAGCATCCAAAAAGAGGCGCCGCATCTCATAATTAAAGGTTTCCGCGAAGGCTATATTGATGAAACTTCCTAAAAAAAGCCCAATCCCCTGAAATAGTACAGCTACAAAGAAGGCGCCAAAAAACCAGTAAACGTTATCTACCAGAGGTAACAACCAAAAACTAATCTGCTCCCTACTGGAAAATTCCAGTAATACTGCAAATACCTGCAATAGCATGGCAACACCGTAAACCGCGGCAGCTGTTACAAATGCAGCTAAAATTGATAACCCGCCAAGCAAATAAATACGTGGGGGGATGATACGCAGCGAATCATTTATAGGGAAAATCAAAACGAACCTTCATCCTTTACCGCATAAATAGTCATGATACTGCCCCAGAATGGCGGAGAAATCTTCCATGGTTGACACATATTCAACAGAGAAGAGAGGTTAGCATAATCTGTCTTAAAAAAAGGGTATTCAATGCGTTGAACTCTATAGGAATGCTTTGAAAGCAATTTCTTCAAACTTTGCGGATTAAAAAGGCAAACATGTCCAGGGCCATATAGCCGAAAGTTACCTTTAAATATTTTTGCCGCAAGGCTGTCTATATTCGGTGTTCCAACTATCAAAGTGCCTTTTGGTTTAAGAATGCGAGATATAATTTCCAGAACTTCTGATGGATCACTCAAATGCTCAATCACATGATAAAGCATAATAACATCAAAGTAATGCTCTGGAAAACTAACCGATTTCAGAGTTCCCTGTTGCACCTTTATTTCAGAGTTATTATCATGCATGAACTTAACAGCATACTGTGAAATATCGAGCGCATGTTTATCCCAGTTTTCTCCTATCGAAGAGAGGAAATAGCCTAGTCCTGCACCGGCGTCCAATATTCTACCACCTTTCATTCCATTAACAACTGAAGCAACATCACCATACCAATTTTTTATTTTAAAATCACGTTCCTTTGTAAGGTCTCGTTTATTGCCATCAGGGTCTTCTGCATCTTTCCAGTAGGAGTCTTCATACGTATAATTTATTATTGGATTCTGATAAACAGATTTACACTGCTGGCATACATAATAAGAAATACCATGGTAGTCATTGAATGACTTACTGAACTTCTCATTACCACAACAAGGACATTGATTTACATTTTCTCGTGAAATTTCGTTCATAAAAAACTCAAAGAATATTTAATTTTTACCAAAAATATACTCAGCATATTCCCAGTCCTTTTCGTCGTCAATATCTATAAAGTATATGTTATCTCGATGAATTGCATATACATTGCCAGCAATAAGCTTTTTATATTTCTTAATAGATTCGGCTCGAATGGCATCCACATAACCATCACAAAAAAAAGTTTTAGGTAATTCTTGTGAACTAGTGTATTGATATTTATTCATTTCTGGGTGAAAAGGTTCAATTAATGACTCTTGATTAATTTTTTTCATCCAGTATGGTGGATAGCAAGCTGGTTGCGTAGTTCTTACACAATCAATACTTTTATTATTATTAAGGATTTCTATCGCTTTTTCAATCTCACCATTTATACGATATGGTTGTGTAGGTCGCAAAAAAACTACTATATCAGTCGTCCAACCTTCCTCTTGCAAATAATCTAAACAATGTGTTACAACTGGATAATCTGGTGTTGCATCTTGAGATATATTCTGTGGCCTTAAAAATGGAACTTCTGCACCACAGTGTCTTGCTATATTTGCTATCTCTTGATTATCCGTTGAAACTATAATTCGCGCATCAATTGTTGATTTTAATGCGTAATCAATAGTGTATTGGATTAATGGCTTTTCAAGTAGAGGTTTAATGTTTTTTTTAGGGATTCTTTTTGAGCCTCCTCGCGCTGGAATTAATAGTAATATGTTCATATAGTTTATATAGTTTATAGAAAAAAATACTTTTATTGAATATCACGCATTCCCATATTTGTTATTTTGAATCATTGTGTAGCCCTTGATAAGATCTTTAATCCCCATATCCAGAGAGTGGGAAGGTTTAAAACCAGTATTCTCAATCTTTTTGTTAGAGACAATATAGTTTCTCTGGTCAGGGTCTTTCCCTACGGCTGCTTCCATTATCATAAAGTCTGGGATGTATTTTTGTATTGCTTCACAAAGTTCTCTTTTTGATAAATTAGCTTCGGATAACCCCACATTATAAATCTCTCCTTTCATACTACTGTGTTTATCTAAGGCGTGCAGAAATACCTTAGCAACATCTCGAACATGAATATAGTTTCTCTTAAAGTGGCTTTCAAACAGTACCACAAAACGGTCTCTAAATGCACGATGAGTAAAGTCATTCACCAAGAGATCAATACGCATTCTTGGTGACATTCCGAATACAGTAGCTAAACGGAAACTGATTGCGTTAGGCATATCAAGAAGCCTCTTCTCTATCTCTACTTTTTCAATTGCATATTGTGAGATTGGTCGCAATTCAGACTCTTCTGTACAGAAATTATCCTTATCACCGGTCCCATAAGCACTATTGGTAGTTGGCATTAAAATGATCTGTTCTTTGCTGGAGAGGTCAAACATCATCTCTATAGCATCACGATTAATAGTTGTTGCCCCAATTTTGTCTGCACTACAGAGAGGCGCTCCAACTAAGGCAGCAAGCGGAATGATTACATCGGCACTTTTCATAAGATCTTGCATGATCTCTTTGTCTCGAATATCTCCTCTTACAATTTCAAAGTTTGGGTCTGAACAGACATGTGCCAAACTGTTTTGTTTGAACATAAAGTTATCGAGAACTGTTACTTTATATCCTTTATTCAATAATTCTGGCACCATCGTTGAACCAAGATACCCAGCGCCCCCTGTTACTAATATGCTTTTCATTTATACACTCCTAAAATAATTGGTTGTTCTTTACTAAAATCTTTTGGTGATTTATTTCCCAATAAATTATCCCATACGGTCGGCTCCAGGCCTTTTCCACCAGTTCTTTTGGTTGTAAGGTTCTGGTTAGTAAATATTTCACCTTTTTTAATCGCTTTTCTTGCAACAATAAATTTTCTAAGTTTGATTCTATTTTCCTCTTCGCATGTCATCACTTTTTTATTGCCATTACCCAACATTGACTCTGTTTGTCTAATAGAGTGTATCAACTCTTTTAGCTCATCAGGCTCTAGTGAGGCTCGGTGATCAGGCCCTGGTAGATCGCGGCTTAGGGTGAAATGTTTTTCATAAACACAGGCTCCGAGTGCTACTGATGTAATTGCTGCGTTATATCCTGGCACATGATCTGAGTAGCCAACTGCAACATCACACTCCTTGGATATTTGTTGCATTGCTTTAATATTAGCTTGATCTGTTGGGGCTGGATAACTCCCGGTACATTGCAAAACCACTAAATCTTCCACACCCTCAGCTTTTATCAATGCCACACTTTTTTTTATCTCATCCAAACTACTCATAGCAGTAGAGAGAATCATAGGTCGTCCTTTTTTTGCCATATATCTTAATAGTGGTAAATTATTAGCGTCTGTTGATGCTACTTTAAATAGTGGCAAATCTAATTCATCAAGCAGATCAATACTTGGCCAATCGTAGGGGGTTGAGAGAAATATAATATCTTTACTTTTGCAGTATGCTATTAGTTCTATATGCTGCTCTCGATTAAGCTCTTGACTCTTTAGCAACTCATACCATGATTGCTCATGGTCATTACCGGTTGTTTCAATATGATATTGTGCTTTTGGCGCATTATGTAAAATGATTTCATCTGCGACAAATGTTTGGAATTTTACAGCGTCCGCTCCAGCATCTTCAGCAATATCAATTAATTTTCTAGCTAATTCCAAATCTCCATTATGGTTCACTCCTGCTTCTGCAATAATAAAACATGGATTTTCATGTGATATGGTGCGTGTTTTTAATCTGATGCCTTGCATTTTATTCTCCATCTTGACTTGAGACCATTCTTATCAATTTAACACTATCTTCTATTTGCTCTATTGATGAATTTCTGAATTCTAAGATATGGGGGACATCTGGTAAAAAAGATAAGTGATCAAAAACAAAAGAACCCTTAATTAGTGGCCGGTGCTGATCTATTTTACTATTATTATGACTTACTTCAACCAAACAAATATAGTCCTTATAACAATTGATAAATTCATTTACGCTGTATCCATGCTCTATTGATGCAAAGCGAGTATGTGATAAATTTAAATTTATGTGTATACCTGCTGGAAAACATGAGAATAATTGATCGTATTCATCCATTGTTTCCATTAATAACACGCCTGGTTTTGTCAGTGATCCTTCTGTCTCTATTGCCAGTTTTATTTTATTTTCTTTTGCAACGTCAATTAATCTAGTGATTGACTCTAACATATTAGAGAATGCAATCTCTTTTTTGACTTTCTCTGAGCCAAAATTAAAATCATAGGTATTGGTGACTTGATCATTAAGATTTGGTGTTGCCATAAAACCAGGGTGAACTGTATACACTTCTGCGCCAATGTTTGCCGCTACTTTTAAACAATAGCTCGCATGATCTACTGATTGATTGCGTATCTCTGAATTATTTGAGGAGATATTCATTACAAAGTTTTTATCTTTGGTAGGAGGAAAAAAATTATGAGTAACTATTCTTTTATCCCACTCTTTTCTAATTACATCCTCGATATCTGATCTGTAGATATGGGTTGAACCAAGCTCTACTCCATCAATATCCAAACCTTTTAATTTTCTCAAAACCTCGGTCACATTTGTTGCAGCTTGTTGATAAAAGGTTGTGGAAACAAATAACTGCATTACTACTTTTTTATTATTTTTGCTGGCACGCCTACATAGGTGCCTGAAAACTCTATAGAAGATATTACTGTTGCACCTGCTCCTATGACAACATGATCGCACACTGTTATTTTTTCTAACATTGATGCGCCAATTCCAATAAAGAAATTTTTTCCAATTTTGCAACATCCACCTATTGATGCACCAGGACCTATATTAGAGAATTCAGCAATGGTTGTTTCATGTCCAATAGTTACATTAGAATTAATTAATACATTTTTATCAACCGCCACACCAGCATGTATAGTTGCATTAGGATATACAATACAACCCTTCGCAATAATGGACTGAGGAGATAGATAAGCAGAAGGGTGAATAAATGTATGTTGTTTTAGGTTGTTCTTATTAATTTTATGAGCTAATTTAGATCTTACTTCAGGGTCACCAATTGCAATTAAAACTTTAGTTCTATAGGGTAGGTTTTCTATCATATCATCTTCCCCGAGCCATTTTCCTGGAAGGTTTTGTTGTGGTTCTGGTCCAATAAATCCCCGCACTTTAATCTGCATTCCATACAGAAGCCCAAAAAGCTCTATCGCAAATCCACCTGTGCCGATTATAATCAAATTTTCCATGATTTGAGTCCTTTACTGTCGATCAAAACTCCCTCCGGTTTAAGGCCTATCTGTTCTAATGCCTCCATCACCGAGTATCGGTAAAATGGCGGCACACAAAAGAGAAAATATCCACCTCCTCCAGTCCCTAATAATCTACCACCCAATGCACCAGCATCCAATGCAATAGAGTGAATTTTATTTATTTTTTCATTAGTAACCCTAGGATCAATCTCTTTTTTGATCGACCAAGTCTCCTCTAATAGGACCGCAAATTCATGGTATCTTGAACGCAATAGTGCACGCTTCATCTCTGAAGTAATATTTTTTAAGCGTTTGGTGCTATGTTTTTTATTATTAGAGAAACTTTCTCTTTTTGCATTATCATTTTGAATAGTTTTGCCGAGATGTTTTTGTTTTGTATGGCATAAAATTAATCTCTCTTCAAACTCTCTTATATTGTTAGATTCAATCCTGAGAGGCATTACTACATTATGATTTCTATCAAATTCTAAAAAATTAAACCCACCAAAAACTGTGCTGTATTGATCTTGCCATCCTCCAGAAATTTCTAATTCTATACGCTCTGCTTCAAAAGCATATTCTGCAATTGCATATCTATCTAAACGATTCTCACGAAACTCATTTAAACATCCTATTACTGATGAAAGCAAACTTGCTGATCCACCCAAACCAGACTCTGGAGGAAAATCACACCCTATCTCCAACTCAAATCCGTAATCTGGTTCGAGTAATTTTATTCCTGCCTTAATTAGGTCTAATTTTCCATCGTATTGAATATCATTAATGCTCTTTATTTCAACATGTTGCTTAAAGTCATGTGAATATATTTTAATCATACGATCACTTCTTTTGCGTAATACAGCATGGCTATATTTAGCAATGGTGCAGGAGAGTCCAGCACCTCCTTCATCCATAAAGAATCTCGTAAAATCTGTACCCCCTCCAGCCAAACTAATTCTGGCTGGTGTTTTTGCACGACTAATCAGCTGGCTATCTTGAGAGGTATAACCTCTATTTACTACATCAACTAGCCGACCTTGAGGATCAAGAACAGGAATAGAATAGATTTTATAGTCTAATAACTTAATCACTTCTTCTCGATGATAGCCCTCGACAACATACGAAAAATTACTCATCATACAATTTGTTACCGGGCTATTTAACTCATTACCTTTAAGTAAAAATCTTCTAATGTCTCCATCTGTTACAACACCAATAACTTTCTCGTTATCTACTACGAAAATAAGCCCTTGATTATTATTACTTATTAATATCATTGCGTCATGTAATGTACAACTACTATCTGTAATAAAATGTCTAAGACTATTTTTGTCCTTCATTACATACCTCCTTTGGAGCAAAAATATTTATATGATTCTGGAACACCAATATCAATGAAATCAGTTTGAAGTGTCTGGACATGCAAGCGCCCCTCTCTCACACATTCAGGAAGATAGTCCCGTTCCAGTGAGAATGCCGTTCCGTTCCAATTATTAAATTCAGAAGCATGCAAATGATAAATCCCTCCATTAATCCAGCCTTGACCAACTTCAGGCTGCTTTTCCAAAAACTTTGAGACCATACCTTCTCTCCACTCAACCTTTCCATAGCGGGAAGTATCTGAGACTTCAACCAAACCAACTGCAGGACTACTTGTATTTATCATGTCCACAATACTATCACCAAGCCAAGTGTCCCCATTCAGTAATAGGAAATCCTGTACCCCCTCTTTCTGATGGACAACGTAGGCTGCTGCCCCCCCAGTTCCTAAGGGGGTCGGCTCAATAACGGTTTGAACTCGCATTGAAAACTGCATCTCTTTCAGTGCGTGCTCAATCAATTCGGCCTGATAGTATAAAGACAGCACAACCTCCTCTATCCCTTGTCGTTCTAGATTCTTAAGCAACCAGAACAGGAATGGCTTACCATCTACAGGGGCGAGTGGCTTGGGAAGACCTTTAAGTACAGAGCGAAGACGTGTACCAAAACCACCCGCCAAAACTATCACAGGAAACATGTCAGACAAACTCTTTTAATAACTCTTGAAATGTTCCAGTAATCCACTTAATCTGTTCTTCAGTAAGTTGTGTTGATGAAGGTAGATGCAATGAATTATATGAAACTTGCTTGCTGATAGGATACGCTCTATCAACGAAATGCTGCTTGAAGTGTTGGGCATCATGTACTGGATGAATCATTTGACGACAATCAATCCCCTTCTCTTTAAGCCGTTCCAATAGTGCATCTCGTACCCCAGAAATATTCAACTGAACTGTCATCATCCAGTGTACACTCTGACTCCAAGGCTGTTGTGGCCGGATAGAAAAACTATCGTTTCCACTAAGCATGTGTTTATACAACTCCTCCTGCCTTTGACGGTGTTCCAATATTTTTTCAAACCGCTCTAACTGCGCTATCCCAAGGGCTGCCTGCATATTTGTCATTCGGTAGTTAAAACCCAATGCAACAAAATGATAGCGTTTATGACGAGACATACCATGATCTCGTAATTCCCTCAGCTTATAATATAATTTCTCGTCGTTCGTCAGAACCATTCCACCTTCACCTGTCGTCAAGATTTTATTGGCGAAAAAACTAAAGCATGAGACCTTACCAAAACTACCAAGAATTTTATCCCTGTAACAACCACCAGGCGCCTCAGCATTGTCTTCAATAATGGGAATCCCATGCTGAACAGAGAGGCTCTGCAACTCTTCCATACGTGCAGCGTGCCCAAAAGTATGGACAACGATAATAGCTTTAGTCCTCTCAGTGATGGCTAATCGAGTAAGCTCAGGTGATAGGTTCCATGTATCTGCTTCAACATCGACCAACACTAGGCTTGCGCCAGTCAAAGCAACCATATTTGCGGGCGCAATGAAAGTTAGGTCTGGACATATCACTTCATCACCAGGACCAATCCCAAGAGCAACCAAAGCAAGGTGCAAAGCTGTTGTACAATTTGAGGTAGTCACCGCATATTGCATATCGAATCTTTCAGCAAAAGCACGTTCAAACTTCTTAAGAAAACTACCTTGTGAAGAAATCCACCCACTATCAATTGCTTCCAGCAAATATTCGCGCTCTAAGCTACTCAAATCTGGTTCATAAATTGGAATCATATATATTATTTAGATCGCAATCCCTGGTTGCTGTAAAACTTATCAGTATAACAATACATCTGAACTCATCTTGCAAATAAAAATATTACAAATTTATTTTTTCTCAAGAATGGGGGTCTCAACATACGCATAAAGATCATTCTTAAAAGTAGATATTACAATCTCAAAGAAATCATTCATTGAAAAAGAATATATCTTACCCTGTCCCAAATCAACTTCCTGGAAATTAAATCCAGCAGCAAAAAAATTAGGATAGATCTTTTTTTCTAAATTTCTAACAATATTGTATTGGTTGTCCATAACATGCATATAAAAAGGCTTCTTATTTATAACTCCGTTTATTAGAATTGGATGCAAGAACTCTTTTACATATCGATATGGAACATTTGATAAAAATTCAGCATGATGAATGGCCGTTGTTGAGTCATATGGATGAACTCCAAGGCATAAATATTGCGCGCCCAATTCAAGCATTCTTGACTTTGGAGAATTTGGCCCATAAGCATGCATTGAATTATCATGGCAAATATACCCAGCATCCTTTCCAATCGCAGTATAAGACGCAAAAGGGTGATTACTGCGGACTGCACCAGGTTGGAGCCGTATATACTCTGTCAAGGCTCCCATCTCACTTTTGCTGTTCTCTATATCAAACGGAATGTCTGTATTGCATAGTGCAAGAGTGTTTGTAGCGACTACAATGGTTTGTGTATGTAGGTCAATCTTTTCACAGATAGCCTCATAAAAAGATTCAAGAAGTTCCTGACTACTATTGAAATCATGCCTACCAAAATAACGTAAGTCTGTCTTGATCGAAACAACTTTTGCATCACGTAAATCAATATCATTCAAAGCAACAGAGATATCATGTTTTTGATATCTCATTTAACTGAAGAACTTCTCGATGGCACGTTGCGGATATTGTGCGTCGATAATCAAAACACTAGAATTACCACAGAAATCATTTGTTGCAACCCCTATTTCCTGAACCATTTGAATTGGCATAGAATGAGAGTCAAATTGATAATAAAAGCTCAAATCATCATCTCCAAAGCAAAAATTATCATGGTAGAGAGTATTATCGTATGTACGAAAGGCAAGAAATGGCTGGCTTCCAAAAATAGGTTTACTGCAGTTGATTTCCAACTTTCCTTCTTGGAAAGTATACGAAAATTTAACAGGCTCTTCACTTGGTAAATCATAATACAAGCGCATTGCATCAACAGCGTTACAGTATTGATATTGCACGTGAGATTCATAACGTTTAGATACCTCTTCAATCATAGAACTTACTTCTTTAATCTCGGCAATCATATCTCGATGATCATGATTACAATAGGCTAAGATTGTAGGTTTTCCTTCTGCACACCTAATAAAAGCTTTTTCAATTTCGTCTTTGCCTATTTTTGCAAAATCCGTTCCAATATTCAAACATCGTGCAATTGATCTTTTTAGATTTCCTGAAATACGAGGATCCTTGAAGTCCGGGTGATAGACACTCCAGTCCGTAGGTGCATTTCTCCAATCCTGAAATCTATAATTTTCATCTTTGCGCTGATCGTGAGAATTTTGATTTGCATAGTCGAAAGGGATCCACTGTTCTAAAAACACATTCAAATCGGTACGCTCAATATGATACCCAGGCCTGTAAACTGAGGGAAAATTATGACAATCCAATATTCTATGACATAGGCTTGTGTAGTGATACGGATGATGATTTAAAGATGTGCCATTCTTATTAAGTGCCTTATTGAAGGCCATAGGATGGTAGTGCCAGTATAGACGATCCCAAGATAACTCATTTAATTTAATTTGATCTTCGTAGAATTTATAGATCAAGTTCGGACCTAACTGTCTTCTTCTTGGATTCAGATGAAAGCCAATCTGATCCAAGCAATTCCAGTTTATAGTGTAAGGTGTTGGCGATGTTCCAGAGATTTTTTCACGCCACTCTTTTGAAAAAAGTGTGTGGCACATTTTCTCTATGTCAGACCAACTATTGTTGTATTCAAGACGATGACTTGAAAATCTTGCTTTGACATCTTCTGCAATCTCACTCGGAATACCTATACCTGCCTGTAAATCACGCAAGTTTGAAATCGATGGCTCCATATTAATATGAAAAATTTCTTTGAGTTGTCGAAACGTTTCCTCTAGTGGCTCCCAAAATGGGCCCTCAGCGTCAACAAGATGAACAACTGGAAGTGTGTATTTATTCATTATTATCCATTCTCCATTTATATTTATATTTATTTATTGTTGAAAGAAAATACTTCATAAATTTTTCGACTAATTTCATATCTCCAATCAGGGGAATATTTTCCCATTTGAAAACAAAAATCATTTCTTACAGACTGTACTTCATCGGTCCACCAATGATCATGATACAACTTACTATTGAAGGAGTGGTTAAATGTTTCTGAGTCTGTTACTAAAATCCCTACTCTCTTCAGTTCATAGAAAATTGTCTGGAATTCTGGACGGATAGTAAAACAATCGGCATTCCACATTAATATTGAAGGGACATTGTATGCCAAACTATTGATAAATGATGTACTTGGCCCATCAAATATGTGCAAATGACAAAAGTCAAAATAATATTCTGAATTGCGCTTCCACAAATATTTATATCTTATTGTTGATGGCATCATGACTGGAAAGATCCATTCCTCAAACCCTTGAAAGATCAAATAACCAAAAGCCTTCAGCTTAATGTAAAGAATTGTATCTTGATATTCAGATGAGAGATCATCATTGTTCTCTAGAATATGATAAATCCAAGATCGATGTGAACTTATATCTGTCGGTCTCATGCTGTCAGAAAGTTCTATCGTAAATAGATTAGAAAATCCTGTTGGCGAATAAAGAATTCGTTTACGCTTATCAAATGTTTGCAGTATCTTAGATATCACACTTTTCTTATGGTACGAGGAATAACAATATGAAGGATTAGGGACTTCAAAAAATTTCACATTGTTTTTCAATTTACCTAAGTGAGACACATCACTAAAACTTGGAGACCAAACAAGTTGGAACTTTGCCACCTCATTCATCTCTGTATATCTGTTTGTTTCATAGATCGAACGCCCACCAAGCTGGAACTCAATAGTTGCGATTCTCATTCTATGTGATACTATCGATGTAAGAACATTACTTAATCGAAACCAGTTTCCTTGACTGAATAGCACATCAACATTTGCATCATTAATCATCAACTCTAGAGAAGACAAAGATTCCTTTAATTCTTTTTGACTAAACAGAATATCTTCAGCATTAAGTAAATTTAATGCAAAAAGAACACGTAAGATTCCTGAAAAATCAAAATCAGAATCAAAAAAACATTTCCATTCATTTTTTTTTGCAACTGCTTCAACAAATTTTTCACAATAACTATCGTAAAATGATCTTCTTATCAAAGAAGATGCTTCATTCTTTGAGACACAGTCATCAACACTTAATGAAACCCACTCAATACCTGGGATTTGAAACATGTACTTACGTTGTATATCTATATAACCAACTCTCAACCGATGCCGGTTCAGTTTACCAATAAATTGGTTGATTCCGGCACGGAATATATGACCCAGTAGTCTGAATCCTTTAACGAACATATGATACACATAATAAAATTTGTCAATATTAACATTAGTGTTATTAGAAAATTTTTGATTAGAACCATTTTGAGTGTCACTATACGGTTCTGAAAATCTCATATTAATCCCGCATATTTCAAAAACAAGATTAGATGTCCTTGCTCTAAGTTTTCTTGAACTACCAATATCAAGATGCAGTAGATCGTTTGTCAGTAAAGTATTAGGAATAGACATCTTCATACGATCTGTACACTCCTGAATATCTCTATAACTTATCAAGCCATCTTGATTAAGTCGACTTAATAAATCTATGACTAACGATGTACTATGACATGCATATTCTTTATTCAAAAAGTAGAATTCGATATTGCTCATATTGTGATGAGCAGCAAAGATATTAGAAAATTCTGAAATAACAGAGTCGACCAACTTCTGCAAGTCTTCTTGGCAGTGCTGATTTTCTATCCTATCCAAAAAAAAGGTATCTATCTGATTCATCAAAAAAACTAAATTAATCTAACATTAAAATATGATCTAATAAAAGAATTAGACAGATATTTATTTTTTATCTGTTTGTTTAATAATGAGTTAATTATTGATCCAAAAGAATGTGATATAGAGAATGCAATTTTTTCTCCATTCAAATGTTCACTTATGGACCCAAAGTCAGCATTTGGATTGTCAAAAAAATTATTGTAATCAATATCACACAAAAATATTTTAAAGTTTTTGAATATACTTAAATGGTTATGCCAAAATTCAATATTGGCGAACAGACCATGAATCAGAAGAAATGATAAGTTTTTGCTATTCTTAAAATGTCTAGATGAAATCACTATAGTAAATTGTTTGGTCTGCTTCAATATCTGTTTTCGTCTTAGAACCAATAATCTTTAAAATATCAGTAGGCGGAATACCGTCTCCTGGCCTTTTGAAAGCTAAATCTTCTTTGGTTATCAATTTTCCAGATGGAATAAACTTTGTTGAAACAATACTTCTTCGCATTGATTCTCGTTGATTTTTTTCTTCTTTACAAATAGTTCTTGAGTGGCTCCCTAAAGATGAATTAACAATATTGCAGGAGCTGACCATTTTACTAAAATCACTTGGCATAGATGCCATTTGATTATCCATTCCTATTTTAGTATTATCAAGAGTAAAGTGCTTTTCTATGACTGAAGATCCGAGCGCTACTGCTCCTATCGGAACCTCTATTCCGATGGTATGATCTGAGAATCCGACTGGCACATTTTTAAGAGATTCTCTTAACTCTATAATATTATTTAAATTAATAGATTCTGGACTTGCAGGGTACACTGATACACAGTGAAGTACACATAAGTTTTTATTTCCTGTTGATTGGATTACCTTTACAGCCTGATATATTTCATCATATGTTGACATTCCCGTTGAAAGAATAATCGCGGAGTTTGTTTTTGCAATGAACTCCAAATAACTATGGTTATTGATTTCCATTGATGCAATTTTAATAAATGGAACTTTGCATTTATCAAGTAAAAAAGTTGTTTCATCTTCAGAATAGGGAGTAGAAGCAAAATCTATATCAATTGTATTGCAAAATTTTGATAAATTTTTTATATCATCTTCACTAAAAGAAAACTTTTTAACAAATCTTTTTGCAATTGGATTTTTTTCATAAAAAGTTTTTGAATAGAGTGTCTCAGAAGACCATGATTGAAACTTAACACAATCTGCTCCTGATTCCTGTGCAGATTGAACCATTTTTTTTGCCGTTTCAATATCTCCAAAATGGCTAGAATTTACCTCAGCAATAAAATATGGCTTTCCATAATCTTTAATTTCTTTACCATTATTAAATTTAATTTGGTTGAACATGATTTATTGATCTATTGGGTCAATAATCATTTCTTTTAGAAAAACATCTCTATCTAAGAATGGCCACTGATCTTCTAGTGGCCTCCTAACAAACTTACCTGTATGGCTCTTAGTATGAGAGATTTCAATATATTCTTGATCGTGCCTTCCATAAATTTCTAAAATTGTTGGATTGTTTGAAGATAGTAATTTATCGAGCGATTCACTTAATGTCTTTGATGATCTACACTTAATGTAGTCAAAACTAAATGTTGAAGCAATTTTTTTAAAACTAGGAACGCTAACTCCATCCTCTATTCCTGTACCAATAGTTCTTTTTCTGAATAGTTCTTTTTGCCTTCTTCTTATTATTGAATAAATATTATTATTTATAACAATAATTTTTACATTCACTTTATGATGTTTAATGGTTTGTAATTCCTGAATATTCATCATTATCGACCCATCACCTATCACAGCTATTATCTCTTGCTTTTTATTGTTTATACTATGAACTCCCAAGATGGCAGGCAATGCGAAGCCCATAGATCCTTGTGAAACGGGGTGTATAGATCGTCTTTTTGGATAAAAGTCTATATTAGTAGGCAGAATTACTTCAATAAAACCTGAATCTGTTAACAAAATACTATCTTTACTCATCTTCTGAGATAAGGAATCACAAAGTTCATATAAATCTACATGTTTGGATTTGCCGAAATTCTGCAAGTCGTTAAAAAGATTTTTCCAGTGATGAACTTGTTTGTTCCATGTTCGCATATTTTGAGTGATTTTTTCCTTAGGCAAAGACTCAAAAAAAACTGATAAGTCTGTATTAATAAAATTATCGGCTTTAATTCCTTCCTTTTGATGTTCATTTAAATCTATATCTACTATATGAATAGATGCTTCTCTTCCAAATTTACAGCAATCTATTCCTGTTAATATTGATGGTAATCTATTACCTAATACTAATATTAAATCTGAGTTTTGGAGGGCAAATGCACCTTGTCTACTGCAACCCATTGAACCAATACTTCCAATGGAAAGAGTATTACCACTAGGATATATATCAACAGAACTAGAAGAATATACCAATGGGATTTTATTCTTTGTGATGAAATCGCTTAATTGCACTTGGGTATTTGACGATCTTACTCCGCTTCCAATAAGAGCTACCGGTCTTGTAGATTTCTTCAAATCATGAACTAGTCTGTCAATAGATTTCGCTAAATTACTATTATTTTTTTTAATTTTTTTTGGTTTATAGCTTGGAAATAAATTTGATTCATCAATTCTAGCGCTTTGAATATCAAGGGGAATATCAATCCAAACAGGTCCTTTTCTTCCAGTACTAGCAAGATGAATTGCTTCTTCTAAAATATTTGGAACATCTTGAGCACAAGTTATCATTGTTGAATACTTTGTTATGGGTTTAACAATTTCGATAATATTTGCCTCTTGTTGGCCAAATGTCCTAACCTTTGACTCACTAAAATAGGTAGTTTCCTTTAAAGTATTTTGACCCGATATGAAAATTACCGGTAAGCCATCTTGCCATGCATTTAATAAAGGTGTAATGCAGTTTGTTGAAGCGCAACCAGTTGATACAACACATAAACTTGGTTTTCCTGAAAATTGAGCCTCAGCTACTGCAGCATACCCAGCTGCTTGTTCATGATGGGTACATATTGGAAGTATAGAACTATTTCTTGCCAAGCCATCAGTAAGAAAAAGTACGCCTCTGCCTGTAACAAGATATGCTTTTGTTACACCAATTGATGATAATTTTTCAAAGACGTAGTCAGAAACTCTCATAATAACTATTTTCCTATATTTCCTAGTCGAACAGGTGGGAGAAGAGAATTAAATTCTGGATATACCGTATCTCCTAACAATTCATCAACTCCCAATCGGCTGATTTTATTGGGTAATCTGATGGATTAGAAACTGAACCTTACTCAAAATATACTATTTGGAGGGTTGTCTCTATTTTAGGGCCATGCAACTGCAGCACTACTTATACCAGAACCAATAATGATGACATCAGTTTCATCACTCATTTTTTTTTGGTTTCTTAGGCAAGTATGCTTCCAAGATTTCAGGGATGGTAATTAACATATCAGCTTCACAGGCAATTTCATTATTCGTATATGCAACACCCTTACCTTTACAAATTCCTCTATTCCATGAAATAACCTCTGTATGGATCTCAAATTTTTCACCAGGTAGAACCTCTTTTCTAAAGCGAACAGTATGAGATAAGCCGTGTACCACTTTTCCTTTTAGGCCAGGTAATGTAGTAATTGCTACAGTCAGCATTTGAACTATTGCCTCAAGTTGTAATGCTCCTGGCATATTTGGACCACCAGGAAAATGAACAGGAAAAAACCATTCATTCATTGTCATATTCTTGTAACCACGAGCATATTTACCTGGAAGAACTTCATCTACAAAATCTATCATTAAAAAAGGATATCGGTTTGGTTGGTATTCTTGAAGTTCTATGCTATTCAAACTAAATTTTTTCATTATTTTTTTTAACCTTTCAATTAAATTAATTAATATGCACTATCCTCGATAGATGCTCTATTATGTTGTAACCATCCCATATAACTCCCATATCCAAGGACCTGCCAATTGGGACAATTCTATCGATTCCACGTAACTTATTAGAAACCACAAAACTCTTCAATTCTTTAACATCAAAACCAAAATAAGTTAAGGTTTGACAACGCTCATCGATAATTTCAGACAATTCATTTAAATTCTTAATTGAAATTTCATGCACAGTGCCAAAGTAACCTCTCTGACTTTGTTGTTGATCGTTAAAATGAGATAGTTCGACATTAAAAAGCAAGTTGTTTTTATGCTTTACACTTGTTACATTTTCATTTAGTATTGCACTCTCACAAGCATTTACATATTTATCCATATAATGTATAGGTTCCAATTTATGTTTAGATTTCACATACAGAATAAACGCATCCCATAGTATATTCTTAGCCTCTAAAATTATAGATCTATCGCCAACCCAAGCTAATAATTGTGGCGAAGTGCAGGCATTTTGATCCATAATATATATGTCATTAAAAAGATTTTCACACAGCGCATGAATCTCATTTTTGTTCAAATCAAGTACACATTTAGCTCTTATTGTTGATAGTGAAAAACGATCAGGAAAAACAACCTCTCTTGATCTGGGCTTACACTTATAACTTCGCATAAGTTCGACTGTATGGTCACCACCCCAAACTATTCTTGCATCGGCAATAGACATCCAAAATTGATTAACCTTATCATCCCTGTCAAATTTAATTAAATGAATAAAATTTCTATCACGTCCATATTTATTATTTTTGAGAAGAGTGTTGATTTCATCAATAATGATTGACGCTGAAATGTGATCTTCAGATGGCAATCGAACTACACATATATTCCCAGATAAAACCCCGAATGCTAAAGAAAATGCAAAATTAACAGGTACATTTGATGGGCTAATATGAAAAGCCAAACCAACACCTAAGCGCAAGTTTCCGTCTGTTTGATTCTTAGCTATTCGCATTAAATTTGATTTTCTACACCAAAATGCAAATGTTGCAACATCAGGATATTCTCTAATGTTTTCCTTACTCAATAAAGATTTAGAAAGATCTGAAAGAAAGTTAATACGTGACTGATCAAACACTGCACAGGGTGTATTGGATATTGTTTTTGAAACGCTAGTTAAAAAAGTAATTTTATTATCTATTTCTTCAGGTATATGTATCACTACAACCTCTTATCTCAGCACTTTTTAAACGACCATGCACTATAAAATACTTACCCTTTCTCCCGCACTTACAATCATCAATTCCACATATGGTTCCTAAGTCTTCTGTCAGTATTGAATGACCAGGATAGCTTTTTGGTATAACAGATAAAAGTTGTATTAACCCTGTTATGCCAATTTCTTCTGAAGAATGAGTCTGATGACTTCTAATAATAACATCAGAAAAAGATGATGCATGAAAGAAGCCATATTCACATTCTACAAATATTGATCCTGTTTGCTCAACCATTCCATAGTAATTATGAATATTTGTAATATTGGATACACTAGAAATTCTATTTTTAAACTCACTATTATCAACAGATTGATTTTCTAATTGTTTCCATCCACCTCCATGGAATAGAATACCTTTAGGCATCGAAAGATGCTTACCTAACTCTTCTAATTCAAGTACAAAATACCTCCATATAATAGAGGTAAAACCAAAAATAAGAATGTTGTCAGACTTATATTTATCTAAAAACCTCTCAAGTCTGTCAAAATTCATAGACATATCTTCATCAAGTGCAAATTCAACATCTCGCCCAAACATCGAAAATCCAAGAACTCCAGCGGTACGAGCTGAAAATTTATCGCGATTTGAGATAATTGATTTTGAATCAATGACCAACATAGGAAGTCTTTTTGTACCAATAAAATCTGACATAATTTTTGATAAAACTTTTACTTGAAGTGATGATGTATCACTATCAAGAAAAATTTGAGAAACACCTTGCTCGGTTGTTCCTGAAGATGTCATAGTTTTTACAATATTTTTTTTTGGAACACTAAGTAAATTCGTATGTTTAAAAAGTCTAACAGGTATGAATGGCACATCTGATATTTCTTTATAAGTCTGTTTGATTTTTCCAAACTTTTCCATTAAAGTTTTGTACTCAGAACAATTTTCTATATGAAATTGAGTCAGATAATTCATATTACCTAATATGTAATTCCTTTTGTTGTCCTTATTTAGACCAAAAACTGGAATTTCTCTAACTTCTATCATTTACTATTGCTTAAAAATTTATAATCAATCTTTCCATTTTCCAATCTAGGAAATTCAGAAATAACATTAATATAAATAGCAACATGATTAATGCCAATAACTTCTGAAATACTAGATCTCAAGGAGTCCTGAGATAAATTTGGATTATTAATTATATGGATAACAATTTTCTTATCGTCTCCAGTAGCTACACTTTCAAAACCTTTATTAGAAACGATTTTTTCTAGTGAATCAAGAGATATCCTATTGCCGAAAAGTTTAACAAAACGGTTGTTACTTCCCTCAATAGAAAAATAACCTTCGCTATCAAATTTAGCTAAATCACCTGTTTTAAGAATTCCCGCGTTCTTGTCACCTAACTCCAGATCAATTATAGATCTAGCATAACCCATTGATACATTTTCACCACTATAGATAAGCTCACCAACGTTATCACTTTGTTCAATAATATGCCCTTTACTATCTTCGATCCAAAGCTTTCCATTGGGTATAGCTATACCTATACTGTCTGGCTTTCTTTCAATATCTTCTGGGGGTAGATATGACATTCGTGCAGTTGCTTCGGTTTGTCCATACATCACATAAAACTTAATATTTTTTGACTTTAAAGAGTTGTTAATTTTTTCTATTATATTTAAATCAAGCCTTCCTCCAGCTTGGGTCATTTTGTTAATTGACGATATTTCCAATTTATCAACTCCAAGTCTCAATATCATCTCATAACTATAAGGAACACCTGCAAAACTTGTAACTGAATACTTTTTAACTAAACGCCAAAAATTTCCTTCCATCATTGATGCATTTGTAAGAACAAGTGAACCGCCAGAACTCAAGTGAGTGTTAATTACTGACAATCCGTAGGAGTAATTATATGGTAGCGACGTTATTGCCCTATCATTGGAATTAATATCAAGGTATTCAGATATTGATTTTGCATTTGAGATAAGGTTTTTCTTGGTTAACCTGACAAGTTTTGGTGAGCCTGTAGAACCTGAAGTTGTTAATAATAATGCGAGGTTCGGATGAAGCTTTATGCTTTTCGACTTGCTTCTTATGAAAAAACCATACTCCCCAAAGCTTGATAATAAATCTAAATCATTTGAAGGTCTAGATTTGTTTTGAAAAATATATTTGGGCTTGTATACATCTAATAAATTATTAAGCTGATTTTGGTTAATCTTTGAGCTAAGCAACAAAGGAACCATTTCAGACTCAACTGCCGATAAATAACAAATTATAGTTGCTAAATTATTCTCACCAATGATAAATACCAAATGCTTATTATCAAAAAAAGTTCTAAATTCACTGACATTTTTGTAAAGATCTGCATAAGTTAATATGGAACCATTGCTTTCAATTAACGCTACATCATTTAGATTACTGACATTAGATATGAACATTACTCAATTTCAATATCATAATTTTTCAACTTTTCAATACCTACTGTATATGATGAAAAATCAATAATATCATCAATATCCATCATAATATCAAAAGTCTCCTCAATCGCAGCAATCATAGCCATATGACCAATAGAATCCCATGCTGGTATACATTGATATACAAAATCTTTATTTAACATATCTTCTGTTACTGAAAAACAACCAATAAAAGTTTTATTGTACTTTTCCCTACTTGTCATATTATTTCCTCAATTAAAAAAAAATCACTGTTTAACGAGACTTTCCAAAAGTCTGTCGCTGATTCATCCACTCATCTAAATTATTAACTATCTTGGGAGCCTTGATAACCATATCCTCATAAGTTTTTACCTTTTTCGCCACTATAATATGGTTATCACGAAAGTGTGGAATAAGATTGACGATCAAGTTACGAATCACTCTCTTCAGTTTTCCTTTTAGTGATGAATTTTCTGGATTTTTCTTAATCAAATGACCATCCATCACACGGTATTTCCCAAACTCTGCCTCATAAAAGTGATGCTCCAATACCTCAAAACCAGCCCATTGTAATAGCTGAATTAATTCTTCACGAGAATATTCTCTAAAGTGAGGTCGCCAATCTCCATTGTAAAAAATATTACCTGATATTAATGGTACATTACAACTATGCCCACGAAATAATGCTGAAAGTCCGTTAAAACGAGTCAAATTATCTGTAGTCAGTATCATCAATGCATCAAGCTTTGATACACGATTAATCTCCTGAAGAGTATATATCGGGTCATAAAGGTGTTCAATAACATCTGTAAAAATTATGTAATCAATACTTTCATCTTTCATTGGAATCGACGTCGCTCTACCATTATCTAAATGCAATCGCGGATCCAGATCACATTCCATTAGCTCTACCCCAAACTCTGACATTTTTTCCTTAAATTGGTCAGAAAATCCAAGCCCAACACCAAAATAGCTATAATTTTCAGACTTAGGATAATACTCATAAAAAAGTTGGGGCATATGACCTGGATATACACCTACATCCAACAACTGTGATGCATGTTTATTGAAACTAAAATACTTCTCAATATGCCTCATGATATAACGAAATCTGACAAAATTTACTAACAGCTCATCATTATCAACTAACCATTCTGTTGAATGCTTACTTATGACTGTCCATGGAAGTGGCTTATAATTTTCTAAATATTTTTGAAAAGATTTCACTGTAAGCTCCTTAGAAAATTGAAATATTGTTGTCCCATGCTGTGCGCAGAAAATCCATTCTGGATTCTTTGTCTGCCTGACATACCAATTTTCTTACGTAAGTCAGCACTGTTAATTAATTTCTCAAGATTTTCTTGCCAGACGGAGATATCTTTAGGCTCCACAAGAAAACCGCTCTCCTTATCTACAATC
>Ga0115000_10000718_pt1 | contig 30415 bp, 19 predicted proteins | sample ArcticOcean_MG_C_6_FD_89690 | JGI IMG/M metagenome (GOLD analysis project Ga0115000, IMG submission 89690) | Marine microbial communities from western Arctic Ocean - ArcticOcean_MG_CB8_128 | ecosystem: Environmental > Aquatic > Marine > Oceanic | place: Arctic Ocean: Canada Basin | collected...
AGCTTCGTCAAACTTCTTTAAAATGTCTAATCTCGACGATGTCGTGAACTGCGAAGAAATATTGCGCATGGCATCGTCCAAGATTACAAACGCCGCAAGCGCTACGTCATCGTAAATCGGATTTTGGTCCTCGTTAAACGCAGCCAACCGTATGGACAACGAGCAAATATACGCAATAACGGGGCTTACGCTAAATCGAAACTTGAAAGCAGAGTGATCAAACTCATGGGATGGTGCGGAAGACTCACCGATAGGCGTCCAATCAGAGTTTCTTCGAATCGCATTCGCTTTGGCCGCGTCGCGTTCTTCGTCCGTGTAATCGATGTGGAACGCGTTGAATTTTGCCCAGATCTCTTCTTTCAGTTCATACGTGACCTTCATTGAAAATGCGGATGTTTCAGACTGTTGTTCTAATGCCGATGTCGACGGTTTCTTGACGATACACAAACGTTCGAGATACTCGTCTAAACTTTTCTCTGTGGCTTGGGACACTGATAATCTAGATTGAATATTTGAGTACGTTGGCACAGTTCTCGCAGACTCGTTTAATGCGACGGTATGAATGATTGAATTTTCAACGCGTTCGCATTCTGTGTCGAAACAGAAAAGAGACTGGGTTTGCCGAGTTGCGAAATAAGCCAAGATATTCATGGCGTCTCGTAGGCAAATTACTGCCTTCTCTGGTTCTAACAACGCTCCGGGACCAGCATACGCGAAGGGAAAATGTTCTTGGATGCGCTCAGGCAATGCTTTTCCTTCGGCCATTAATCTCTCCATAAGTTCAAAATAGCTCCTGTATGGGTGCTCGTGTTCGCAAAATCGATACCGAGCGTCCGCGGCGCGGAGCAAAAATATCTCAACCGCAAAGAGAATAGATTTCCTCGGCGAAAACGTTAATACTTTTCCCAGTAAACTAATATCGCAAAACCTGGACACGAACTTAAAGTTGCCGACTGAATACGTGTGAGAATACAGTCTCATTTGGTCGCCGTTGAGTATCCACGCGCGGGCGTTGACTTGGAAGCTCCAATGTAATATGTCAGAAACGCGAAGAGCGATTATTTCTGAACAATTTATGCCGTTCTCTTGAAAAATTGCGTATTTATCCGAGCATTCGCCCAGATTAAATGCCGTTGTATGGTTGAACATACCGGTAGGTAATAAATCTTTGCCGAAAGCCTTTCTGTCGTCTAAAGAAGAATCGTTCCGGAAAAATTCTTCGCACATGCGCGCGATACTTTCTTTCACATTGGATCTCGGGTCCAAATTCCGAGAATAATAATCGTACAAAGCTTGTATCGTGATATCGAGACATCGCAAATGCGGCGCGTGCGGATTTCGCGCGTCAATCTCGTTCCTTGATCCTTCTATGTCTGATGCATAGATCCTTTGCACTGAGCTGACAACTCTTGCTTTCAAGAAGTACAGAATGTGGCGCAGTCTCAAATGTTCTGCGCACGCATTTCTTCTTTCGCCGATATCATCGCCCTCCTGAGAAATATCAATACCCCCGTGCTCATCCGATGCAGGATCCAACAGAGCTTTGTGCAATATATCTTTATACATCTGTACTAAGTTAAACTCGAGTGCGACGATGTTGAACCACTCCTCGCTCTCGCGTCCAACGTGACTTTCGTGTGCTCTGATGACCGGCTCGACGAGGTTGCTCCCAAACATAAACATCTCCTCGAAGAATTCAAAGAGTAAGTGATCACCGCTTACAAAGTTAATGGCATTCGAAGTAGAATTCATCGCGAAGTTTCTCAAATCTGATATAGGTCTGTTAGCGAGTCCAACATACGACGATCTCACATTTTCTTCCCAGCTCTCTGTGCATGGATAATCCACGTGCCAGGTTGGATTTTTTAGCAGGTTACGCAAATCTTCGTCAACGAAAGCCTTCACAGACCATAATAATCGCTGGTGCGTACGGAACAAGTCGAACCAGGTATCCTTCTCGTTTGCAGATAAGTAATTTTCGTCCGTTCCGTAACGAATCGAATCGTTAACCGCAGAAAAAAGCGAAGAAGAAGCGAAGAGTTGCACGCCTATTCGATCGAGAAGATCGGCTCGAATTCGGTCGTATTTCCGGCGTCCCCGGAAGGTTTCGGACGATACGGAAGGTTTCAAAGACGACCACGGGAACATGAAACCAACGTGAGAGAGATCAAAATACATATGCATGTATATTTTGAAGAAGTGTGTTCTGAACTCACCCAACGATTCAAATTCGACGTGACATTTGAAGCGATTTTGCCCGTAAGATTCGGTTTTACCATGTGCGTAGTACATTTGCAAAAATGCGCTCGAAACGATGAGTTTCAGAAAAATACTCACAATGTCAGAATATACCTCACCATCGGGAGTTTCGCTCATCTCGTGCATTATAACAAATAGCGAGTTCATACAATTCGCTTTTAATTGATTTTGTTCAATTTTGTCATAACGGGGTTCATACCAGCAGTTTTTCCACATTTTGCGTCCCCAATCTTGAAACTTCTCGCCTTTCTCCTCGTCTTCGTGAGCGTTACTGGACCTCCCCCGCGTTCTAATTGATACATCCTCAAGCCATTCTTCCATTGAATCTTCAATTTCTGCGTGCACGTGCGCGACGTCTCGCCACATCTGTTGAACAGCAATCGAATCTTCAAGCTCTTTCTGAACAGATGATAAATGACCGTGGTCGTTCTCGCAACCGTTTTTGAGAAGAACGTTACTGAGACGCATTCTCGTCTTCCAATCCATATTCGGATCATTCTGCAAATCTGGATGATCCATTCGGCTATCCTTCATTGCATATTTCTCGAACGGTGAGGAAATAAAAGCCGTCGCCAAACATTCTTTCCATTCGACTATGTCAGAATCAGCAAATTGATGCATCAACCAGCGTGCGATGACCAGCGCGGCCGTTCGCTCTATTCGGATGCGTTCGACTACAACCCTATATTCGTCACGCATAGCTTCTAATTTTTGCATGCGCGCCGTAGGCGATAAAACGCCATATTTCATTGGATCGAGTTGGACGTGTAGTTCTGCATCGTCCGCGTTGGATCCGCTTTCGTCCGCATGCTCTCCCGTCAAAACTGAAGAAGCGACGGAAATCTCTTCTAGTTGCTCCAAAACCGCACGCGGAACGCGCTCGTTCAGCAGCATCGCGCGATTACTCGCGCTCCGAAACGCCTCTCGACGCGAGCGCTGTTCATACTCTTCATATCGTGCCCGTTTCTCATTACGGTAGAAACAAAAAGGAAATTTATCGTTCGAAACGACGAATGGCGCGACCTTCTTCACTACGTATTGTTTCTCTGTCGCTGTAAATACCATACCATCGTCGCGGTTGATTGGTTCAAATTCTCCAAAACTCGTGTTCGCATCCTCCCGAAAACGAACCACTTGTGTCAACTCGGCGTATCGTATCTTTAATCGCCTCGTGTTTTTCACGGCTAAAACTAATCTCCTCACCGCGATATCCAACGCAATTACCGTTCGAAACTTCCGTCGCTCATCTTTCAACCAGTACCTATGAAAAAGCTCTTCCCCAGACATCCTTCTCTGTCTCGTTCTCTCAGACACATTCTTCTGTTTTAGACGAACCCGTAACAGTCTATCCTCCGACGCCGAATCCCAAAATTCGTCCTCCTCTTCTTCGTCCTCCTCGAAAAAGCCGTCATCCTCGACGTCGTTCATCTTCTCCTTCTCATCATTCGCACGCGACGTCCCACCGTGCCTAAAACAACACCCCGAACTCGCCCAACTTTCGTAATCTCCGCAATCGCACACCCCACCGGCTTCGGAACGGTAAATCGTAAAGTCGTGCCCGACGTGGTTGCTCTCTTTAAAACACGGCGCGCATACGCTCGAACTGCTCGATTTTTGACAATCTCGACATCTGCACGCGAGATCCCCCGCGTTCCATTCTTTCCCGCACGGATTAATCACATCCGGTGGTTCCCGGTGATTCTTTCGTTCAAACGCGAGCTCCTCGGAGTTATCATCATCATCATCCGAATCCTCCTCCTCGTCCTCCTTCTTTTTTCTCTCCTTCTTCAACTTCATCTTCTCGCAATGTTCTTCCACGAGCGTGAAGTACTTCCCGTTGGTTTCTCGGGAGAAGTTCCCAGCCATGAACTGTTCCAGTCGCTGGATGTGCGGCGCTTTTGAGAGAGAGAGAGAGAGAGAAAGTGTCAGCGCAAAAGTAAAGGAATACGAAAACAGTTAGAACGCGTGAATTTAGGTAAACAACAAGAAACATATCTCCGCGATGCGTACCGATATCCTCCGCGTTGCAAAAGTTCGCCTCGCATTGTGTACACTCGTCGCTGTTTCGGTCGTCGAACGGGTACACGTAATACTCCTCGTTGGCGCGTACAGACGTGGGGAGGGATCGCGCGTCGTGGATGTTGTATTTTCGCCATCTCTTTTGTTCGTCTTCGTCGTCGTTGGACATCTCTCTGCGCCTTTTACTAATGGGGAGTTTTTAGGGGAATTTGTAAAGAGAGAGAGAGAGGGCTCGGTCTCTCTCTCTGTGCGTCGCTCGCTCGCTCGAAACGCAGAGTCGCGGTAAGATTGATGCGTACGTTTATATATTTATATTTATATGCGTGCGTTTACTATGCGCTCTCTCTCCTTTGTGAACATCATCATCATCATCACTTTCCCTTGATTTCCAACACTTCAATTTCAAACTGCAAAGTCCCCCCGGGTGGTATCCCCCACGCGGGAAACCCACCTCGCCCGTACCCTTCGTCCGCGGGGATTTCCAACGCTCGCACTTCCCCCAACCGCATTCCCAAGCACCCCTGGTCCCACCCGGTGATCACCGCCCCGACCCCGGCTTGGTATTGGAACGGTTTTTGTCCCTCATCTTTTGTGGACCAAAATTTTGTATTCGTTTGCGAAACGACGCCGGTGGCGTGGACGAGGACCGTGTCGCCTTTAGAAACGTGCGCGCCGGAACCGATTTTGAGTGTTTTGTACGTCGTCGCGAAGCCGGGGAGAGATTGCATGATGATGCTTCTTCTCTTAACAATGTGTTTTTCGGGATGTGTTTTGTGTTTAGGAAAAAAGTGTGGTTTAAAAACAAGACTTTTGGGACAAAAACCTACTCGAATATGCTCACAACGACATCTCAACGCGCAACCATAGTTTAAATTCGCGCGATAAAATAGAATCAATGCGCACCGGCGTAATGCGAGAACGTCGCTCGAATTTCGTTAAACATGCCGTCCAAGCGTTCCCAGCTTTCCGAGACGGCTTGGCGTAACTTTCTGCATCGCTCTTTTAAGCCTTCGTTTGAGGCGATGGTTTCGCCGTGCGAGGCGAGAAACAAGCGCAGTAAGGCTTGGATGGCGTCGTAGTTCATTCCGGAGAGAACTTCGTGGTGAAAGAAATCTATGCCGATGCCGATTTGTTCAAACTCCTCCTCCGTGGCGGTTTCGATGTCCCAAGGGCCGATGGATTTGATTTCAGATTCGACGATTTCTGGAGTGGAGGCGAGGAGGAGACGGAGGGCTTCGCGGTACGGGCCGTCGTACGCGGACGTTCGGGCTTTCTGTTTTAGCGCGATTGGTTTGTTTTTCCTCGTGCTATTGGCGAGACGGAGTTGTTCGAATTCGGCAATTTCGCGCGCACCTCGCTTCCATCGTCTGAGAAGTTCGCAATCGGCATCTAAAGAGTTTCCGTTCTCGTCGTTGCGTTTTAAGATTCTGGAACGCACGGCGACTTGAGCGTTATCGCCCTTCTTCCTATCATCATCGTCTTCATCGCCGTTGGCTTCGACTATGAACGCAGAGTTCCGAACATCGGTATCATCTGCTTTCGTAGGTAGAAAGAATGGTGCTCTCACTTGTCCAAAATCGTCTTGCTCTTCCTCTTTCTCCGCATCCGTCATGTTTCGGATGTTTGGATCCTTTCCTTTTCTGGCGCGAATTTCGTCCAGGTTGTTCAAATCTTCCAACTGCTTTTGCGGAAGCAAAGACAAGGTTGTCATGCCAGGGCCGAGCTGCGCAGGGATAGACGCAATCAAATCTCTCTTTTGTTGCTCCCACGGATCGGTTTTTTTCGCTTCCATCTCATCCGCGGCGTCGAGTACCATGTCGTCTTCATCGTCCGCGGCGTCGTCTAAAAGCATCTGGTCGTTTACGTTGGATCCTTTCGCTAACGATAAGTTACCATCGTCGTCTGCTAATGCAGTCATTTTTGGTGCTTCAAGCTCAACTGTACCACCGATACTTTCAACGACGTCGTCCAAGCCTTCGTCTGTGGAGAGAAGCGATCGATTGTTCCAGAGGAAAACGCCCCTTTTACCGGCGTGCGTAGTCGCGAGATACTCGAGCGTAGGCGAAAGCGCAAAACTCGTGATTCTATCGGATCCCATTTTCATTGTTTGTAATAAACGAGCAGAGGGAATGTCGAAGACTTTAAGCATGCCGAGAGTGTCGCAGGAAATCACCCATTCGCGATCGGAGGTGATTTCCACTTTCGTCGCCAAGACCAGCTTTTTCTTTTTCTTTTTCTTTTTACTTCCGTCGACGTCTTTTTCATCGCCACCGTCTTGGTTGCTTTTCTCCTTGTTCAAGCGAAACGTCCGCACTCGTTTCTTGGTTCCAATATCGAACAATCGAATAGTTCCATCTTGCAAAGCAACGGCGAATAATTCCGCAGTTTTGTGTAAATACCCTGTTCCATGTAACGCAGGTGCGCCTAAATCCATCTCGCCTTCAAGTTTCATGTCGCTATATTTCCACACGCGAACCTTTGCATCTTCTCCGCCGGTGGTACACACGTAACGGTTCATGCCGTCCGTTTGCACCAAGGCGCATTTTCCGTCGTGCGCTGACGTCGTGTACCTACTGTCTATGATGCTACCCAATTGCGGACCAGAATACGCCCACACGGATTTCTTACCGCCTGGAAAGTTGTACCCTTCGTTACCTTTCAAGCTTTTCGCCAGGGCGTTTTTATCGATCCTGTTATCTGGGCCGACGCCAACGACGCGCTTCAAGTCGCCGCGATGAAGACCGCTCTGCATATTGTACCGGCGAACAGCGCCGGATTCGTAACTCACGAAGCAATAACTGCCGCATTGCGATATAGCGCACGACGTGCACTCGGAAGTATCGCCTTCTTTTTGTGGCGTCTCCAGCACGTTTTCACCTAAAATTCCGGTTCCCAATCGCCACGTGTACACTTTATTTTCCTTTTCGTGGCAGGATGCGATATTTGCCCACGAATATTCGCGCAATTCGTTCCACGACACGTACGACACCGTCGGTAGTTTCAACTCTTCTTCGTGTATGTTCAGTTTCTTGGCTCGAGATGCGACGCGCGATTGCGAAAGTTCTTTGCTCTGCTGATCTTGGATCGTCGACCACACTCTCAAAGATTTGTCGCTACCGCTGGCAAAGATGCGCTTTCCGTCCGCGTAGAATGATACTAAATTTGGAGGTTTCCCGTGGCCGCAGCGAAACTTTATCAATCTGCTCGAACCATCCGACTGATCGTACGCCCACTGCTTCAAGGAGTTATCTTTCGCCGAGGTCATCAGTAACGGTTGTCCCGGGAAAAAATAACACGAAATAATCTCGCTGTCGTGCGCTCGCTGGTTCAAATCTCTCTGTCGTCGCTTCTCTAAATCCCATGTGGTTATCGTGCCATTCACATCACACACGACAATGAGTGGGTCGTTATCGTCCTGATTTCCTTGCGCGTTAAACGCGCAGCAAGTCACTTTACAATCGTGTGGTAACGTCATAATCGCTCGCTCTTTATTGATGTCGTATAAAACGCACCGTCCGTCTGAAAAACCAACCGCAATGACATCGAGTGCCGGTGAGTTTTGAACAAACGTAATCTCCGCATCGTTCGTTTCTAAATCGTCCGCAGTGCCACCTAACACCTTTACGATGCGTCCGGTGACAATATTCAATAGTAATAGTTTCCCTCTTTTATTTCCTAGGACGACTTTGTTAATGTAGGTATCCGGATGCGCAATACAGGTTATGCTTCCACCGAACGAATCAGGTAAGACCATAATAGTCGCCGCTAAATCCATCGGGTCCTCTCCCTCCTCTTCTGCGTTTGCATCATCATCTTTACCATCTTTCTTCTCTCCCTCTTCCTTCTCGTCTTCCAATTCGTCTTCCTCCTCCTCCTCCTCTTCGTCGTCCGAGTCATTTTCGTCTCCTTCGTCTTCATCGGAATCCGAATCTTCGCCTTCGTACCGTCGTCCGGTAATCGCATCTGGGTCCAACTTATCCATATCTCTGACGCGTTTAAACGTATCGTCCTCGTCCTCGTCGGAATCTTCTTCATCTCTGTGCGATCGCTTTCTTTGCATATTGTTCCCTTTTTCTTCCTCGTCTTCTTCGTCGTCGTCTCCCGGAAACGAACCGATATCCTTCGCCTTCTCCAAACGTTTAATCTTCCGCAAACACCACGGCGCTTTCCTCATCAGTTCGTTAAAAATCTCTTTCGTCGACGCCACGCGAGTAGTACTACTACTCTCCTTACTATTCGTTCGTCGTCGTTCCTCCTTCTCTTTCCTTCTCTCCAACACCCGCCGTCTTCTCTCCTCCCTCGCTTTCCTCTCGCTTTCTCTCGTAAACGCGCGATACTCTCGTTCTCTCCTTTTCATCACCTTCTCGCTTATGTCCCACACTAAAACGTACTCCGATCGATCGATGCTCACTAATAAACTTCCAAACGCGAACAAATGCTTCACTTCCGTCGCGTGTCCGACGAGTTCGCACGCCACGTTCACCCGGCGGCTGCAATAAATCTTCCTCCCGGAACACGCGGTAAACGTCCAATCTCGTTTCGCGCACACCAAAGAAACATCCGCTTCGTGCATTGGGCCGAGCATGGCTAACGTGAGCTTTTTACAGTCGAAGATGTGGAAGGTTCGCCCGGAGGCAGTCGTCGCGTACGTTTCGATGCCTCGTTTGTGTGTCGAGAATGGAACGTCCGAAGAGACATCCCCGAGCACTCTAAACGGGGCGAACAGAGCCATTTGAAACGACGACTACTACTACTACTAATAATAATAATACTCTCTCACTCTCTGCTCTCTGCGTTGTCTTAGTAATAATAACACTCTCTTTGTTCTTCTTTACCACGGTGGTCTTCGTCGTCGTCGTGTTCTTTTGTGGAGCAGAGAGAGAAAGAGTTTAGTTGTGTTTTAAACCAAACGCCGCCTTTAAGTGATGAAATTCTTCGTCAGAAATGGTCCACGTTGCGTTAGGGAACGTGGCGACGGCGTTTCTCGCCATCGCGACGACCTATTTCGTGCACCTCTGCGAGAACAATACTAATCAGCACACAAACAGCGTCAAGAATTTTTGTCCGTCGTTTATCACGAGTAATAGTAATAGTAATGCGAATAACTTTTATTGCGGGGAGAACGGGAAGTTTTGTCGTCGTTCTCGTCGAGATGAATTCGACGATGATGCGGAGGAAGAGGAAGAAGAAGACGCGCCGAATTTATTCAACGCGTGCGTCCACGCGCGAGGAAAAGTAGAATCCCAAATTTTCGGGCAAACGGAAAGCACGGAAATACTTTTAGACGCGATTTGCGATAAGTTTCGCGAGATTGAACGCGCCGAATTAGAAGAAGAAGATTTAGGAGAGAGAAGAGAAGACGGAGTGGAGGAGGAGAGGCAAACGCCGCTGGTGATGAGCATCCACGGCAGTCCAGGGGTTGGGAAATCACACTTCCATCGCGCGTTAGCGAGAGCGGTGTATGGTGCGAATGTAAGTGAAAGGAGGAGGAGGAGGAAGAATGGAGGAGGAGGAAAAGCTTATGGAGAGATGCTGGCGAGCGTCGCGCGAAACGTAGTTACGGGTGGCGTTAGAGGTAGTTATTACGCCGCGGGGAGGAAGAAGAAGACGTGTCCGGGGGAATTGTGTCCGGCGTATAAGATTCTGTTCGGCGCGGAGTACGTGGAAAAGGACCGCGAGCGGCAGAAGCGGATGATTGTGAGCAACTTGAGAGCGCATTTGAGGAGATATCCCGAGAGCGTGGTCGTGATTGAGGAGTACGATAAGTTGCCGTGCGAAGTGAGGAGCGTTTTGAGGCAGCTGTTTGATAGCGGGAGGGTGATGCAATCGACTTCGTCGTCGTCTTCGTCGTCCTCGTCTATGAGAAGGAGGAGGAGAAAGAAGAGAGGCGGTGTGTTTTCTAGATTGTGGCGAAGAGGAAGCGAAGAAGAGGAAGATTCGGCGAGGAGTAACGGGGGTGATGAAGACGACGAAGATGAAGACGGGAACGATACGTTTGAAGATTACGACGTTTATGGAGAGAAGAGAGAGGTTTTAGGGAACAAGGCGATATTTATTTTAGAGGCGAACGCTGGGTTCGTGCACATTCACGGCGCCGCAGAAGCCGATCGGAAACGTCGATCGTTGAGCAAAGTAGGGGATGTCGACAAGAATAAGAACAAAAACTACTTAAAGTCTGCACGCGAAAGACATCACGTGGAGCTCTCGCGAGCGTTGAAAAACGCCATGTTCACAAAATGGGAAAAAGAACACTGCGAAGATTTCCACGATACGGTCAAAGTCTTATCGTCGATTGAATATTTCGTGCCGTTTCAGCCGTTGGACGAAGACGCTCTGAAGCAAATCGCCAACGCGCACTTGGAGTATCGCTCGAAGTATCTCATCGAGAACGAGTTCGTCTCCTCGATGTTAACGACATTATCATCGTCGTCGTCGTCGAGAGAGTCACCAACAAGCAATGTCGCTTCTTTACCTCAAATGGACGCGATTAAACGACGCGTCAACGTCACTTTAAGCTGGGACGACCGGCTTTTATCCTTCCTCGCTCGAGAATCCGAGTTTGAAGGCGAATTCGCCATCGAAGGCGGCAAAGAGGTCAAATCGACTTTGAGTCGAACGGTGACGAGAGCGATACGCAGAGCGCTTTTACCGTCATCAACAACCACCAACGAGGAGAAGAACGGTGGTGGTAAAACTATCATCCACTCCTCCTTCGCGCAGTACGAAAAAATCCGAGACTTCATTCTCGAAGACTCGAAGAAAAAATTCGCCAGCGGCGACAAAGCGGGCGCGAAGACGAAGGACGAAGAAGGAAAAGAAGCGGAAGACGCTTTACTCCAAATCAACGTGCGTCTCGCCGTCGTCGTCGACGACGACGACGAGGAGGATACGATGCAAAAGAATCCTGAAACGAAGGATTCTAGTAGCCAGCGTCGTCGATCCGTCGTCGCTTCGATTTTTTTAATTGATAATTGACCTGACCTCTCATCAATTCACATTCTCTCCTCACAGTTAATTTCCTCTCTCTCATAGTATATTTATTTTCACAAGACGACGACGATGCGGTTGGCTCTTTCCTACTTCCTTTTGGCGATGCTGCTTTATGCGCATTACGTCGTTTCGCACGCGAAAGCAACACCACTGAATCCTCCCCGTCCTCCTCAATCCACGGAGAGAGTGAAATTCGTTCGAGAATTGGGACACGAGTTTCCATTAAACAACAACCACGCGCAAAAAGATGCCATGATGTCCGGGTTCCAATTGCATTCGATATTCGCGCAGCACGTGTCTCACTCCGGAGATTTGACTATGGTGCACCGAGTCGTTCCAGATGAGAAAGAAGAAGAAGAAGATGTTTCGGGAGAAAAAATACGCAGTACTAAAAGGAGGTCGATTTTGTACGACAGAGATGGGTCGACAGAGGAGCCTTCAGGGATCCCGACGGATTCGAATACGCGCGCGGGGTTCCAGTATTCGGATGACTTTATCGATACTCTGAGCGAGTTGACGAGCGTGAACGTGAACGACCCCATATCTGGCGCAAAGGTGAGAGGGGTTTTGAGGTTGAACTGGATTTCCGAGGATTTATACGGCAACATGACGTGGATCGAGGAATCCAAACGGAAGCCGTATCGAGAGACGGGCGAGCAGATGTACGATAATCGAGACGTGCAAGACGTCGGAGGTGCTTTGAGCGATGAGGCCGTCACCAGGCAGATTGTGGCGTATATCCGGACGCAAGTGGATACCATTGGAACCGTGGGCGATTATTCCGCCCCGGGTGGGAACGCGAACGGTGAAACGACTCGAGGCGCCGCAGGCGTAGGCGTCGCGGCGATGATGTTTAAAAAGTCCGGGACGAACGAGAAAGTGTTGGTCTTTCGCGGCAGTCGAACGGAAGGGGATTGTCAAAACGCCGCCGCGTTGATCATGGGGAACATTTTGTACGACCAAGACGGTGCGGGGATGCAAGAAATTCTCGAATCTAACTGGGAGAAAGTGGGCTTAGCGAGGCTTGACGCTTTCGATAGTAGAGCGAAGACTGAGTCGTTGCAGTATAAGATCGTCCTCGGAGCTGGATTTTTGTTGAGCGGCATGGAAATGATTGGCGAAGATTTTGAAGGCAATTTAGCCTCGGCAGTCAACGATAAATCGATTGGACCGGCGAGTAACGGGAAAGTCGGCTCTTTAAGTAAAGGGGAAGCAGAAGATTTGGGGTATTTCGCGGCAACCATGCAAATCATGGATGCAATTTACGACGAAGACAGCAGCGTCGAATTGCTCATCTCTGGATACTCCCAAGGCGGCGGAAGAGCGCAACTGGCTCGAATGTACGTGGAGGAAAAATATGGGAAAAAACCTCCGGTTATCACCATCGCCAGCGGCGGAGGTCCGAGGTGTTATTCGCGACATTTGTTCGAAGATGTACGCACGAACTATTTGAAATACGTCGATCCGACGAGGTATTACGAAAACGTGTACGACTACGCGCACTTTTTAGATCCGTGGGCCGCGCTCGGATATAATATTGGCGAAACGTGCTTGTTCGGCAACGCGGACGGAGACGTCACGCAATCTCGAGCGTACAAGTATTGCTCTAAATTCGTAGGGTACCCAGCTTCTGTGGTTGTCGGTAAATGGGCATCGAGTCCGCTGCAAGACGATTCGTGGGCCGATAATTTTGACGCGTGCAGATACTTCTCTCATTATTTGCAAGGCATCACGCAACAACTTTCCTCAGATTTGGAGTTGAAAGCAGACGGCACTACCGGCAACGGATGTACCTCCTACGAAGGCTGGCCGTTGAGCGACAAACGGTGCCCAGTTGAAGACGATGCGTTGAGGAGACTCATCCTAGCAGCAATTATCGGCATCAGCTTTGCGTGTCTCCTTTTCGTTATCCTCGTCGTTCTGTGCATCTGCCGTCGCTATCGAATTTGCGCGTACCAAAAAAAAGGATGCTGCTGCCAACCGTACGACGACGTCGCCGGCATCACCGCGCCGCAGTGGAAGTCCGTCAAAGTCATCGACCCACCGCATGATCACACTTAAATGTACAACTAATGGTAATAATAAATAAAACACATTTTCTAAAATGCTATCGCATCATCGTAATAACGCTCTACTTCGAGGACGCTTTCAAAGTCTTCTTCCTCTTCTTCGGCGCTTTGAAATCCGAGTCTCTCACCTTCCCGACCACCGGGTACTTCTCCTCAAACTTCCTGTACCAATCGTTCAACGCGTCCACTTCCATCGCAAATAAATTCGAACAGTTCGCGTTCATATGTTCCTCCGCCGTGGATACTTTCGCAAACGCCAAAGAGGCGTCTTTCCCGCAAAAACAGTTATACGGACCGCCTGGACCGTAAAAGTCGCGTCCTCTCGTGACGTCAAAAATCGTCCCTTTGCACGCCAACAGGAGAAAATGTTTGTCGTCGCTTTTGCCGTCGAACTCTTTCAACTCTTTCCTGGTCAAATCGCCTTTCTTCATCGTCATCACATCATCAGTCGTCATCGGTTCCCCGATGGCTTTTTTTTCTTTCTCGTTCTTCTCGTGCTGTTTTAAGATTCGGTCGCAAAGAAGTAAAAAAAGGAACGCCAAAACGCATTTGACGACGTGGAAAACTTTGTCCTCCGTCGTGGAGAAGTATGAAGCGAGTGGTGAGAGGAGGACGCTCGAAAACGCAGTCATGATAGTTCGTGTGTTTTATGAAGAAATTATTCAAAAATGTTTACTCTTATTAAGCTGCTGAAAAGTTATTATTACATTACAATCGAACGATTTCCATCTCCTCTTCCCTTCGCATCTCTCTCACTCTCTCCAACACTCTCTGCAAATCGCCGTCTTGAATTTTCCTCAGCCGTTTAATCGCGTCCTCGTGCGCTTCTAACATGTGCTCGAGACCTTTTCCCGGTTCGTGCGACTCGAGGAGGCTTATTTCGTATTCGTCTCGGTACGCCCATCGGGAGAGGAAGCGTTGCGCGTCCGGAGTTTGGCGGATGTACGAGATGAGGTCTTTGGAAGGGGAGGAGAGGAGTTGGACGAGGTCGTTGCGAATGTTTTTGTTTCCTGATGATGCGTTCCTTTTTTTTTCGTCGTCGTCTGAATCGTCGCCGTCGAGCCAAACGGTTAAACACGCTCTCCCTTTCCCTGGAAAATTCACCGCTTTGTTCACTCTGTGTAACACGGTTTCCGATTGAAACACGACCAACCGGTTGAATATTGGACGGATTGTAACAAATGGTCCCATAAAAGGTACCAAAACAATCTCACCACCGCATTTGTCTTCGTACGCTTCGTTGAGATATAAAATACACGTCAATTTTCTATTCTGTCTGGCACCGCCTGGGTTGTCGAAATGGTACGGAAACGCGCCGCACGTGTTAATTTGAAGTTTTACCGTTCTGTTTTCATCGCCCGGTTTCACTTTTATTACTCGGGCGTACGAGCGATGCTTCTGTTGTTTTCCTTTGTCTTCTTCTTCTTCTTCGTCGTCGTCGATTGCAGAAAATGCCTCCTCTTTGGCGGCTTTGTTGAACGCCTCCGCGAGCTGTTTCCCAGTCGCCTCGAAGAATCGATCCAGCGTCGCCATCGAATTACCACCATTTATGCTCCCATTTATGTTGTTAGAACTGTTTTCAACAGTATTCATGTGCATGTCGTATTCAAACACCCCGGGTTTAGAAAACAAATACCTTTTTGCGTTATTCTTCGCGTCCGTAAAGTGCGTCCGGTTCGGTCGCATGCGTGGCATCTTTTCCTCCTTTTCCTCCTCCTCCTCATTTTCATACCGAATCGGCATCGAACACATTTCCTCGCGCATTTTCTTCGCCACACTTTCGTCTTGGATAAAATTATCTATCACGCAGTACCCTGAATTCATGAGTTCGCGTAAAACAGTCGGCTCTATCGGCTTCCAAAAGGGAGACGACATTATTTGTGGGGCGTGTTGAGAACTAATTCTCGTTACGATACGATGACGCTACCTCTCTCTCTCTCTCCTTCCTGCGCTTCTCCTTCTTTCTCGCAAACAAAAAAAGTTCTCCTTATCACTCGGTGTTTTCGTCGTCGCCTCTTCTTCTTCTTCTTTCCATCGTTCAAAGTTTTTCGGTCGTCGCGCGAACATAAAACAACGCAAACGCAAACAACTGCTTCAACAACTCACTGAAGGGAAAGTCGAGAAATTTGATGAGTTTTTTTTAAACATATTTAGGGTTTCGATTATAAAGATCTCTTTTTTTTCTTCTTTTCTTAAGAAAAGATAGAAATCGCTTCTCTCTTTGTGTCTCCAAATTGAAGAGTGCACACAGCGCACGACGAGAGAGAAAACAAACCCCTCAACGCAACAAATAATGATGTCGTTCTCTTCAGCCACTGCCTGCTGTTGTTCGTCGTCGTCGGCGTACTCTTACGCGACGGCATCGAGGAGTAAAGGAGGAACGAAAGCATCGACATCATTCAAGCAAAAATCATCTAGAAGTATCAAAGTGGCTGCGGAAAACGCTGAAACTACTGCCGAGAATACGACGACGACGACGAATACTAGCGCAGCAGAAGCAGCATCATCGGCATCAGCATCGGTATCATCAGCAGCGACGGCGACGAGGGAGAAACCAGAGCCGGAGTTGAAATCAGACGTGAGTAGTAATGGTGTTCTTTGTTTTCGTATCTTGTGGATAAATTGGAAAAACGCGATCATCATCATCGAGATGATATTCGCGCGCGCGGAGAATACGTTTTGTTTTGCGTTTACTGAAAGTACTATCATCATCTCTCTCTTTACTTTAACAGATGGGCGTGGACTACGCCCCATTCCGAGACCTCTTGAAATCCGGAGAGTGGGAAAAAGCGGACGACGAACACAGACGCCTCATGTGCGTCTTGGCTGGAGAGGAAGCCGAAGACCGAGAGTGGGTGTATTTCACCGAGGTGAAAAATATGCCGGTGACTGATTTAAAAACGATCGACGCTCTCTGGTCGCACTTCAGCGGAGGAAGATACGGGTTTGCCATTCAGAGAAAGTTATGGGTGGCACAAAAGAGGAATTGGGCGAAATTTTTTAAGAAAATCGATTGGACGACGGGAGAGAATGGGGACTATCGCAAGTTTCCGAACGAGTTTTTATGGCGAGCGGACGCGGCGCCGGGGCACATGCCGCTGACGAACGCGTTGAGAGGGACGCAGTTGTTTGCGGCGTTGATGGAGCACCCGGCGTTTGCGCCGCCGAAGACTGCGGCGGAGATTCAAGCGGAGGAGTTGGCGAAGGTGCAAGACCAAGTTACCGGCGCGGTTTCGAGAGCGCAGGGCGAATTCGGAGACTTGATGAGAAAAGGTTTGAAAGGCTTGAAGAAACCGGATTGGATGTCTTAAAAACCACCGCCGCCGCACGTTGACATTTTTTTCTTCTTCTACGACTACCACGTAACGAACGAAAGAGAGAGAGAGAGAGAGAGATAAAGAGAGAGAGAAAGAGAGAGATTGAAGTGCACTTTCTCGTCTTCATTTTTAATACACCATCTAAATACTATTTTACATTTTGCTAAATACTATATCAGCATCCCGTTTTTTACGCGAATGAATCTCTTTAGGGAATATCATCGAACGGTTTGGTATCCCCAAAACACCGATCTAAAACTTTCTCCACCGCGTTCCTCGCGCACTCCTCTTTACTTTCTATCCCGTCCTTCTCTCGCTTTTCGCACACCGGGCTCATTGCTACGCTCAATTCCGCCCTCCGTTTCGCGCACGTCTTGTGTTGGCCTTTCAGTTGTAAGTTCCCGCGGAAAAATTCGTTTACCCTGTGAATAACAATAATGATATTAATAACACACACACACGCACGCGAAGGAGAGAAGAAGAAAGAGTTATTAGTCGCCGTTCAAACGATAACAAAAGTCTCGTCGAAATTAAAAAAACTATTCGCCAAATCGAGCGCGTTCTCGCAAACGCGTAACAACAACAACAACAACAACGAACTCACCAGTGACAGTCCCCGCTCAAATTCGCCGCTCTCACTTCCGAACACGCGTGATGCCTCACGTCCATCCAATCCATCTTCCTCCTCGTGCAATCGTCGTAGGCGTGTATTAACTCGTGCGCTAATAAGTTCTCCATCTCCGTCCTCGTTTGTATGTGATTGTGGCACACGCTCACGCCTTTTTCCGGGACGAACCCCCCGCAGACTTGTTTCGAACACTTTTCGATTTTGAAGAATCTCGCGCGATCGATGGCGCAACCCGAGGATTCGATTTTGTCCAAAAGGAACGTAATCGTCGGGTTGTTGTGAAGGACGTCGTTTAGTTCGGATTGGCACTTTTCCGGTGTCATAATTTTTGCGCTCTCTCGTCTTCTTCTTCGCCTTCTTAAGCGCTAATGTGATATATAATGTGATGTGACAAAAGAGTGGTTTTTCCAAAACAAAACGACAACACATTTATTTAGGGTGTGTTAAACCCTATCTCTCTTTCTCTTCTCTGCAGAGGATTAATGCCCCTTCAAAATCCACATTATTACCCGCGCGGAGCAGTAGTTTACTACACAACAACAAACAAACAAAGCGATAAAACGCGAGTTAAAATAATGCTCTCTCGTCCTCGTCGCGAAACTCCGAGGAGGAGAAGCTCCTCTTTTGTACTCCTCCTCCTCGCGTCCATTTTCTTTCAATGCGGAAACGAAAATGTCTTCCCTTCGATGAAAATCGCCTCCGCCTCCAAGGCAAAAAACAGAGCGGTGCTCCAAGAAAAGTACGGCATCGATTGCGGGACGCACTGCACGAACGCCGTGGTGAAACTGCACGAAGCGAAGATTGAACAGGAAAAGTACGTTTCGTTGTTTCTCTTGCTTTTACGTGTGCGCGTGTGTGTGTGTGTTTGAGATGAATAAGATCTCTCAATCTATTGGATCACAAAATTTGAACGGCGGAAAAGGCACCACAAAAAGCTTCATCTTTCGAGAATATTATATATTCTTGTTCGCAGCGCGCGTTTTCTTGTATTATTAATCTGACAAAAATCATCGTTCTTCTTCTTCTTTTACTCCTTTGCTGTTGCGCGCATCGACGACGACATCGACGACGACGAAACACTTTTACAGGCGATTAAACCACGACAAAGCGGTGCTTTCCGGCGCGCACGACGAAGCCGCGGTGAAGCAATTTTTAATCGAACAAGCGGTGGTGGATTCGAGCGAGTTGACGAGTACAGGGAAGTCGCACACGTGCGTGATTGAGCGATATTCGGCGTACTTTCCCGGGCAGTGCGTGCCGACGCAAGCGATTATGGACTATTTGAGCGGGAAGTTGGTGCCGGAGCCAAACTTGGACGCGAGGAAAGATCCGGTGCCGTACATTCCGCCGACGTACGGGGACGTGGAAGCGCACAGATACGAAGCCGTGCAAGCGTTAGCGGCGTGGCTGAGGTTGTTGCCGCTGGATAAGTTGACGTCGAGAGTGCAATATTTGTTGTTTCCGGCGGAGTTGTGGGACGACGCGAAATTGCAAAAGTTGCAGTTGTATAAGGCGCACGTGGGGAAGATGGGCGTGAACGCGCGAGAGAAGTTGATTGCGGCACAAAAGGCGTTAGATACTGGCGATTTAGAACATGGACAGTTGCCGAGAGCGACGAGATTAAAGTTAACCGCGCACATTAGAGCGGCGAGGATGATTGGGTACGAGATTGAAGGCGTGGATACGGAAGAGTCGGACGATTCGTTCGCGGAGTTGTTGAGCGAAGAGAGCGGTTTGGACGACGTTTCGAAAGGGAAGATGTTGGAAGATCGCATTCGCGAACAATTGAAAGAACTCGGGCAAAACGTGACCGAGGAGGACAAGTTGCGCATTATTCAAGAGGCGGAGGAAGAGGCGGCGATTGCGCCGGAGATGTTTGAAGGGAAACAAAATTTGGGGCAAGCGATTGGTTCGATTTTAAGAGAGCACCACGAGTACGTGGTCAGAGGCACGAGAGCGGCGTTGAAAGGCCAAGCGGACGCGAGAGTGGTTGCATATTTGTTGTTGACCATCATCGTCGTCTCAGTTCCGGTCGTTGCTATTTTGTTGGCGTTACAAGCGCACAAAGAAATGTTGGCGAACCAGTTGTTGCCGAAAACGTGGGCGGAGATGATCGTACCCAAAAAATCAACCGAAGACGACTTAGCCGAGGTTGTGGTGAAGGACGAAGCGAAGAACACGGTAAAGAACGTCGGATACAGACCGGCGAGACAAGTGCCGATGATGCCCCAAAACAACAACGTAGCTCAACAACAGCCGCCGCCGCGACGACGATAACGAAAGAAAGAAATACAATTTTAGTAGCGAACCATTTTTTCTGGAATAAAAAACAAGCGCGTACGCTCAGACGACGACGACGAGAAGTACATTTTTCATCAAGAATAGAGCATCATCGATTACTATTACTAGCAGCAACAGCAGCAGCAGCACGTAACCATGAAGAAGGATGACTAGGAGGAGGACAAACGGCTAAAGTCTCTTCTTCTTTCCTCGCTCGTCACGCCAGGCGCAACACAATATGAACACCCGAGTCCGAATCCACCACCCCACTCATCTCTCCAACCTCTAACTTAAACGCGGCATCCTCGAACTGTTTTTGCATCGCGCCTTTTCCAAATAAACCTAAATCCCCGCCGTTTTTCGCCGACGAGCAATCGCTCACTCTTTTCGCCAGTTCCGCGAACGATATTACGTTTTGGTCGATCTGTTCTTTATACGCGAGTAACTCTTCGATGGCGGATTCTTTGGTCTTTTTGGTGATGTTTGCACCCGTGGTGTCGCGCCAGCTCGCAGGTCGGCGTGAGTTTTGGTGTTTTACGAGCAGGTGGGAACATCTGATTTTCTCTTGAGAGGACATTATTCTCTCTTTTAGTAGTACGTGTAGCACACAAACGGAGTATGGATTGTGCGGAGAAATCAATTCGATTTTGAATTTTTCCCTCGTAAACCGCCCCCGGGGAAAAACCAATCCATTCTTCACTTCTTCAGCGCACTACGCGCGCAATACTACCACGCATCCTCAAATAAGAGAGAAAGTCAGAGAGAGTAACGATGGACAACAAAAAAAAACGACCTCGACGAGAAAAAAGCGTAACAACGAAACCGAGAGACGCGATCGTCGTTGAATACATCCTGAATCAAATGGGCGCAGAACACTTCGAACCTCGAGTGGTCAATCAAGGATTGGAATTCATATACAGATACGTCGGCGACGTTCTGGAAGAAGCGAAGGTGTACCAGAGACACATGATTGGGTACGATGTTGTGAACAACGAGGGAGGGGAAGCAATTGTCGATGGAGGAGATGGTGGTGAGGCGATGATGAACTTGGAAGAGATGAAGAAAAACTCAGTCTCGGTGAAAGACGTGCGCTTGGCGTCTCGGGTGATACTTGCGCGGGAATTCGCGGCGAACGACGCCATGGAATCCGCGGAGAGTTTACAAAAAGCGTGCGCGAAACTAAACGAGAAACCGATGCCGAAAGTACTGGAACGGCCAGGGATTCGCGTCCCGCAAGACGATAATTTATTAAACGAGAACTACGAGATCGGGCCGCGACGAGGGAAGGAAGGCGAAGCGCAGATGCGCGAAGCGCGAGAGAGAGATCGGAAACGAAGAGAACAAGAAGAAAGAGAAAGGATGGAAATGCTGACGCAGTTGCAAGGCGGGATTGCACCTTCGACGGAATTAACCGACGGCGACGCCCACGTGGGCGTCCAGTTTAACGTCAAAGCGACGAAAGCGATCGAGGTCACCACGGAAAAGGCGAAGAAGTTGGACGCGAAAACCAAAGAAGCGTTTTTCGAGCCCGAGGAGGAAGATTACGATTAAAAAGCATTTGTATAGTAGTCAGAAAGCTTCGCTCGAGAGAAGATATAAAAGATAATAGAAAGATGTGACGATAGCAGAGAAAGAGAGAGAGAGCGGAAGAGTCCTCGAACATAGAATTTGTTTTTACGAAGAAAAAATACTCGAGAGTCCTCCGCCTTTATACTATGCCTTGAAAATGATTTTTACTGTGGTTTTAACTCAGCATCGACGTCAATCACACGAGTACTGCCAAGATGTTTTCAATGAACGGATGATTTTCGTTCGTATAGTATTGATGCGTATATCGCGCGACGCGGGATTTAAAGGAATATTTTGCACGAAAATCGAGCTAAAAAACGCCAGAATTTTAATACGACGCGACCTTTCGGTTTCATGTTTATCTGCCCCCGAGAGAGGAAGAAAGCGCGCGCTGAGGATCGCATACTCGTCAAACGTCAAACAGAATCGATCTGAAAGCTTTCCTCTCAAAACGCAAAACTTTCGCGATGAGAAACGCGTCGTCGTTTACAAAATCTCTCGTCGGATTCGTCGTCGTGGTCTTCGGTCTTTTAATCTCGATACCGGGGACACATGGTGCCGATGTGGAGTTCATCGAATTGACGTCTTCAACACCGAAATACCAATCCACGACGGCCTTAGATCAAGGAGAAACCACGTATTTCAACTTTACGATTCTTTCGAATGATCTAGACGTTAAAATTCGATTGAGTGTGTACGACGGCGACGCGGACGTGTACGCGTTATTGCCTTCAAGGAGTTCGGAGGACACTATTCCATCCTCCTCGAAGTTTGATTTCCGCTCGGAGCACGCGCACGCGGACGACGTGATCTTTATCAGTCGCTACGACATACAAAAGTGGGCTAATTCTTCGAACGAAGGGAGCGTAGTTGGGATGTACTTTCGAGTCGCCGTGGAAGGATGGGCCGCGCACGGGAGCGAATACGCTTTAGAGTTTGAGACGTTTACGAACGCGAGGCGTTTGAGCGAAGCGCATAAAACGGCTTTAGGGAACATTTTTGACGCGTGTTGCTCGGAAAGCGCGAGTTTGTGCACAGAGTGGAGAGAAGGCAACTCGTACGCTGGGAGTGGGAAAGAGCTGGATTTGTGTCACTACGACGGGAACGTCTGCGACGAGAATGGGAATTTAGAGGAGTTTGACGCGCGATGGTTGTTTCAGTTTAATCGTGCGCAGACGGAAGATAACTGCGAGTTCCCTTCGGAGGCGTTGAAAACGTTGATGACGCCATCTATGCGCAGGTTTCAAATGAGCGGGTATTATTATTCGGGCACTTATAGAGAAATATTCAAAGAGGTGACGTTGGCGAACGTGGCGGAGGTTTTAGAGGCGAGTAAGAGTGCAAATGCACTCGAACATTTCGAGATCGCGCGAGCGGGGGTCACGGGAACGCTGGACATAGATTTCGGAGCGGATTGCGATAAACTTCCGTTAAGTTTACACACGATAAATATACAAGGAAACAGTATAAATGGGACGATTCCGAAATGCGCGTTGGAAAGAATGCACGTTTTGATCGTGCAAGATAACGAATTAACTGGAGCGTTACCCGAGCTGGACGACCCGGAGAATTCCAACGTCGCTGTGTTGCACGCCGGCGGAAACGAGTTAGAAGGCGCTTTGCCGGCGTCCTTGGTGAACGGAAACTTTGCAAAAAACTTGACGTATTTGGAGTTGTCCCAGAATAAACTCTCCGGCGAGTTACCGGACGAGTGGAACGTGCCGAAACTTCGGGCGTTACACATGGAGGACAATTTGTTCACCGGTCAGATACCCGCGACGTTGGGGATGAATGCCCCAAACTTACAAACTATACATCTCAACGAGAACCAGTTTAGCGGATCTATTCCTCAAGGCGTGTGCGACGACGAGGCGAGAGAGGCGATTTCTGTGGCGAATAATCAACTCAACGTAGGCGGTATTCCCACTTCTGTGTACGAAAACGATGGGAGTGGGAGAATTTCCGGGAAGAATCTCCTTTCCTTGGACGTTTCCAACAACGCGTTGAGCGAAAACATTCCGGTTTGGATTCAACAGGCGCCAAAATTGAAATATTTTTCCCTCCACGACAACGAGTTTACCGGTAATTTGCCTCAAGTGTCCACAAACTGGCCAAGTTTGATTCAATTTTCCGCCAAGAACAACAAGTTTGTGGGTAACATGCCCGATAAGTTGGACTTTGGCGCGATGTTTCGCACGTCGCCGACGCTCGTGAACAATCAGTATTACATCATTCATTTTGCGGACGTGAGTAATAACATACTTACGGGAACCGCACCTTCATTGGTATCGCAGTATAAAGGGTCTCAAATCCAGTTCGCGTCAATTACTGGGAATATTTTCGATTGCGAAATCCCTTCTGAACTCGCGTATCTGAACTTAGATTGTCGCGAAGAGAACGGAAGCGTGCGGTACGCGGTAAACGACGACGGTGTCGCGGGCACGGACGAGGTTTCGAACGGACAGAACGTAGAAAATTCCGTGGGATGGTTAGGTGAGAAAGATTCTGCCAGGTTCATCGTCCTTATTGGGTTCATGGTGTTCCTTGGCGTCACGATAATGTACTGGATTTATAAAGGCATTATTAAGCAATGGTTTAATCACATGCGAGACGTGCGAAGAGACCGCGCGTTGGGCGGGAGGTTTTGGGAGCTCGAGGAAGAGTATCAAGAGTATAATCGCGCGATATCGGCGAGTCGTCAGATGGCGGCGGTCAACGAGAGCAATACAACAACGAGCGGTACTGGAGATGTGGAACTCGCCGGAGTGCCTTCAGAACTTACGCCGTATACGCAGTACGTCGTCAACAACGCAGCTGCTGCGGCCCCCGAACCAACCTCGCACGATAACGATAACAACAATAACACAAATAATCATAATCCATTTAGTAATAGCCCGTCGAGATCTCAAGATGATAGTAACGAATCTGAATCTTCTCCAGGTGGCACGCGCAGATGGGATCGTCAGCGCAGTTTATCGGAGCGAGCGAGACGTAATTTAATGTTGGCCGAACGCGTCCATGAGCATTCCTCTTCACCGCCAAGATCTGTAGATAGAGCCTTTAGAGGCCAAGACGGCCTCTTCCGTTCTTAACGAAAACGCACAAAAACGCAAGTTATGTTTTATAGTCACCGTAAGAATTTACGTCGCATACATATTACTGTATATACACTCTATCGAGCTTAATTTCTCTTCTTCTTCGACCTGCTTTTCTTCAACGATGGGATCGACGACGAGCGGTTCAAACCGTAATGCTCTTCTACTATTTTTTGCCTAATCGCTTTGAATACTAATGCTCCGGCTCCGAGAGTAATAATTATACTCATCATCTTCACGCCGATGGCTTGATTTGAATACGCGATGGGAACATACCAAGATCCTCTCATTTCCAACTCGCCAACTCTGGTCCACGGTCCGGTATCGTCTTCACGTCGTGCGAGAATGACGACATTCGGGAACACAATACGGGAGTGCGTCTTGCTCCATTTCGGCTCCTCATTCTCCTCTCCTCCCTCTCTTTTTCCTCTTTCTTCTGTATTGGCCTCGCTGCTGCTGCTGCTGATAGTATTACTATTACTACTACTGTTCACATCATTCTCGCTCCTCTTCATCTCTTCCGCAGACTTTGCTCCTCCTTGTTCCGCCGCTTTTTCTTCAGTCTTGTTTCGAAATACCGGCTTCGCGTACCTCGCACGAAACCTCAAAGGCAACTCAAACTCGCCACGTTCCGGCGTTCGAAGCTTCGCAAACACCACCGACGTCTCGCTCTCGTGCTCCACTCTCTCCCCTGGATTCTTATCTCCGAACACGAACCACTCCGCGGAAGTCGTCAACTTCTCCAACTCGCCTTTTTCCGCAAACGCCGCGCGCGGCACTCTGACGACAACCCCGACATCCAAATCCGGCGAAGCCCCGGAGACAAAGTGACCGCCAATGTATGCTTCTCTCTTGAACCCAAAACTCTCTCTCGGCTCTTCTTCTCCCTCAAACTTCTGCCTCGGCACGAAAGTCGCCATCCCTTGAAGTTTCGGCGCTTCCAGCTTGTGCTGCAATTTTGCAAAAAACGACTGCCTCCCGAACAGTTTCTCCGGGGACTTGTATCCCAGAAAGTTGGCGACATCGATTTCCCCCGACCCATTTCCGTCGTCGTCCTCGAAAGCGCGGACGAAAGGTGGAGGAGAGAGCACGAAGCACAGAAGAAGAAGACAAAGAAGACAAAGAAGAAGACCTTTTCGTATCTTTTCAATGCCCGTCACCGCCCTGATGTTGATGCGAAGTGTTTTTAAGGACGACGCTAAAGACGACGACGGATGATGAGAGCGAAAAGAAATCATCATTAACTCATAGCGGTGGTGAAATATATCGGGCTCGTTCTCGTCGTCACTTTCCTGTGCGTATGTGTATGCGTGTGTGTGTGTGCAAAAGATATCTTTTCTGCCCCATTTATACGTATTCCTTTTTCCCATTTAGGGCAAAATCCCTCAAAACCTCTCTCTCTCTCTCTACGCATCAACACCTTTTACTCGCCCCTTTTGCCCCGCGCGTGAAAGCAACGATGGTCTCCTCGGGAGCATTAGTAGCACAACAACCACCAAAACACATTTTTTCCACAAAAACCGCGCTTCTTCCGAGAAGAAAAGGTCGTAGCGTTCGGAATTCAGTCATCAGGGTAAACAACAGCGCGGGGAAGAATGATGTGAACGAGGAAGAAGAAGAATCCACTTCTAACTCTTTAGCATCCCTAGAACGCGAACTTTCGTTACAAATATCCCTAGAAAACTACACAGAAGCCGCAAAGTTACGCGATGTAATCGCTCTGTTAAAACGAGACGATTTAGTTGCCGTGGAAACGTGCAACTCGTTATTCTACGACGCGTTTCGAAGAGGGGATTTCACCCTCATGCACTCCAAAGTGTGGGGAAGCGGAGCGCACGTGCGATGCACGCACCCGGGAATGCCGACAGTTTTAGGCGACGAGAACGTGAAAGAGTCGTGGCGGATAGTGTTTGAGTCCATGGGAGGAGTAGGGGGAAGTGGGAACGCGAGTTCGACGTCGCAACAGAAGATGGACGTGAAGTGTAAAAGCGTACAGGCGTACGCGAATGGGAATTTGGGTATCGTCACGTGCGAGGAGGTGGTGATGCGAGCGAGCACGTTGACGTGCACGAACGTGTTTGAGAAGCAGGGAGGGGAGTGGAGGATGATTCAGCATCACGCGAGCGCGGTTTTTCCCGGGTCAGTCGCGGCGGGGGGGAGTAGCGCGTCGTCTTCATCGTAGATTTTTATTCTTCTATATAGCTTTTTGTTGTACATCAGTAAAGGTACCGGGGAGTATCAAAGTTAGTCGTCGTCGATTACATAATCATCATTTAAGGCGATCCCTTTTTGCCGCTCTCTCGTCCCCCTCCTCCTCTTATTCGTGTGGTGATGAACACGCCGCCTCGACTTCCTCTCGATATTGTCATCGTTTCGTCGCAATAGGTGTTTTCTAACCCGCCCGTAGGTCTGGGAAGCGGTAACGTCACGAGGTTGTCAAACGACCAATCCGTGAAAGTAACTTGAACTTTTCTTTGGTTCTTATCTAACGGTTTAATCTCTCCGCGAACGACCACTCGCGTCTCTCGTCCTAATATCTCTAAATCTACGAAATTCTCTACGCTTTCATTCGTCAAGTCGACGATTTGCTCGTTTCGAATGGACTTGAATAGTTCTCCTCCTCGCTCCTTCCTCTTCGCAGTCTCGGAAGAGGAAAATCCGCCGGCCAACGGCGCCGCGAACGCGAAGAAGAACTTATACAAACTATCCAAAATTTCTTTCACGACTTTATCGTTCGCATCGTCCAGCATGAACATCGCTTTATTTTCATCGTCGTCCGTGGAATAGACGAGCGACCACCGGCCTTGAATGTCCCCTTCTAAATCCAGTTTCGCGCTCGCCTCCTTCTCGAGCTCGATAACTTTATCTAATATCTCTCGTTTTTTAGTTCTCGTTTCAATCGTGTTTGCTTTTCTCGACGAGGCTATGATGCTCAGCAGCTCTTTCTTTAACGACGAGGCCACGGAAGACGACGTCCAAAGCTTTTGCTCCTCGTTCTCAAAGCGCGTTCTTCCGTTTTCCTCGTCGATGGTTTTATCATCATCATCGTCGTTACTTTTACTCTTCCTCCTGAACACCGGGGAATCCCCTAATAATCTCCTCCTTTCAAATCTTTTAGTCGTCGAGGACGAGGACGAGGACGAGGAGGAAGCCAAAAGTGAAACACAGCTCGCCGCTCGCATTCTTTGTTCTTCTTTCTTCACCCGTTTTCCAGGGGATAGATATATATTTTAACGGCGAAAAGTGCCTCTCTCTCTCTGTAATTGGAGACAAAGTAAGAGAGGTTTCCGTCCTCTAATAACTGAATAATTAATTTCTGTGAAACGCTTCTTTTTTTTCTGAAAAAAAGTCAAAATAAAAAAAGTCCTGATCTGATCATCATCACACATCATGACGGTCTTCTGCTCTCCAGACGACATTGACGACGAGACCCGCCCCCGCCATCATCATTCGGGCAGCGCGAGCACTAAGAACAAGAACAACAACAGCCATCAAAATCGTCTGTACCAACCCTTACTCGCGAAAGCGAAGTCGATTTTGAACGTCTCATCATCCGAAGACGAGAATGAGATCATTTTGACGAAAGCTTCGATCGATCGCGCGTTTAGGAAGCACTCGTTGAGAGCGCATCCGGATAAAAAATCCGGGTCGGAGGAGATGTTTAAGCGAGGGAAATGGGCGAAGGAGGTGCTGATGCGACACGTGAACGGCGAAGATTTGAATGGTTTTTGGTGGGAGGAGGGAGATGGGGAGGACGAGCGCGAGAGTTTGAGGAAACCGACGTACGATTGGAAACGGACCAGAGAAAAGAAGAAGAAGGAGGAAGAGGAGGATGAAATGAATGGACGAAAAAGAGATGATAATGCAGAACAAAGCGACTGTTTAAAAGACGGAAACGATCGTCATGATCCAGAAGAAGAAGAACAAGAAGAGCAGATAAAATTGAGAACGTTGCACGAGATGCATAAACACGCGGTGACGGTGATGTCTATTTTGAAGGGAGACGGGTGCGTTTTCATCGCAACCGGCGACGCCGGAGGCGAGGTAGTTATATACGAGAAGAAGAGCAAGAGAATAGTGAGCATTAATGCGGGTACGGACCTTAAACGCAAGCTCGGCGCTATAGCAGCTCTTGAGTGGAACGGTGATGGAAATAATAACACGCGCGGACAAACTATCTCTCTCGCGGTGACGTTTGCGAAAGGCTGCGACGCGCACGTGTACGAGTTTCTCCCTATCGATTTGAGCGTAAAGAGCAAAGCGGTTTTACGAGGAACGCACTCTAAACGCATCACGTGTTGCGCTTTTAACGACGATATTTTAGTATTAGGATCGGCAGATGGTACCTCTAGCGTTTGGGCGAAAGAGTCTCGCGAGGACACTTCCAACGAGTGGACGAGGAAGCGGATGTTGAGACACCATTCCGATAAAGAGAAAGAAGCGACCCCGAAATCGGCCATAACTTCGACGCTTATCCATTTCAGCGGCACTAGAAAAGACCACAAACATCTGCACATCGTCACCTCTGATGCGAGCGGTCGTTTCAAAGTTTGGGAAGGCGATAGCGGTCATCTCGTAAAACTTGCAAAAATACACGACGTGAATTGGAGCGGATGCGGCGGTATCGTTAAGACCACGTTGATGAGGAAACATAATTCAACAGCGACCACGAGCAACGACGAAAAAGTATACGTGGTAACAACGCACTTCGATTCCAACTCTAATATTTCAAGAGCGCTCTGTTGGGACGCATTCATCCAAAACGACGACCAAAAAACGCCTATTCGCGGATACGTCCACGAGTACCCGAAAAAAGGCGTTCCTTTTTACGGCCGATTGAGCAGCTTTGATTTTTTCACGCCTCCTCCGAGTGGTGAAGATAAGCGACGCGAAAGTATCGCCGCCGAACCACTCGATTCCGACACCGAAAACGACGACGCGTCCTCGTCCTCCCTCGGCGCGTTCGTCGCCGCGTCCACCCTCACCGTCGTCGACACCTCCGCCAACACCCTCTTATTCGCGCTCGACCTCCCGTCCACCTCCAAACGAACCAAAATATCTCCAAACGGTCTCCTCGTGGCGTCGGCATTAACCACAGGTCAAATATCAATCGTCTTCATCGACGACGCCGAAGTTCTCTTCGAAATAAACGACGACGATAAAAGCGCCACATCGACATCTCCTCCTTCTTCTCCTCCTCTTCGCCGCCATCCGGAGAACCATACAAACGCAACACCGCTTTGGACGTTAGAATGGCTCGACGGTCATACCTTAATCTACGGTAACCAAAATTTTGCGCTGTGTGAAGTTCGAATATCGAGCAGTGAGTGATTCTGAGGGAGACGACGATGATGATGATGGTGATGATGTTCTTCGATTTAAGAGGATCTTTCTGCGTATTTTTGCATTTGTTATCCACTTTTTCCTCCAGAAAAACCATCATCGAACGCACTTCTCTCAAACCACACACATGACGACACTCAGCACGTGCCTGGCGTGTTGTCATCATCATCGCGCGGCGAAAACGGCGGCATCATCAACATCATCGCCTCATCTTTCCTCGCAGGTCCCAGCAGCGCGTCATTTTCGGACGAGAAAAAGTGATTCAGTTTTGTCTCATCGCGTTCGCGCGACACCCCCGGAAGAAGATTTGAGCGCGAAAGAGATACTGGAGGAGGTCAAGGAGACGACGACGACGAAGAAGAACAACAACAACAACAGACGACAGGCGGATTCCACGGATTTCATGGCCACTTTTCTCACCCGACGATTTGGCTTGAAAGGCGGCTTAGCTTGGCTCGGTCTGTTGACTTTTGGCGTCGTCTCGGAACAGTTGAAAACGAGACGAGAAACGAGAGAGGAGAAGGAAAACACGAAAGCGGTCGCCGAAGAGAAACGGACGACGGTGAAGATTAACGAGTCGACGTCGTACGAGGAACTCGTCAAAGGAGGCGGAGAGTACGTGCAGCAAGGGTTTTTGTGCGGGGCGAACGTGACGGTGAAAGATCTGGACGCGAACGAGACCGTTTTCGATACGAGGAAAACAAACCGGCCCATCGGCTTCGTGTACTCGAAAACGAGACCGCCGCCGGTGCTTCCGTACGACGTCAACGAGAGTTTCTCGGACGAGAGATACGTCATGAGGAACGGGAGCCGGCGCGTGTTCACGACGACGAGCGGAGAAGACGG